>JAABUZ0100002620.1_pt1 | contig 29277 bp, 28 predicted proteins | sample 5562091 | NCBI WGS metagenome assembly JAABUZ01 (sample SAMN12813069, study PRJNA571459) | rock metagenome | isolation source: Antarctica rocks | place: Antarctica: Victoria Land, Linnaeus Terrace sud | collected 2015-12-21
GACAACTCTGTTCGCACACCAAAAATTGAGTCAGAGGTTTTTCGCTCCGCTCGCCTACTGCTGACGTTCGCACACCAAAAATTGAGTCAGGGGTTTTTCTGACGATCGCCCCCCCTGAACGGATACCGGAAAACGTAATTATGGAAAATGCAGAGTCTGCAAATATCACGCTTGAGCAACTGCGATCGCTGGGTATTGAGTTGTCCATTGATGACTTCGGTACAGGCTATTCATCATTAGGACGTCTACACCACTTTCCGATCAATATATTGAAAATCGACCGCTCCTTTGTCAGCAGTATAGGGGTTGATCAGGGAAATTTAGAGATTACTGAGACAATATTGACGCTTGCCCAAAAATTAGGTCTGGATGTGACAGCCGAAGGAGTGGAAACAAAAGAGCAACTAGCACAGCTCAGAAAGTTGAAATGTAAATATGGGCAGGGATATTTTTTCTCCCAACCATTGGATACTTCGGCTGCCGAGGCGCTCATTATGCTGAAGCCGCAATGGTGACCCTAGCCCGTGACCCCTTTCATGGTGTAGGCGTCGATGTAGCTGATGGCTGGCTCTGTTGATTACTGAGCTGCAACACATCTTTGGCAGATAGCCCTTCAGCCTGAGTGCCAAAGTACCATAAAGCAGCACCTGCCTCGGCGCGAGTAACTGGTTTCTGAGGCTGGACCAGCGTCGTATAGCCAAATACCCGGCGGATATTCGACTGTTCGCCATTCTGGAAATCTGCCAGCACTGCCCGCAACGCCTGGGGGTCAATTCGAGCTGCATCCTGGAAGCCCCAGGTTTGCTTTACGGCATCCACAGAAGCATTTGGCAGAGCATGACGGTTATCTAGAGGCACTTTCCAGAGAATTAGCTGCTCCCGCGTCAGGGGTGCATTGGGACGAAACAAGACGGTGGAATCTCCAGAGAGGGGACTGGGAATTAAGCCTGCCTCGGCTAATCCCTGAATCATGGGAAAATCGGGGTCAGTTGGCGGTACATCCTGGAAAGCTGGTTGAGCAGTTTGAGATGCCAAATGAATTTGTTGAGCCGAACTATTGGCATGAATTTTATTGTTGACGGTAAAAAGCCAACGGGCGTATTCACGGCGGGTGATAATTTTATTGGGTTCGAACTGGGTTCCCGTAGTAGATTTGTTGCTCTTGGAACCAGCTGGTTCCAGCGGCAAGGCACCTAATTCTGCCAGTTCTTTGACGTATTGACGATATATTTGGGGTATTTGGTTGAGGTCTGTGAAGACCTCTGACCCAGAGTTAGCCGCAGGTGTTGTGGGCTCAGGCGTTGGGACTGGCTGGGCGACAACGTCTGATGGTGGCACAGAGGCAGTAGAATTTGTTGCGCTTGGTTGTGGTGTGGGGGCGGTAGTGCCAGTGGTAGCTGGCGGTGTAACACTTGTGTTACGGACGTATTGAATCAGGAATTCGGTGGTTGCGTCAGTATTCTGCCCCTGAATCGATACGCTCACCTGCAAATTATTCCGACGAGCTTGAATAGTGCCTGCCTGTTGATCGGAAGGCTGGCTCAATATCTCCCAGTTGTTTGCCTGAAACTGCTTTTGGTAAAAGCTCTCAATTAAATTACTGGTGTCAGAACTGACCCAACGAGTCAGCTTAGCGTCACCAACTGTAGATGAATTGGCAGATTTATCGCTGGCTTGAGTGGTTGGTTGTGTAACTTCCTTCAGAGTAGCCTTGGGATAGAGGGGGATTTCAGCTGGGAAATCAGTTGGCAACCTCGCTGTCGCGTTGTTTGACGCGGTGGTTTGACTAGAAGGGCTAACCGTAACCGAGTTATCCTTCAGTCTGGAGTCTGGAGCTACGATTTGCTCAATAGTCTTGCCCGTTGGACTGTTTGCACAGGCCGTCAACGAGGTCAGCAAAACAGCCAAACTAAGCAATCCAGTAGCGCGTCTATAGGGCAGCACAGCGAATCAGAGAAAGAGTATCAATTCCTACGCTAGCGCAGACTTGAACAATTGAATTCAAGCGTTGCATCCACCGTCATGTTGGGAGTATCCAAAATCTAAAATAGATATTAAATTTAATAGGAAGCAACTCCAGTCGCAACAGCCAGTTAGTCTATTTCTCCTCAAAGCGCCACCTGTTTGTCCCCAGTGCTGAAACAAGATTGCATGCAGGTTTCTCCTGAAAAGCCCCTCCAGCCTGAAGCGCCGCTTCAGCTGTTGCTGTTTGTCGATGAGCGTCCCAGTTCCCAACAACAGGTTCAGCTCCTTCGCTGTTACCTGAAAGAGTTGCAGGCCGATTACCCGTTTGAACTTCAGATCATAGATGTGGGGGAACAACCCTATTTAGCAGAACACTTTAAACTGGTGGCGACTCCTGCCTTGATCAAAATCCATCCAGAACCTCGTCAGATACTTACTGGTAGTAATCTGATCACCCAATTGAAAAATTGGTGGCCTCGCTGGCAAAACTCCGTAGAAGCCTATTTGAAATTAGACGATTGTCCACCAGAAAGTTTGGACAAGGATCAAAACATTCTTACACCCAAACCGCCCATCCGTTCTGTTGCCGATTCCGCAGAAGTGATTCGACTCCGTGACGAAATTTTTCGCCTTAAACAGGAAAAAGAAAAACTGCTCGAGCAGGTACAGTTTAAAGACCGAGTCATCGCCATGTTGGCGCACGATCTCCGCAATCCCCTAACCGCTGTCTCGATTGCTATAGAAACCCTGGAGTCAAACTACAATCCACAAGGCGGGGGTTCTCGCCTGAAACCGGCCTTAGCGTCGCAGCTATTCAAACAAGCCCGCAGCCAAACTCGTGCGATGGATCAAATGATCGCAGGTCTCCTTCAGGTGGCTCGCGGCACCAGCGCCGAATTGCGCCTTCAACCGATTAAGCTGGAACTAGAAGCAATCTGCCAAGACGTACTCGAACACCTGAGCGATCACATTCAGGCAAAATGCCAGCACCTAGAGACAGATATTCCTCAAGATTTGCCCTGTGTTTATGCCGACCCAGAACGGTTACGCCAGGTGCTAATGAACCTTTTAGATAATGCGATCAAATACACTCCCAAAGGCGGCACCGTTAGTATTTCCGGCCTCCACCGCACCACTCAGAAAGTTCAGGTCAGTGTTGGCGACACCGGCCCTGGCATTCCTGAAGATAACCGCGATCGCGTCTTTGAAGAGCGCTTCCGGCTCCAACGGGATGAAGCCAAAGAGGGCTATGGCATTAGTCTATCCCTATGCCAACGAATCGTCCGAGCGCACTACGGTCAAATTTGGGTCGATTCTGCCCCCAACGGGGGAGCGTGTTTTCACTTCACGCTGCCGGTTTATCCAACTTAGATTAAGTATTCTGCCGCAGGGCGGCGATAATTTTCTGATTAGCCTTTGGAAAGGGATACTGGTCAAGTTCATCCAACGTTACCCAGCGCACCTCATCGCATTCAATTGGCATAGGGTAGCCTGTGAGATGGTAGCAGTGATGCACTGTGAGCGTAACGCGCAAGTGGGTATAGGTGTGGTCAATACTAATTAGATGTTTGCCCACTTGAATTTCAATTCCCAACTCCTCCTGAATTTCCCGCTTGATGCACTCTTCAACAGTTTCACCAGGCTCGATTTTGCCCCCGGGAAATTCCCACAAACCACCAAATAGCCCTTCCGGACGACGACGGTCGATTAAAATCAGCCCTTGGTTGTTCCAAACTATGGCAACACCAACGAACTTATGAGGTATGGCAGGAGCAGTTTCAATCATCGGCAAGCCATGAATAAGTCGTAAGTCGTAAGTCGTAAGTCGTAAGTGAAGAACGCGCGTCTGACAAATCTCGTGGGACTCATAAGCAAAAACCTCTTTAATTACGACTTACGACTTACCACTTACGAATTATCTTGTACTTCAGTCACTTGCAAGGAGTTTTCAAATCCCATTCGTTGTTCAGCATTACGCAAGAAATAGCCGCTGATCATCGCAGAAGCCAGAAGCCGACCGAGATTTTCACGGTTAGTGGTAACACTCATATTGAAGTATTCTGAAGGCAGGTTGCCCAACAGTCCTACAATATTGCGCTCCATCACCTGAAAGACTTCAGCAGAAGTGGGCTTGGATAGCTGGGTAACTGTATCTGGAGTTAGGGATTGGACGTACTGCCACAACAAATTGCCAGTTTCCGACTCGCCATCAAAAAATTCTGAGACTTGATTAGATGCGTCGCTCACTTTATACCTCCGTTTCAGCTGTAGCTCCCAGTTTTTGATTTGGAGAGGAGCTGCCTGTTATTTCTAGGATTCAGCTTTGGCTGTTTTAGCTTTCTGCGAACCAATGTAACAGGCTGATTCTGGCATTGAAGTCGGTGGAACCGTACCGAAAGTAGCGGATTATATCACCTCTAGGTCTGAGTTGTGAGTTAAATCCTGCTTTAAAACTCAAAACCCTATTTAGCTAGCTAAGTATTCATCCATATCAGCTTTACGCTTGCGGAGTTTGGTTAAGGCTTCACGCTCGATCTGGCGCACGCGTTCACGACTGATGTTAAGACGATCGCCTATTTTTGCCAGAGTCAGCGCTTGCCCATCCACTAAACCAAAGCGTAGTGCCAACACCTCTCTTTGCTGAGGCGTTAGATCTGCCATCAAGCGCTCTAAGTCGGTCGACAAAGAGGACTGCATGACAAACTCTTCCGGGGAAGTCCCGGTGTCCTCTAACAGCTCTCCCAGTTCGGTATCCTGGTTATCTCCCACCCGTAAGTCTAACGACAGCGGCAAGCGTGCCCGCTCCAGGTACTCTCGCACCTGCTTGGGGGTCAATTCCAGTTCCGTCGCTAGTTCCGTTGCTGTGGGGGCGCGTCCCAGTTGTTGGGACAACTGCCGCTGTGCTTTTTTAATTTTGTTCAGCTTCTCGGTGATGTGGATCGGCAGCCGGATTGTGCGACCTTTCTCGGCGATCGCGCGGGTTATTGCTTGACGAATCCACCAGTAGGCGTAAGTCGAAAACCGATAGCCCTTCGTGGGGTCAAACTTTTCCACCCCTCGCTGCATGCCAATCGTCCCTTCCTGGATCAAGTCCAGCAGGTCTACATTGCGCTTGATGTACTTTTTGGCAACGGAAACCACTAGTCGCAAATTTGCCTCGACCATTTTGCGTTTGGCAATTTCACCAGCGGCGATCGCTTTGCTTAACTCGGCGCTGTCCGATAGTCCCGTCGCTAGGCTCCACTCCTCGAGTGTCGGTTCACGACCTAACTGTTCGGCAAGACACTCTCTCACCCCCTGCAAGGCGGTTGAGCGCTGCACCTGTTTGCCGTACAAAATTTCCTGTTCGTGGGTCAGCAGTGGTACACGGCCAATCTCACGCAGGTAAGTGCGCACGAGGTCAGTGGCGGTCTGAGCTGTCTTCATGGCGCTACGTCTTAGATTGATAATAGTAGGTTTGGCGGGATGCTACGAGCGACAGATGTCTTCTGAGGTGCTACCCATACCGCAAACCCATTGTGCTTGCGTAAGTTAGACCGAGAGCAACTCGGATGGTAATGGGTAATCAAAGCTGGGTGAGTTGGGGTATCTATTTGGGCAACGAACTTGAGTGCGACGAGCTATAAGTACATACAGTGCACCCAGTCCAACTCTTTGTATTTCATTAACGTACTGAATCCAAATGTTACTACACCTTAACAATTGTAACATTTCTCAGTATCCTACTGCCACCTCCTACGCTTTAATTGAAGGGCTATTAAACTGAGTTTGTACTACACAGTACCCAGTAATCGGCTTAATGAATGCAACCTGGAAAACAAAAGGTGAAAATTTTAATAATTTCTTAATATTTGGGAGCAAAGACTTAAGTGGCTATTAAAATTTCCCAGTTTCCTGAGATTGGTTGACCGAAGAGGGCAGAGGGACAGGGGGGTAGAGGTCAAACGCAGCTATGTCAGCCGTAGACTTCAATTAGTAAGTTTATCTGCATCTTCACATGCAGATGCTTTGACGGAGTCTAGCCAAAGTGTTAATAATGTAGAACTTGTGGAAGTTCTACATATAATTCGGTAAAACTAGCTACCACACAATTGCCCCCTCGCCCCTAATCCCCAACGCCAGTCGCCTCAAGTCGGGAAACCCGCCCACGGCGCTGGCTGATTCGGGGGGCCGGTGAGTCCCCCCTGCCCTCTTCAAAGCCTTAGTTAACTGAAAAGCTGTAATCTTGGAGGGCTTTCACATCCAGAGGCTGGGATTGTAGAGAGCGGATGGCAGCAGCAGTAGCTTTGGCACCGGCAATTGTGGTGATGATGGGGATTTTGTAAGCCAGAGCCGAGCGGCGGATTAAGCGACCATCTGCCTTGGGTTCCGACTCGGAGGGTGTAGTAATGATAAGTTGAATCTTCTGGTTTTTAATCGTATCCAGGATGTGGGGGCGACCTTCATGGAGTTTGAGCACTAACTCGACATCGAGTCCATTCTCCCGTAGGACACGTCGAGTCCCCTCCGTCGCCACGACAGAGAAGCCCAAATCAATCAAGTCTTTCACTACAGGTACGACCGGTACTTTGTCGCGATCGCTCATCGACACAAACACCGTCCCGCTTAAAGGTAAGCGCTCCCCAGCACCCAATTCCGCCTTAGCAAACGCGCGTCCAAAGTTGCTATCAATCCCCATCACTTCACCAGTGGAGCGCATCTCTGGTCCCAAGATCGTATCCGTGCCGGGAAATTTATTAAACGGCAGCACCGCTTCCTTCACCGCAATATGGTTTGGTTTCGGTTCACTAGTGAACCCCAACGACTCCAGAGTCTCACCCGCCATAATCAGAGACGCCAGTTTCGCCAAGGGGACACCGGTTGCCTTAGAAACAAAAGGCACAGTGCGAGAGGCGCGAGGGTTGGCTTCTATAATGTAAACTTGGGGGGCATAGCCCTGGGTGCCTACAACCGCAAACTGGATATTCATCAGCCCGATCACCTTCAGCGCCTTCGCCAACTCCACTGTCCAAGTCCGAATCTTGTCCAGAACTGCCGGTGGTAGCGAGATGGCGGGTAAGGAGCAAGCGGAGTCGCCAGAGTGAATCCCTGCTTGTTCGATGTGTTCCATAATGCCGCCAATCACCACACGACCGGTGTGATCAGCGATCGCATCCACATCCACCTCAATCGCATTTTCCAAAAACTTATCAATCAAAATCGGATGATCCGGCTCCACCAGTACCGCATAACCCATGTAACGCTGCAAATCCGCATCCGAATAGACAATCTCCATTGCCCGTCCCCCCAACACATAGCTGGGACGCACCACTACCGGATACCCGATCCGACGCGCCACAACCAGAGCCGACTCATAACTCCGAGCAATGCCATTCGGCGGCTGAGCAATATCCAGTTGGTGCAAGATTTTCTCAAACCGCTCCCTATCTTCAGCAATATCAATCGAATCCGGCGACGTACCCCAGATCTGAGGGGATGAGGGGGGGGAATTAGCATCACCTTTTCCCTCTCTCCCCATCTCCCTCTCTCCCTCTCTCCCGCTCAAATATTCCTGCAACGGCACCGCCAATTTCAAAGGCGTCTGACCACCAAACTGCACAATCACCCCAACTGGGTTTTCTGCCTCAATGATGTTCAGCACATCTTCTTTTGTTAGTGGTTCAAAGTAGAGGCGATCGCTTGTGTCGTAGTCTGTCGAAACCGTCTCCGGGTTGGAATTGACCATAATTGTCTCAAACCCAGCTGCTTTCAGGGCATAACTGGCGTGACAACAACAATAGTCAAACTCAATCCCTTGCCCAATGCGGTTAGGGCCACCACCCAGAATCATCACCTTTTGTTTCGAAGACGGCCTCACCTCCGATTCGTCTTCATAGGTGGAGTAGTGGTAGGGAGTATACGCCTCAAACTCTGCCGCGCAGGTGTCCACTGTTTTATATACAGGTTTAACACCCAGCTCTAGGCGGTACGCCCGAACTTCATCTTCAGTTGTCTTCGTCGCAAAAGCAATCTGGCGATCGCTATATCCCTGACGTTTTACATCATAAAGTATTTCTTTTGTCAACTGTTTCAAAGGTGTCCGCTTGAGTAATTTCTCAGTTTCCAGCAGAGAAAGCATCTTGTCTAGGAACCAAGGGTCAATGCCGGTCAGCTCGTAGACTTCCTCAACACTCATCCCTAGCAACAGAGCGTGGCGGACAGCGAAAACCCGCTCAGGATTGGGCGTCCGCAGCTGGGGACGAATTTGCTCACCACTCGGCAATTTTTCGGGTCTATCACAACCCCAGCCAGCGCGACCGGTTTCCAGCGACCTCAGCGCTTTTTGAAACGACTCACAGAACGTCCGTCCAATCGCCATTGCTTCTCCTACTGACTTCATTTGCGTCGTCAGCACCGGCTCTGCTCCGGGGAATTTCTCAAACGCAAACCGGGGAATTTTTGTCACCACATAGTCGATAGTAGGCTCAAACGACGCCGGTGTTTTCTTAGTAATGTCATTTTTAATTTCATCCAGAGTGTAGCCCACAGCCAGTTTTGCCGCGATCTTAGCGATGGGGAAGCCAGTGGCTTTGGAAGCCAGAGCCGAGGAGCGGGATACGCGGGGGTTCATTTCAATCACAATCATCTCCCCATCCACTGGATTGATGGCAAACTGGATATTCGAACCGCCAGTTTCCACCCCAATTTCGCGGATAATCCGAATTGCCGCATCCCGTAGCCGCTGGTATTCTTTATCCGTCAGGGTTTGCGCCGGAGCCACGGTAATCGAGTCGCCGGTATGGATGCCCATCGGGTCTAAGTTTTCAATCGAGCAGATAATTACAACGTTATCTGCTAGATCCCGCATCACTTCCAGCTCATACTCTTTCCAGCCTAATAACGACTGATCGATCAGGATTTGGGATACGGGGCTGGCATCGATACCCACTAGGGCCATTTCTTCAAATTCTTCCTGGTTGTAGGCAATGCCGCCGCCGCTGCCGCCCATCGTGAAGGCTGGGCGAATAATTAGGGGATAGGAGCCAATTTGAAAAGCGATCGCCTTCGCCTCATCCACAGTAGAGGCGATACCGGAGGGACACATATTCACCCCAATCTTCTCCATCGCCTGTTTAAACAGTTGCCGGTCTTCGGCTTTTTCAATTGCCTCTAGCTTGGCGCCAATTAACTCCACACCATATTTTGACAACGTGCCATTCTTCGCTAGGGCAACGGCGATATTGAGAGCGGTTTGCCCTCCCATCGTTGGCAGCATGGCGTCCGGGCGTTCCTTGGCGATCACCTTTTCGACAAATTCCGGTGTCAGCGGCTCAATATAAGTCCGGTCCGCTGTTTCCGGGTCGGTCATGATTGTGGCGGGGTTAGAGTTGACCAACACTACCTCATAGCCTTCTTCTCGGAGCGCTTTACAGGCTTGGGTTCCTGAGTAGTCAAACTCACAGGCTTGTCCAATCACAATCGGGCCAGAGCCAAGCAGCAGAATCTTGCGGAGGTCGTCGCGGCGGGGCATAATCGTTGTTTTGGAGTACGAGTATTCAGATCCCGACCATTTTAGTCTCTACCTGTGAGTAATGCGGTTCATTAGCAACTTTTCCAAGGTTTGATCGCCGAACTAGGGGCGAGCGTAGTATATTGAAAAGTGATTGCAACCGCCCCGCTTTCCTCGCGGTGCTAAGCTTTGGTATAGCGAGGCTCTCCAGAGGGAAGGTAGATGAGTAAATTCAAGAGCAAAGAAGTATCAGAATTCAGCTTTGAGGGACGGTTCCTCGGTTTTGAGTTTGAAGATGGCGACAAAATCGAATATTTGCGCCTGGCAACTTCAGACGGCGAACTTTGCATTAAACTCTGCAAAACATTACGGGCTGACTTCGTTTTGCACTTGACAGCAGGCGATTGGCTTCAGGTTGTGGGGGAAAAAAAGCTCAACCTGAAAACCGGCAAACTCAAACTGAAAGCCGAGCGAGTCATATCCCCTGCTACTGACCCCCTCACCGAAACTAGTCCCCCCGCTAAGGCAAAACCGGCTAAAACCAAGGCGAGTATTTTGGTGTGTCAAAAGTCTAGTTGCATGAAGCGGGGTGGCAAAGCGGTTTGTCAGGCAATGGATGCGGCATTGTGCGATCGCGGCCTAGAAGACCAAGTTGCTATCAAAGGAGTTGGGTGCCTGAAACAGTGTTCATCAGGACCAAACCTAGTCGTTATGCCAGACAAAACCCGCTACAGCCGAATTAAACCCGGACAAATCCCAGCACTAATTGAAAAGCATTTTCCCGCCCCAGCAGGGGGATGATAAGCACCCCACTATTCCTCATCCTCCTCGTCCACTCCAGTTTTGTTGCTATCAAGCTGAATCAGTTGAATGTGCTTGTAACCCAACTTGATTTCAAATTCATCCCCTGGTTTTAATCCCATCAACTCTGTATAGTTTGACCCAATGACAATCTGACCATTCTTGTGAACCGAGACTCGGTAAGTCGCCTCTCTACCTCGTCCATCTTTGGTAGACTCTGGTTCTAGCTCAATACCTTTAGCTGCTAGCACTGCATCATAAAAGTCTGCTAAATTGGCGCGAGTCTCACCCGACTTAGTGACTGTATAATAGCCACTGTCTTTAGCTAGCTCTCGCTTCGTCAACTGACTGGTCTTGATCTTTTGTAGTAGTGCTTTCCCTGTTAAGGGTGTAGTTGCAGTTTTTGCCATTCTCGACTTCTCAAAATTCGATATTTACTCACTCTACTACAAACTCTAGTAGTTCGCGGTCGAGTTTAATAAATTATCATGCCAAAAGTTTACTTGCTGACCTTTCTGGGTGGGGCAGAACATCTTCCAGCACGGGGTTCATCAGAATAAAGCTTGAACACTCAAACAATGGGTAGCCGATAATTCTGCCTCTTCAGCCTCATTCTGAAAGGGTATCTCGTCAAAGCTGTAAACCTTTATTATCTTGGTTTCCTCTGTTCCAGACCTAACTTACCTGCGGTAACATCTTTTTTCTTTGGTTGTTGATATCACCTACAACAACTCCTCGAGCCAAAAAACGGTTGAACTCCTCACATGCTGTTTCAGGCAATAGCGCACAGTTGTGGCAAGCTGCCAAGTTGCATGAATCAGGTTCCTGCCCCCCGCTTGCACCAACTTCCATACATATAGGATCGGCAGGTCAGATAGGAGTTTGAGCGTTGTCATAATGGAGAGAGTTGCCCAAGCCATCATAGAAGGAGGAGAATTCACAGGAGTCATTCGAAGATACGAGCGTTATGGGCTGTTCTTTGCTGAACCGATTGGTTACAGAATCAGCCCCGATGATGGTTCAAGAACTCCGTTGTCCTATGGAGAGGTGAAGATTGATTCAGAAGACCGATACCACGCCATCCCCCGCACTCGACCCAGCCAAGGGTAATTGGAACTTCGCCGAGGTCTGGATTGACCTGACGCTGTCGCCCCCTTATGTCTTGTTGCTGCTTGGTGACTCAGCAGGAAGTTGTCGTGTGTATGATCCCGCTGAGGGTTACAAGGTGGTGTTTACCAGTGCAAGCTACGATGAAGCCCAAACTTGGTTGTTGGAGGATGAATATGAGCCGATTGAAGGACGACTTTCAGCATCAGAGTTGTAGTTAATCAGCAAAGCGGCTACCAACGTAAAGCGGGACAGTTACCCCGAAATAGGGCAGGCTAAGACTCCTCGTGGAAGTCTAGAGTAAACTTCTAGAATCCCCAAGAGGAAAATAAGGAATAGTTATGCGCTCAGCAGAATGCGCATCAATTCAAAAAAGCTGCCCCAGCATTGAACAAATTCAAGCAGCAAATCCCAGCTTTGGCAACTCCAACTACCCAGGAATTTTTGTCCAGTAGGGCATCACGACGTGCCTAGCGAGATATAATTTGCCTTTCCCATAGCTGCTTTTGTTTATGTCTAGGCACGGAAAAGTCAAAATCAGGCATTGCTTTGCGTCCTGGCAGTTAGTCTTGCTATTTTAATATTTCCCACTCGGACACCCTAAATTGCTAAGTTTTCAGAAACTTTTTAAAAACAGTCTTTTCTTTAAGGAAAATTCAAAGAATCCAGTTCTTACGCAGTGGAGTTTTCAAGGAGATATCTATGACCTATGATTTGGTGAATTCACACCGAAGTTCAGCCATGTCGTTAGTGCGCGTTATTACTATTGCGAGCGTCGTGTTCTTGTCCTCGCTGAGTGCAACTGCACAGAGCAGCTCACCAAGAGCTTCGGTGCTGAGTCCAACTGCACAAAGTAGTTCAGTGGGGGCTTTAGTTCCGAACCAGGTTCAGGTTCCCAGTTCAATGCGCTCGGCACCCTTTGATGTTGAGCGCACTCTCAATCTGCCTCCTGGCTTTAAGATTGCCGTTTACGCGCGTATCCCAGGAGCACGCTTGGGAGCGATCGCTCCCAACGGCGATCTGCTGGTTTCCCAGCCCAGCATGGGCAAGGTGGTAATAGTGAGGCCAAACGCAGGTGGCGATCCCATAATCTCAGACTTCGTGACAGGGCTTAAAAGACCCCACGGCATAGTGTTTCACACCATTGGCACGGGTGCGACCTATGTCTATATCTCAGAAACAAACCAGATTAACCGATTTGTCTATAATTCCGGGGATCTGAGCGCCCACGACCGCGAAATCGTTGTTGCCAACCTTCCCGACAGCAGCAGTCCTGAATTGCATGGCGCTTACGGGCATGAACTTAAAAATATTGCCCTTGACTCCAACGATAAGCTTTATGTTTCCATCGCGTCTACCTGCAATGCCTGCCTAGAAGATACGCTCAGCAATCCGATTCGGGGGGCTATCTACCAGTACAACGCCGACGGCAGCAATGGCCGTCTCTTCGCTCGCGGTCTTCGCAATGCTGAGGGGCTTGCCATGCTTCCTGGGACGAATGAGCTGTGGGCAGTCGTCAACAATCGCGACCAGATCGCATATCCTTTTCAGGATAGTACCGGCAACTACGGCCAGGTTATTGAGTCATATGTGGACAATCATCCACCCGATGAGTTCACGCGGGTGCGTGATGGGGGAAACTATGGCTGGCCATTCGCCAATCCGAACCCGGACACAGCCAGCGGCTACGACGATATGCCATTTGACAGAGATGTTCAGTTCAACGCGGACGGTCATGTTGATACCAATAGCCTGGATCGTATCAACAAGGGAATTCAGGCGCATTCCGCTCCTTTAGGGTTTACGTTCTTGCAGAACACCCTCTTTGCGATCGCATATCGCTTTGGGGCGGTGGTAGCTTTACATGGCTCTTGGAATCGTTCTCAAAGAACGGGTTACAAAGTCATTTATTTTCCCTGGAACAGCACGACTCAGTTGCCGGGAACACCAGTAGATTTGGTCACGGGCTGGTTGAATGATGCTAATCCTCCGTTCTGGGGACGACCGGTAGATGTGGTTGTTGATCGGCAGGGAAATCTCCTGATTTCCGATGACGAGAGCGGTACCATCTACAAGTTGACAGCGGCGGGGAGATTGCGATCGCGATTGTTTTCGAGTTCCTTGTTAATTAGGGGGTGAAACACTCTCAATTACGGCAATACAGTCAATCTCCACCAAAACGTCCTTGGGTAAACGGGATACCTGGACACAGGCACGGGCTGGGGCAACTGACTCATCAAAATATCGAGCATAGACTGCATTCATGGCGGCAAATTCATTCATATCTACCAGAAATACAGTGGTTTTGACCACATCCTGAAACTTTGCCCCAGATGCTGTGAGAATGGCTTCGATGTTGGCAATGACCTGTGCCGTTTGTTTAGCCACATCACCTGCGCCGACAATCTCACCAGTGCTAGGGTCGAGGGGAATTTGACCGGCAACGAAAATCATTTGTCCACTGGCTGCGATCGCTTGGTTATAAGGTCCAACCGGTGCCGGTGCCAAATCAGTGCGAATAACCTTTCGAGTCATTATAGTTGTTCCAATTAGAGGTCTTAGCCCGTAGTTCCGGTAACGCCAATAATCCCGCAAGATTTTGTCATGGTCAAAGCAGAGGTCAGTTGGGATACGCCAAGATTCAAAAACTCCCAGCCCCTTGGCGTCATCTCCTGCCTTGGGTTCACCCGTCGCGGTTGCCAAAAACACAACGCTCATAGTGTGTTGACGAGGATCGCGGTTGGGGTCAGAATACACCTGGAATTGTTCAATCAACTCCACCTGCAAGCCCGTCTCCTCCTCAGCTTCCCGCCGCGCCGCTGCTTCAGCTGATTCTCCATAATCGATAAAGCCACCTGGAAGCGCCCAGCCTAGTGGTGGATTTCGGCGCTCAATTAATACAATCGGTCGATGTGGTCGGTCAATCAGTTCGATAATGATATCGACTGTAGATGCAGGATTTCTATGAGTCATAATTGATATTTTGCACCAAATCCGGCTTCGTGACGTTTGCCTCCTCTTTTTCAGATTAATTATGCCTTTTCCCAGATCCAGTGGTATTTTGCTGCACCCCACTTCTTTTCCCAGTCGCTTTGGTATTGGTGACTTGGGCATAGAAGCCTATCGCTTTGTTGATTTTTTAGCCCAAAGCGCCCAACAATTGTGGCAAGTCTTGCCCGTGGGGCCGACAGGGTATGGCAATTCCCCCTATATGTCCTATTCCGCAATGGCTGGGAATCCACTGCTGATTAGCCCAGAACGGCTACTGGATCAGGGGTTGCTAACCGATGAAGACTTTGCCAATCTCCCGGCGTTTCCTGTAGAAAGGGTGGATTTTGAGCAAGTCGTGCAAACGAAGCTGCCCTTGCTAAAGAAAGCCTGCGAGAACTTTAAAGCCAAAGCTTCGCCATTGCAGCAAAAGGAATTTGCGGGTTTTTGTGAGAGCAAAGCCTACTGGCTCGATGACTATGCCTTATTTATGGCGCTCAAGGATGTCCATCAGGGTGCCAGTTGGCATACTTGGAAGCCAGAAATTGCCCGACGCCAACCAGAAGCCCTAGAGGAATGGCGGCAGCGGCTGAGTGCTGAAATTTCGTACTACAAATACATCCAGTTCGAGTTCTTCAGTCAGTGGTCGGAGTTAAAGCGCTATGCCAATATGCGCGGCATCCAAGTCATCGGTGATATCCCGATCTACGTTGCTCATGATAGCGCTGACGTATGGGGGCACCCGGATATCTTTTGCCTGGATGAAGAAACACGAGTTCCAGCACTGATGGCTGGGGTGCCGCCAGACTACTTCAGCGCCACGGGTCAACTGTGGGGTAACCCAGTCTATAACTGGGAGCAATTGCAGCAACAAGACTTTAAGTGGTGGGTGCAGCGCTTCCAGGCGATGCTTGATTATGTAGATATCATTCGGATCGACCACTTCCGAGGGTTCCAAGCTTACTGGGCGGTCAAGCAAGGCGAAACCACTGCGATGAATGGATGGTGGGTTGAGGCACCTGGGCAAGCCTTATTTGAGGTTCTAAACCAGAAATTAGGCAAAATACCCGTCCTAGCCGAGGATTTGGGCGTGATTACGCCAGAGGTAGAGGCGCTGCGAGATCAATTTGAATTTCCAGGCATGAAGATTTTGCAGTTTGCCTTTGGTTCAGACCGTGGCAATCCTTATTTGCCCTTCAATTACCAGCGCAACTGTGTGGTTTACACTGGCACCCACGATAATGATACGACGATAGGCTGGTTTAATCAGCTATCAGAGCACGAAAAGAATGCCGTTCTGCGTTATTTGGGTTGTACCAGTCCTGAAGGCATCCACTGGGATTTGATTCGGTTAGCTCTGAGTTCTGTAGGGAACCAGGCGATCATTCCTCTTCAAGATGTCCTGGGATTAGGGACTGAGGCGCGGATGAATGTTCCGAGTCAAGCAGAGGGCAACTGGGCGTGGCGGTATCACCCTGATGCTCTAAGCGAAGAAGTGCGCGATCGCCTCAAGACCCTAACCCAAACCTATGGGCGCATCCCCTAACCGCAAAAAGCGGAGTTCAAGATCTCTAAGGGGACGATAGCAACCCGATAGTAACGGTGGCTCTCCTGGCGGTTGTAATTGAATTGGACCAATGGCGGTACGATGCAGCTGAATTACGGGGTACCCCAGTTGTTGAGCAATCCGCCGAATCTGCCGATTTCTCCCCTCCTGCAAAATAATTTCTAAGCAGGTTTTGGCAGAACCCGGCTCAATTACGCGCACTTGAGCTGGTCGTGTTTTTCTGCCCTTCAGGTCAACACCTTGACGCCACTGTTGTAGCACTGATTCCGGCGGAGAAGACTGCACCCAAACATGATAAGTCTTAGAGATGTTGTGGCGAGGATGGGTGAGGGCAAATGTCAAGTCTCCGTCGTTTGTCAGCAGCAAGGCTCCTGTGGAGTCGGCATCCAGGCGACCAACTGGGTGAATCCCCTGACCCTCTCGCAATTCTTTTGGTAGTAAATGCATAACAGTTGGGCGTCCCTGTGGATCATCGCAGGTGGAAACCACTCCAGCTGGTTTGTGAAGTAAAAGATAGATCAGAGTCGGACGATGGGCGGGTTGAATCAGCTTGCCATCGACTTCGATAGCATCGCGAGCCGGATCAGCTTTTTGCCCGAGCTCAACTACAGTGCCATTGCACCGGACGCGCCCAGCCAGAATCATAGCTTCTGCTTCACGACGTGAGGCAATACCCCACTGGGCGAGAATTTTTTGCAGCCGTTGTTCCATGATTAAATTAGAATAATTTTGCTCAGTTTAGATAGTCGTTGAGCTCGTTATTGACCTTTGAATATTGATAACCCAGCTGGCACAACGCCACCAAGTTCAGAAACCGTGAATTCAAAGCAGCGGCTGATTAGCAAGGTGCTGTCGCCTGCTGTGCGGCTGTGGCTAAGAGCGCAAGTTCAGCAAGTGTCAGACCTCGAAGTGAAGATTTGGGGGAGCGATCGCCAAATCCTCAGCGGTCACATAGAGCGCGTGTCTATCTCAGGTCGCCATGCTGTCTATCAAGGTCTGCATCTAACGCAAATGCAGCTAGTAGGAGAAGGCATTCGCGTCAATTTAGCAGCGGTTCTCAGGGGTAAGCCCCTGCGACTCCTAGATCCTGTGCCGGTATTTGCTGAGTTGCTGTTGCAGGAATTGGATCTCAATACCTCCCTCCAGTCCCCCTTGTTAGCTAATGCCCTGACTGAGTTGCTCTTAAAACTACTTCCAGCCACCTGCCCAGTAGACGGCACACTCAGCTGGCACAAGATTAGCATTGATAGCGGTCAGCTGATTCTAAATGCCACCCTAGCAGGTAAGAGCGATAATCCCACACCAGTCTTGATTCGCACTGGTTTAAAGCTAGCTAGCAGCCATGAGCTACAGCTGGAAAACCTCCAGATTCAAAACGATCTGGGGTTTTCCTTGGGAAATTTAGCGAGTTTCAACCTCGATTTAGGGCCAGAAGTTGATATTCAAGAACTCACGCTTCAGCATGGTCAGCTAGTTTGTAGTGGTCGCATCAAAATTATGCCCTAAGATTTTGGCAGCAGTGGTAAGAGTAGTGTCACGAAATAGTAAACTAGGGGAGCGGTAAAAACGTAGCTATCGGCGCGGTCTAAGATGCCGCCGTGACCGGGAATGAGTTGTCCTGAATCCTTGACCCCAGCATCGCGCTTCATCATTGACTCGGTTAAGTCGCCCAATAGGCTAGCAATGCCAATCAGCAGACCCAAAGCCAAACCAGTCAACGGCCAAACGGGCCAGTCGAGATACCAGGCTCCGATCACAGCCACGGCTAAACTTGCAAATACTCCAAAAACAGCGCCTTCTACAGTCTTTTTGGGGCTGATGTGGGAAAGGCGCGTCCGACCAAAGATCTTGCCGATAGTGTAAGCCCCAACATCGGCTGCCCAGATGCAAATGAAGGTTAGCAGCGTCGCTGTCAGACCTTGTGGTAGTGCTTGGAAATTTGTCCAGGTTTCTGGCCAGTAGCCTCCTAAAGGTAAGTTGCTGATGGCGGCGCTACCGAGCGCTCGCAACCGCACCCAGTAGCTAGGTAAATAACCGCAGTAAAATAGCCCCAAAATCGAGGTGGAAATATCAGCAATCGTAGCTAATTTAGGCTGAAACAGCAGATAAAAACAAATAAACGTCCCAGCTACTGGCATAACAGCATCAGCTAAGGTCGAAGAAACCGTAGCAATCATCAGCAGGGCTTGGCTTACTACCAGAGTGGTTTTAGCCGCGGGTGCAATGCCCTTGGCTCGAACCAGCCCAAAGTATTCCAACTGACCCAAATAAACGATAATTGCAAACATCAGCGTGAAATACCACCCTCCCAAGATGCTCATTCCAAGAGCAAGGGCGATCGCAACAATTCCACTAACAATCCGAGACCAAGGCATGGCTAAAAGGATGAAGGATGAAGGCTGGAGGATGAATTCATCCTTCAGACTTCAGATTCAGTCTAACTTTTCACCACTAAGGATAAAAATGGGATTGACAGCTGCAAAGGTTTGCTGGGTGCCCCGTGTCTCTAAACGGTTAACGGCAGACTGAACGACCTCGACATTACGGGCTTGCAACTCAGCCAAACCTTGTGAGACAGCATATAGACTCTCAAGATTACCAGCCGTGGCGACAACTCGGCCTTGAGGTGACAAGTAGCGCCAGACTTCTTTTAGGATAGCTTTGATCGGGCGACCTCCCTCAATGCATACCCGGTGGGGGGGCTGGGGCAGATCTTTCAAACACTCTGGGGCGCTTGCTTCAATAACTTCTACATTGTGAACGTCAAAGCGATCGCAGTTACGGCGGATCAGGCTGGCTACTTCCTCATCTCGTTCCACCGCGATAATTCGCCCTTGGGGACACAGCAACCCAATCTCTACCGGAATCGTACCCGTACCCGCACCAATGTCCCACAAAATTGTTGAGTCGGGCAATAGCCGCAGGTGGGCAATCAACAACAGCCGAATTTCTCGCTTGCTTAGAGGAATCCCCGGCAAGCGCTCGAACAACTCGTCGGGAATGCCAGGAGTAATATAGGGCCAGAGTTTGGAGGGCATAGAATGAATAGGAGCAAGACTAGGTATAAGGTTGGAGCTTGTAAAATCTACCAGCCTTATGTCAGCTGATTCTTTAAGGTTACGCTTTCTTAAGGGGAAACAGCGCTACGCCAATTGTTCGGGGGAGGCACAAGGATGAATAGTCAAGTGTTGAGCGATCGCTACGAGGTACAGCAGCAACTAGGAAGAAATTATGGGCGACGGACGCTGCTAGCCCGTGATTTGGAAACTCAAGAATTGGTGGTTGTCAAGTTACTGTCTTTTGCCAGTGACTTTGAGTGGGATGACCTCAAAATGTTTGAGCGAGAAGCACAAACCTTAAAAGCCCTATCCCATCCTGCCATTCCTCGCTACCTTGACTACATTGAGCTAAACCCAGAGAACGGCAAAGGATTTGCCCTGGTACAGACTTATGTAGAAGGGAAATCTCTACAAGAATATCTCAAAGCTGGGCATACCTTCAGTGAGCCGGAGGTACGGGAGATAGCCAAAGCGCTTTTAGAAATCCTGATTTACCTGCATGGGCGTCAGCCGCCAGTCATCCACCGCGACATTAAACCCAGCAATATTTTGTTGACAAATCGTTCTGGAAATAGTGTCGGTCAAGTCTACCTGGTAGATTTCGGGTCGGTGCAGACTCTTGCTGCAACCGAAGGTGGAACTATTACAGTAGTGGGAACCTATGGATACATGCCACAAGAGCAATTTGGCGGACGCATAGTTCCAGCTTCCGACCTCTACAGCTTAGGAGCGACTTTGATTGCTTTGGTAACGGGTACTCATCCAGCAGATTTGCCCCAGAAGGATTTTCGGATTCAATTTGAGCAGGCAACCAATCTCAGTCCTACCTTTGCCAGCTGGTTAAGGTGGATGACAGAACCCATTCTAGACCGACGCTTTACTTCTGCCCAGTCAGCACTACAAGCCTTGGAGCAGCCCACGCAAATAGACATCGCGCCCAAGAATGTCGGCAAGCCGTTTGGTAGCAAAATTTCGTTGCTCCTCCACGCAGATTCTTTAGAAATTTTGATGCCCCCCAAGGGATTTAGCGCTGATATTGTAGGCTTGAGCTTGTTTGCGATCGCCTGGAATTCATTTATAGTAATGTGGACAGCCTCTGCCGTATTCTTGACACCTCTTGGTATTAACCTGTTTTTTGCCTTATTCTCATTACCCTTTTGGGGTGCTGGCATTGGCATGGTATGGCAGATCCTCTCTACTTTGTTTGGACGAGTTCGGCTCCGTCTCAATCAGCAGCAAATTTCTCGAACCTACGAGCTGTTTGGATTTAAGTCCAATCGTCCACTTCCAGCACCAACACAGAATATCACTAAGCTGGAACTAGAATATTTAGGTGAAGCTAAACGCAGGATTATTATTTGGGCAGGAACACAGAAGTATGAGCTTGGCGGTTACAGTCATATTACTGAGCCGGAACTCGACTGGCTTACCTATGAACTCAGTGATTGGTTAAGACTACCAATCCAAGTTAAAAGATTGCCTGCTGACCGGAGTTGATTAAGTTTGATTTATTAGGAGAGTGGTATGTTTGGTTTGGGATGGCCTGAAGTGGGTGTAATTGCGATCGCGGCAATTTTAATTTTCGGCCCCAAGAAAATTCCAGAAATCGGGAGCGCTCTAGGCAAAACGTTGCGGGGCTTTAAGGAAGAGTTAAAAAATCCTGAGCTAGAGCCAGAAGGTTCAGACAAAGACGAAGGTCACGAACCCGGCGCTGACCGATAGCGGTACAGCGCGGGCTTGCTAGAAAAATTGGTAGTGGTAAATATGTAGTGATTAGCCTCTCAAGCCTGCAAGGACGCATAGTCTCCATCACATTTTTTTTGATATCTTGGCTGACTACAAGAGCTTTGTCACTCACAATATGCCAAATCTTTTGGTCGCTCAACAAGTGTTCACCAGTGACTCGTTCCACTAATTTTTCAACTTCTTCTAGCTCGTGCCGATTGCTGTATTATGCACACAATTCCTGTAATCGTGGACTGATATATCTCTCTGTTAGTTGCTTGCTGAGTTCAAAGTAGCTCTGACCTTGACCTGAAATTTGATATTTCTGCAACTGAAACCGAAACTTTCCATGCAGCGTCTTAATGTAGACAGGAGAAGTACCATTACAGCTCAATTCACTGTTTTTTTAACCTGTTGCGTGAACTGGTCTTGCGCCTGACTCAATAAGTCGGCTTCGATCTCGGGCATATTTCCCGTAGTCTACTGGATTCTCAATGAAAAATTTACAGATGGAGTTTTTGTGACAGAACCATAAATGTTAGGCAACAGCAGCAATAGCCAAAAACTCTACTAAAGACAAGGGTTTAGCAAATTACCTTAGTTGTCTATAGGAGTAGAAGCGAATCTAACTTAAGAGTGAGGAAACACACTAGGGTAGAGCCCTAGTCTTAAGTGAAGTTACTAAAAATACTTTAGATTAACAGGAAGCAAAGCAATGCCACTCCATCGAATCAAAGATTTTGACCCTGACTACCGCGAGCAGTTGTAAAATCCACATATCATGGGGTATGACCTCTATTCTGGAAACGAAAAAGTTGGCTCTGCCAATCGAGAAAGAGCGAGTTGTGATTGAGCGAGTAACTCCAACAGACGCTGGAAAAGCAGTTGCTCCCGGTTCGGTTCACTTCGGTGAAGGCGAATTGGCACACATGGAAATCTACGAAGAGACTCCTGACATTCACAAAGAAGCCTTTGTGCGGGAACAAGTCAGAGTTAATAAAGACTGAATTTAAGCTAAGTTCAATGGCGAGCGCGTTTGAGCGGCGTTGACTGAGCTAAGTGCTTAAAAACCGTGCAGGCGCAGCCTAATACTCGCCCCACCTGCACTTTTAGGCAGCTTTTACATTGCCCCACCCTTAGCTTGGAGCGTTGGTTTTGAGCCAGCGGTGAACCTCCAGTCAATCACCCGTTCAGCACTAGAGCTAGAGGAACGGGTAAGTAGTTAGTGAGTGTGTGTTTCTTTCAATAGCGATTAAATTGATAATTTTTAAGCTATTGAATTAGTTAGTTTATCAAATCATTTTACCTAAAAAAGCCCCAAATAGTAGCTCACTTTTTTACCAGTTTAATTGAAGTCAGGAGATGAATGAAGTGTTTATTAGCGATGAAGAGAAACGCCAAATCATGGAAAAATTGGCACGTGGTAACCCGGAAATGCCAATTCAAGAATCGAGGTTAAATCTTTCGCAGGGTAAGCAAAAACCTAACGATAACGCTCGGGCATCTGGCGATGTTATGCCAATGCCTAACTCTAAATCACACAATACTCAAGAGGGACAGGAAAATGATAGTACACTCTTGTCTGATGACAATCAAAAAATATTGTCGCCAGATATCATTCGTTTAATAGAAGAACGATTAGTAGTTGACCGTAGCAAACGTAAAGTTGGTGAGGTGATCATCCGTAAAGAAATCGAAACTCGGATAATACAAGTTCCAGTCCGGCGCGAGAAACTGATTGTTGAGCAAGTAAGTCCAGAACGGAAACGACTATTAGAAATTGATTTAGGGCAAGCAGAAATCGCTGGAATTGAGCTGAGTGAACCGGCAAAGTCATATACTGAAATCTCCAGTTTGGCTTAAAAGCAACGAAGGTGTAACCAACCGCTACGCAACAGATAAAGCCACTACATACTAAGGCTTTCAAAAGTAAATGCACAGCAGACCAAAGCTCTTAAGGAGGCTCAAAATTATTTAAGCCTCCTCCATACCATAAGCAGGTGGGCCAAAAGAAACCGAAATGTGTAACCACTGGTTTTGGGGGACTGGGCTTGGGTTAAGGGGGTTGGGAAAAGATTAAATCCTTTAACCTTTAACCCTTTACCGAGAACCTTTACAGAAGTTTACATACTTGACTTAAATTCGACCGGCCTGCTTAAGAGCTTTGAAAGTCCTATGGCGGCCTATTGGATCTTCGCCACTTTTGAACTTTTTTAGCAAAGTTAGGTTTTAGGGATGTCTAAAAAGTCTGTTTTCCAGATATCTAAAACCGTTTGCTCTCTCGAACTAGGTAGTACTCAAACCTTAGGTATCGCCCAGTTAACCGGAGCAAGTTTGTCACTCCCAAAATAACAATATTGAAACTATGCAATCCCAACAGCAACAATTGGAATACGTCGATACTACTTCCCCAAAAGTAATAGGGACATCAGAACCAGCAGCCTTGGCAAAGCTATCGCCTGCCGCTCAGTCTGATGAGCAATGGCGGCAGATTGGCACACAAGTTTCCGGTTTTTTGGCAAGAGAAACGCCAAATTATGAAGGAGTTGGCTCGTGGTAATCCGGAAATGCCCAATCAGGAGCAGAGCCACCAGCTAGCGCTCGATGACCAAAATTTTGAGGCATCGGATTACCATCAGAAACTTTTTGCAACACAACCCTCATTTACTCCTTTTTCCCTACAGAGGAAAACAGATGTGGCTAATTGGATTTTTACAAGTAGAGTCTTATTTACAGGCGTTGTTTACCTAGAAGATACTCCTGATGCACCTAGCCATTTTCTGTATGCTAGCCTTACCATGTGCGGCCGTAAACCAGAGCGGTTCATTCTGTCGGAAAACCCGTTGCCGATAGTTTCGTGTTCAGAATGCGTGTATCACCCTGCCTTGCGATTTTTATAATTTGGTCCCGGACCAGTAATAAATACTGAGTTGAAATTCCACCCCATAGAGAGGAACGAGTTTGGTGACGTACACTCCCACTCAGAAGCTGCGCCAGCCACGGATGGTCGAGCCACAAATTGCGGTGCTGGGCAGCTACCCGCCTCGTGCCTGCGGGATTGCGACGTTTACGGCAGACGTGGCGGCGGCGCTCGAGCAGCACAGCGGGCAATCGACTAAGATTATTGCCATTGATGAACCGGGCGCGGTGCGGAGCTACCCTAAGAACGTCATCTGGTGCCTGCAGCAGGACGATCCTGCAAGCTATCTGAATGTAGCGGCAGCGGTGGGGCGGTCGAATGTTCAACTGGTTAACATCCAGCATGAGTATGGTCTGTTTGGCGGCGAGGATGGCGAACTGCTGCTGACGTTGATGGAGGCGCTGCCACAGCCTATCGTTACGACCCTCCACACTGTCTTGCCCGAGCCATCGCCGCACCTACGGGAAGTAACACAGGCTCTGTGCAAGCTGAGCGCCGAGGTGGTTGTCCTGGCACGCTCAGCTATTCCGATGCTCCGGAATATCTATAATGTCGATACTAGTCGGGTTACCTTTATTCCGCATGGCATTCCCACGGTGACGCGTCAGCCTGGGATCCGGCGCGCCATGAAAGCGCGGCTGGGGTATAGCGGGCGCACGCTGCTCTCGACGTTTGGGCTGATCAATCCCGATAAAGGCATTGAGTATGTGCTGCAAGCGCTGCCGCTGCTGGTCGAGCGCCATCCGGATCTGCTCTTTCTCGTGCTGGGCGAAACTCATCCCGGCATTCGTCGTCACCGAGGTGAGCTCTACCGCGAAGGGCTAAAGGCAATAGTCGATGACCTGGGTTTGCACGACCACGTCCGGTTTGAGAATCGCTACCTGGATGTGGAGGAGTTAGTTAATTATCTGCTGGCGACTGATATTTATCTCATGGCTTACCTTAACTCTCATCAGATCGTTAGTGGCACACTGGCATATGCCGTCGGCTGCGGCAAGGCGGTGGTGGCAACGCCGTTTCGCTACGCTGAGGAAATGCTTGCTGATGGACGTGGCATCATCGTGCCCTTCCGTTCGCATCAGGCGATCGCCAACGCACTCCAGCAACTGCTCACGAGCCCAGAGCTGCGGACTGAGACCGAGGCCCGCGCCTATACTTTCAGCCGGTCAATGGAATGGCCGAGCGTCGCTGCCGCTTACTGGGCCGTCTTCCGCTCGTGCACTCGCCACAGCTCGGCGACGCTGATGCCAAGAATAATGCCTGACGTATTAACCCGTACAGAGTACGATGAGATCACATGAAACAGATCGCATTACCACCGCTCGCCCACCTCCGGCGGCTGAGCGATGATACTGGGGTGCAACAGTTCGCCATCCATAGTGTGCCGAACCCACATTTTGGCTACACGCTTGACGACAACGTGCGAGCACTGCTGGTTACCTCCGGCTACTATTGGCACGGTGTGGAGCGTGATGTGGCAGCGGCACTCGCCTACCGCTACCTGGCGTTTATCCACTGGGCGCAGCGACCGGATGGTCGCTTCCACAACGAACTAAGCTACGACCGGCGCTGGCTGGACGAGGTGGGTAGTGAGGACGCGCTTGGTCGGACAGTCTGGGCACTGGGCTATGCCGTCGCTTGCCCGCTCCACAGCGCGAGTAGGGGCGCAGCAGCGGATATGCTGGGACGGGCGCTGCCACATGTTCAAGCACTACGCTCACCACGGGCCCGCGCTTACGCCGCCCTTGGCATGGCACATCTGGTACGAGTCAGCCACCCGTACGCTCAGGAATATCTTTTGGCTGCCTTGGCGTCCAGCCTGCTTGATGATGTTCAACGGAATATACAGGCGGAGTGGCACTGGTTTGAAGCCGGACTGACATACGACAACGGGCGTCTACCGCAGGCGTTGTTAATTGCCGGATATCTGTTGTCGGACCAGCGTTACCTCAGCGTGGGGCAAGAATTGCTCGATTTTCTGCTGGCACAGGTTGTTGAAGATGGCATCGTGGTACCGATTGGTCAGTCCAACTGGTATTGGCGTGGGGAAATTAAGGCACGCTACGACCAGCAGCCAATTGATGCCGCGTCGCTCGTCGAGGTCTGCGCCACGGCCAGTATCGTTTTGGGCAAACCGCACTATTGGGACATCGCCCTTTCCGCCTGGGCGTGGTTCCACGGTCGCAACAGTGAAGGTCTAGTGATCTACGATGCACAGACATGTGGCTGTCACGATGGCCTGGAACGCGGCAGCGTCAATCACAATCAGGGAGCCGAATCGACGTTAGCGTTGCTGCAGGCGGCTCTGGCATTGAACAATCTAGATTGGCTCGGCGTTAGCGAAGCTCGTCAGGCGAAAGTGTCAGGTCCGGGTTCACGTGATTGAGGGTTCTTATGAGTGACACAACCCTATAAAAGACTGATTAGATGAGAATCATGACCGAGGAGTAAACCGATGGAGCCGCCTGCACTGCGCATTGCCATGTTGGGACCGATTGCCTGGCGGACGCCCCCACGTCACTATGGCGCGTGGGAAACGGTTGTCCACAACCTGACTGAAGGCTTGGTAGCACGTGGTTGCAACGTCACGCTCTTTGCTACCGCTGACTCAGTGACGAACGCCGAACTGGTGGCAGTGTGCCCACGTCCCTACGAGGAAGATCGGGCGCTTGAGCCCAAGGTGTGGGAGTGCCTGCATATCGCCGCATGTATGGAGCGGGCAGCGGAGTTCGATCTGATCCATAACCACTACGACTTTTTGCCACTGACATATAGCCGCTTGCTCCCTATACCAGTGCTGACAACAGTTCATGGCTTTTCCTCTGACCAGGTACGTCTGGTATATCGGCGCTACCGGGAGCTGCCCTATATTTCAATTAGCGATGCGGATCGTGACCCGCACCTCAATTACGTTGCGACAGTATATAACGGTATTAAGCTAGAGCAGTTTACGTTCAATGCCGTGGGCGGCGACGACCTGATCTTTTTGGGGCGCTTCCATCCTGAGAAAGGCCCACACCTGGCGATTGAGGTCGCACAGCGCACCGGTCGGCGACTGGTGATGGCCGGTATCATTCAAGACCAGCATTTCTTTGACGAGGCGATCGCGCCACACATCGACGGGCAGCAGATTGTCTTTATCGGCCCGGTGGGGCCAGCAACACGGAATCAAATGTTCAGTTCAGGCGCAGCGCTGCTTCATCTGGTCACGCAGCCGGAGCGCTTTGGTTTGGTCATGCCTGAAGCGCTGGCCTGTGGCGTGCCCGTGATCGGCATTGGTTTGGGATCAGTACCGGAAGTAATTACCGACGGTGTCAGCGGATTCGTGGTTGACTCACTGGAGCAGGCAGTCCTCGCGGTCGGTCGCCTTCACGAGATTGAGCGCGCCACCTGTAGGTCCGAGGTCGAGAGGCGCTTCAGCGTTGAGGGCATGGTCGATGGCTATCTTCAGGCGTACGCGGCTGTGATCAGCAACGCATTCTGAAGGAACTCTTGAAATCAGCAGCTCTAAATTTCCCCTTTTACATAGACTTTAGGATTATAGCTTAGACACAAGTCAGGCTGACAATGAATCTATGTAAATCTGGGCAACCTTCATCTAAATAGTTGTTTACCGCAATCAACAAAGGGGGTGTTTAAAGGTTGCCCAGATTTACACAGGTTCTCCTCTCGGCATAAATCAGCTTTGCTATATTTAGCCAGCACCAAACTAAGGACCGATATGGAATACCTATACTTCCTCGCAAATGCCACCCTTACCCTGCGGGTTGAGAAGCATCTACACATGATGTCCCAGCTAGCCGTTAAGTTTATCACGGTGATTCATCAGATTGATGGCTGGGTACTCAACATCAAAATGAAATCTCCCCTGAGTCCCCAGCAGTCTGGAGATTTCCGAGCTTTTTTGAATGAAGTGGGAATTCCCTTTGAACCGCCAAGGCGCGTTTATATTGCTCTATGGAGTTTGGAAGCCGGAGAGTTCCCCGTTGATGTAATGCGTCGCTACAAAGTCGTCGTGGTTTCTCATGGTAGTCCGGATAAGAGCGAGATTGAAGCTTTTCGCCACCAGTTACAAAAGGGATTAGGATACTGCCCAGAAACCCTGGCCTGAGAAGGTGAAGTTGATATTGGGTGACTTATCAACAGCTAAAATTACCCAAGCTATCTGGGAACCCCACTCAGTTCCCTTCTTCATCAAATATCGTTAACACGTTTGACTTGCAGCGTTTAATGACGACTACGAGTCCAAAGGCTCCCTCGCGCTTAAATCTAAAAAAAAAACTTTAGCAATCTGCTTAACCCTTTAACTTTTCAATTTTAGGGTGTAAAGCTTATCACTCAGTTATCCTGAGTCGCTTTGTCATGCATTTAGTCTAAAGTCCAGTATCTGAGATCGAGTCATCAGAACATGCCATGCTTCTTCAGTGATTTAATTTCAAGTAAAGCAACCATGTCCACTTTAAACTTCTGGAGCTACACTAAGCTCATCACCTACCTTTGGTAATAAATGTTATGCAACAGCAGCAATAGCCAAAAACTCTACTAAACACAAGGGTTTAGCAAATTACCTTAGTAGTCTATAGGAGTAGAAGCGAATCTAACTCAAGAGTGAGGAAACACACTAGGGTAGAACCCTAATCTTAAGTAAAGTTACTAAAAATACTTTATTTTAACAGGAAGCAAAGCAATGCCACTCCATCGAATCATAGATTTTGAACCTGACTACCGCGATCAGTTGGGAAATCCACATATCATGGGGTATGACCTCTATTCTGGAAACGAAAAAGTTGGCTCTGTTAATGATTTGTTGGTAGACGACAGTGGTAAATTCCGTTACTTGATTGTTAGCACAGGCATCTGGATTTTTGGCAAAAAGGTGTTGCTACCAAAGCGTTGAGGTAGGGCTGTTTGTGGCTCTGCCTGAACCATACAGCCGTTTATTAATTGATCTTTAGTAAGAGTCAATAGACATGAAAAGCTTGCAAAAAAACAGAGGCTTCGCTCGCATCTTTAGCAATCCTGCTCACCGTTGTCGTTTCTTTCAGAATTGATCCTCTCCTGGCTCAATCTTCTGCTTCTGATTCTGTGTCAGCCCCCACTGCCGGCTCAGGCGGTAAAACGGTGAAGATTGACGGTTCGAGCAGCATGGTCGTCACGAATCAAGCGTTTGAACAAGGACTTAAGAAACAGTCTCGCAGTACAGAAGTTAAGACTGAATATCAGGTCAGCGATGCTGCCCTTCAATCATTACTAGATGAAGAAATCGTCGTTCTGGCATCAGTGGTTCGTCCCCTCACGGCTCAAGGGCATTGGCTATGCAATCGCCGACCAAGTGACTGATATGGACTCTAGTTTAAGAGAAGCTGAAAACTTTGGGAGTTCAACTCGTTTGGAGGATAATTACTTTTTTAGATTTCGATGCAGTCAAGACCAACCAAGGCTAGAAATTCACCAGAAGATTTTGCCGTAAAACTTAGTTTTAGACGCCACATCGCATGATGATAATTGGCAGTTTTAAGCAGCGGTAGCAGAGCTATAGGACAAATATACTATAGCGATCCTAAATGATTTACAAACTTGTGGTACACTTATACCAAATTATTGATTGCTGGTTATATCAATGAAAAACTTTCTACTAGAACAACAACAACTCGTC
>JAABUZ0100002622.1_pt1 | contig 29271 bp, 30 predicted proteins | sample 5562091 | NCBI WGS metagenome assembly JAABUZ01 (sample SAMN12813069, study PRJNA571459) | rock metagenome | isolation source: Antarctica rocks | place: Antarctica: Victoria Land, Linnaeus Terrace sud | collected 2015-12-21
CCGCAGCGCTCTCATGCGTTCACACGCCTGTTCACGTTTGCGCTCCTCGCGGCAGACGTCACAGTAGGCCGTGACGGGACCGCGCTCGCCCCGGATGACCGTGTCGCGCTCCCCACACGACGCACATTTGATGCGCCGTTCTTTGATTGCCATGCGTCCCCTTTCCTCCTCTCCCAGATGTGACGCTCGTTTATTGAAAAACTATCGTCACAACCGCATCGCGCCTGCGACGCTGGATGTCGGGCTCCGCCCGACCAAGGGGCGGCGCCCCTTGACCCCGGTTTCGGCTGCGGCGGCCACTTGTCACGACCGTGCGTGTGGACAAAGGCCACGGCCTGACATTGGCCGTCCTCGCCGACTGTGTGCCCGCTGCCATACCCCACTCAGGCGGTGGACTGGGGCCGTTGTCTATAAAGAGGGTCGAAGACCTGCCCTTTCCGGACGACCGCCCAGGCCAGGTGCAGGAGCTTGCGTGCCGCCGCGCAGCGTGCTACCTTCGCGGGTTTCCCGGCGGCACGGAGCCGGTCGTAGAACGCTTTGATCAGGGGATTGTCGCGCGTCGCGCTCAAGGTCGCCCTGGACAACGCGGTGCGCAACCGTTTGTTGCCGCCGTGCCCGATGGCCCCGCGCCCGCGCACGCTGGTCCCGGACTCCTTCGGCACGGGGGCCAGACCGGCGTACGCGGTCACGGCCTCGGGTGTCGCGCCGATCGTGAAATTGAGCGTCGTGACGAGCAGCCAGGCGGCGGTCAGCACCCCGACGCCCGCGATGCTCACCAGCAGGCGGCGTTCGCCGCCCACCCGGCATCCTGTGGCAGGATCTGGGTGATCTCCCGCTCGATAGCAGCGATCTGCGCGTCGAACGTCGCAATCAGCTCCTCCATGCGCGCGTACGGCTGGGATGACGACGGGCAACTGGACCGGGGCGTGCCGTTGGTTGCGCACCTGCTGGCGCAGCCCGACGAGTGCGTCGCGCTCGGCCAGGCGTTGCTGCAACTCCGTGTAGATGGCTGGCGGCGGCGTCCAAGGCGCGGGTTGCAGCGTCGCCGCCAAGCGGGCAAGCGTGCGGGCGTCGATGGCGTCGGTCTTCGCCCGCTGGAGCAGCGCCTTGGCGAAGTTGTGCGCCTGGTCCGGGTTGATCACGGCGACGGCGAAGCCGCTCTGTGCCAGCGTGGTCGCCAGGGCGACCCAATACGAACCGGTGGCCTCCATCACGACCAGGATGTCGGCAGCGGCGTGCCCGGTGGTGAGCAGGCGCGCCTGCAGCGCGGCGAACCCCTGCGGCGTCTGATCCAGCGCGACCGGGCGACCCGGCGAGGTGTCAGGGGTCATCCACACCGTCGTGAAGGTCTGGGCGGCGATGTCGACCCCGACGAAGAGGTGATAGCGCGGGGGCGACGGGGTACTGGTGGGCATAGCATGCTCCTACGTAATAGAGGGGGGCCGACAGGGGAGAGTAACGATTCCAGGCGGCGGTCGTCTGTGCTTGTCATACGTGGTCAGCGCCACATCATCCGGTCCAGACTCGTCGCCGGCCGGCGACGGTGGGGAACAATCTACCGTAGGCGGTCATCGCCGCTGCCAACACAACGTCCTCACCACCGTCGTGGAACCGACATCCCCAATATACAAGCCAGGACAGGGATGGCGCGTGGGGGGCGCACGACCCGCGGCACCCCCGCTAAACGGCGCGTCCAGAGCGACGGGCGGCCGGGGCGTGGTCGGTGTCACCTCCCTCGTCATCGCTCACGAGGCGTCCTTGTCGCGCGCCCCGCGGGCGTCCGGCTGATCGTCGCGCGTGATCACGCTGATACGCCCATCGCCCTCCATGCATGCCATGCGCACCGTCGCCAGATCGGCCACACCTTGCAGCCGGAGTTGGCTCATCAATTCGTCGTCGGTGATCAATTCGCGGCGCATGTTCCGGCGCAGCGGCCGGCCGTCGCGCACCAGCGGCAACGGCCGTGGCGCGAGCAGCCGCGCGATGGGCCGGAACCGATAGCTCAGCCAGTTGAGGGCATAGCTCCAGAAAACGAGCGTCAGCACGAGCAGCAGGCCGTCGGTGACGGAGGTGTAGCTGCCGGCCATGGCGTTCTGCGACGCGTCGCCCAGGAGCACGAGCACGAGCAGGTCGGTCATCCCGAGTTGGCCGGCCTCCCGTTTGAGGGCAAAGCGTAGCAACAGGACGAGCGCGAGGTACAGGATCGTGCCGCGCACGACCGTTTCGAGGAGTGATTGCGTGGGGGTGAAGGTTTTGGCCCAGTCGATTGTAAACAGCCACCGCATGCGGACGCGCCTACCCCTTCCCCCACGCCCTGCCGGCCGCACGCGCGGCCTCATACATCGCACCGTGATAGAGAGGGGCAAGAATGAGACCGTGCGACGCCATCATCCCGCCGTGACCGATGCACGGCGCGCATCGCGTGTCGCGTCGCCGCCGTGGTCGGGGGCCTGGTCGGCGGCCACGGCGGCGACACCGCATGCCCCGCAGGCGCCGGCAAGGATGAGCGTCAGGCTCCCTGTCCTGGCTCCCGTCATCATCCGGGGCGGTTGGGGGGGCCGGATGACGACGGGAGCCAGGACAGCCCTCCTCGGGCTACAAACTCGATGCGGCCTCGTCTGACCACAGCTGTGAGTACCAGGACCAGCATGTGACCGAAGAACCTAACCACGCGCCGTTACGACGAAACGGCGACAACTTGCGGAACACCCTGGGTGCGCGCTCCCACCGCGCCATAGAGGACGCCGGCCACGACGATGCCCACATAGTACGCGATGTCCGCTCCGTGGAGCAGATGGGCGAGCGGTCCTTCGTAGAGCACCGAGTTCATGAACGGGACCGAGACGGCGAGCCCGGCCAGAAAAGAGAGTAGGCCGGGCCAGACCACGGACCTGGGTCCCCGATACACGCCGTCCGCCCGAGCCCGCGTGGGATGACGGAAGAAGTCGACGACGACGATGGCGAGCCAGGGGCCAATCCAGTAGGACACGAGCAGCAGGAATTGCTCGTACTTGGCCGCGTAGCCGTTAGAGCCGTAGAGCGCGAGGAGGCTGCCCAGCATGCCAACGGCCAGGACGGAGGCCCAGCGCTGGAGCGGCACGTCGAGCGTCAGGAGGGCCAGCGAGCCGGTGTAGATATTGAGCGCGTTGGCCGCCAGCGTGCCCAGGACCACGGCCACGAGCGCGGGCGCCCAGAACCCACCCATCACGCGCTCGAGAAGGGCGATGGGGGCAAGGTGGAGGCCGATCGTGGCCACGGCGGCTCCGAGGATCTCGAGCCACACGCAGCCGAGGAAAGAGCCCGCGAAGACGGCGGCGACCACGCGCCGCTTGGGCGTCTCGGCCGGGAGGTAGCGCGCGTAGTCCGCCGCGTAGGGGGTCCACGAGAACACATAGGAGGCTACAGCCGTGGTCATCAGCGCGAACAGGCCAATGTGATCAGCCAGGGGCAGATGCGACGTCAGCCCCAGGTGGGCCTGGGGCAGGCCGATCACGGTCATGACGGCGAAGACGGCGGCAAGCACGGCCGCGCTAACGGCCTCGAAGCGGTGGATCACATTGTAGCCGAACACGCCGATGAGCATCTGGCCGGCGGACAAGAGGAGGAGCGCGGCGGGGAAGGGTAGGGCGGTCAGGCGCGCCAGGGCGGAGGCGCCCAGCACGCTGTTCACCGCGTACCAGCCACCCGTGCTAATCCAATTGAGGACGGCGGGCAGGTACACGCCGCGCGCGCCGAAGCTGCGGCGCGTGAAGGGAAGCTGCGGCACGCCGATGGCCGGTCCGATGCTCGCTGTGAGCGCGAGCAGTCCGCAACCCACCAGATTGCCCACCAGGATCGCGGCCACACCGTCGGCAAAGCCGAGTCCTAGCACGATCGCGAGTGCCCCGACGAGCCACACGGGCAGGCCCATGTTGGCCGAGAGCCAGAGGGTGAAGAGTGAGCGCGGGCGGCCATGGCGTTCACGCGCGGCGATCGGCTCGATGCCGTGCGGTTCGATGACCAGGACGCGTTCACGGTACTCTATCGGAGTGCGCTCCGTCGACTGCCTGTCGATAACAGGGGTACGCATCGTTTATTCCTTCCGTTTCCTTTTCCGTCCGTCCGTGTCTTCACGAACTCGTCCCGCGCGTCTCTATAGCTGTTGTTTTGCGGATGAACCTGCCCTGGATCGTCGCCGATGGATGAGTCGTCAGGTGGTCCACAGTGTGTCGTCTTCCTGCCAGGGCAACTCCCTGTTCCATGTGCCCGCGAGCGGACCGTCGAAGCGGTAGAGTTCACCGGGGCGTCCGACCCGCCCGCTGACGGCGCGGCGGCCCACCGGGGCGAGCGCGCCTGAGACGAAGAGCGCCGCGAACGCCCTTTTGAAGTTGCCGGTGTTGAGCCGCGCGAGGGTTGGATCGAGGATCGCCGCGTAGACGGAGCGCAGCGCGGGCAGGGTGAACGCCTCGGGGAGCACTTGAAACGCAAGCCACGAGTAGCGCAGCTTGGCCTGCGCGCGGTTCGCGGCCACGCGCAGCATGTCCGCGTGGTCGAAGGCCAGGGCTGCGGTGGAAACCTGACGCACCGGTGTCCAAATCGCGCGTGTGATGCCGCCACCGGGCGCAAGCGTCAACTCGTCGGAGCGCTGCAGCGCGAGGTGTGCAACGGACACGACACGGCCCCGGGTGTCACGCGCGGGCGTGCCAAAGGTCCCGAGTTGCTCCAGGTACCAGCCAGCGGCGTCGAGCCCGGCCTTGCTGTGAAGGGCGCGGCGGGCGGCGGCGTCGAACGTTTCGTCGGCACGCACCAGCACGCCGGGCAGGGAGAGCTTGCCAGCGAAGGCCGTGTCGTCGCGCTGCACGAGGAGGACCTGCCAGGACTCGTCGACCGTTTCGGCCGGACGCACCGTAAACAGGACCACGTCGACGGCGACAATCGCGGTGGGGCGCAACTCGACCTGTCCCTCTCTATCCGTCATACGCCACCTCCTAATTAGACTCTACCACATTTAAATGAAATATAGTCAAATAGGCCGACAAGCTGGGAGGCTTGCTCTATTCGGTCGGCCGCGTCGTTGAGAGCGGAGATGTAAGATGTCACTTGGTTCGCTTCCTGGGTCATAGGCACTCTCGATACCGATGGCGAAGTCCAGCAACCCTCCGCTTATTCGGATGAAGCCCGCTACGAAGCCATAGGCGACGAGCGAAACGGGTTGCAGAACTCTGCCAATTCGACTACTGCAACGGTTCCGACGACTTTGCCATCGGTATCACTCTCGATGAGGCCGGTCGCGCGGCTTGTAGGGTTGTCGCATTAGGATGGCACGGGTGAGAGTGAATGCCGCCAACCTGCTCGTTGGGGCGACGCTGATTGCGGCCTCGCCCATCTCTGGTGACGACAGTGGAAAAGGGCTCATCGAGAGTGCCTGAGATCCATTTAGCGACCAAAGTGACAGCCTGCTGGTTGTCCTTTGAAGACTGAGTTTGCCGGTACGGCAAGAGTAAGCTGCACATTCCGCGCGGTCAAGGTGCCCAACCACCGAACGGCCAGGGGCGGATCTGGGGGCAGATAAGTACCTGGAACGTCCCATCCCCGTCGTTCATGTGCCGCACCCCACGCTCTTGGGCGTTCGTCACAGCAAGCTAAACCCGTGTTTTGTTAGCGCGCAGAAGCCTCGGGGTCAGGCGATCAGGGGCAGAACGACGTGGTCGCACCAGTAGGTACCCCAGGCCCTATTCAGTCGTATGGTCTGGAGCGCGGCCAGCCCATCGCTCGTCTCCGCGCTCCAGTGCATGCCCTTGCCCTTCTGCCGTCGGGCGACCAGCAGGTCATTGTCCTTCTCGCTGTGGCCGCTGCCGATATACCGGCGCAGCCGCCGACGGTATCGATAATCGGGCAGATAGGCGCGCCGCTCGTCGAGGTAGCTAATCAGCTCGTCGAGCTTCTCCTGGTTCTTGGCCGTGGGGCGATAGGCCCGCAGGTGGGCGAGCGCGGCGTCCACCTCGCCGCGCCACAAGCGGCGCACCAGCGGGAGGAGGAAGGAACGCTTGGCGCGGCGTCCCGCGCAGATCATGCTGCTCAGGTCCGCGCACTTCTTGCGCAGATGCCACCAGTCCAGGATCATGGTGGCCCCCGGTCGAGCGGTCAGTGTCTCCGCGAAGAAGGTGCGGATCCAGCGCGCGCCGTCCGCGATCAGCAGCAGGGGCTGGCCGCCTCCGCGACACACCCGCGTGAGCGCCTGCACCTGCCGCAGCAGGCCGTCCCCGCGCCCGCTGAGGTGCCGGGTGCCTCGCGCGGTGGTGAGGCGCGCCGTGCGCAGGGTCCAGAACTGATGCGGTTGAGCTTGCCGGGTGAGCACCTCGTCCATGGTCAGCAGCACCTGGTTGTGTTCCACCTCCGATCCCAGGTGCCGCAACTCCTCCCGCGTTAGCGTGGCCTCCTGCCGCCGTGCCGTCAGCACGCAGTCCCAGTCCGCGTAGCGCACGCCCACGGGCGGTCGCGCGTCCCCCGCGGCCAAGGCCACGTCCACCGCTGTACTCAGCTCCGTCGGCCAGCCGGCCCGTCGCCGGGGTTGCGTCGGCGGGACCAGGCGTGGCTCCAGCGCTGCCATATCATCCCGGCGCAACAAGGCGCTCGCCTCGGCTTGCGCGGCCTGACGAATGGCCTGGCCCTGCTCCCGCACCATGGTGCGCACCGTACTTGCCGAGAGCACGCGCGGCTCGTGCGCCTGCCACCCTAACAAGCGCGCCGCCGTCGTGAACGGCAGGTCCTGCGGCAACAGGCAGGCCCACTCTTGCAACCCCCGCGTGATCACGATGTTGGCGTGTGCCGGCAGCACCACGTTGGCTGGCATCACGTGCCGGCCCACCTGCACCCGTCCGAAGCGACAGGCCACCGTGAGCGGCTCAACCCCGTCGCCCACGACCTCCTCAGGGGGAAACGCGGTGGCGGTATCGCTCCGTCACCGTGGCATCGATCGTGGCCCACCGGGCTTGCAGCACCTGCCGCAGCACCGCATTCCCCGCCTCCTGGGTCGTGGCTTCCAGGTCATCGAAGAGCGTTTCCGGTCGCAGCTCGCTCACGTCGTCCGTCGGAAAGTCCACCTGCGAGAGCGCCGTGCTCTGCCCATCCTCATCGACCTGCGACACCGTCACGCGAATATGGCGCATCTCTCTTCCCTCCCTCCTGTCTCCCCCGCCGTTCCTCTATTATAGGAGGACCTGTTCGCGTGCAGATGGCGCCACCCCTCAGTCAGCCCCATTCCACTACTCATCTACCCCGAGGCTTCTGCGCGCTAACCATCCTAGATGTCTTGAACATGCGAACTTGTTGCGATTGAGTCAAGTTTTTGCGTCGCATATATCTCGTCGGTCTGAGGCGGAGCCTCGCTAGTACTACAACGTTAGGATCCGCCTGATGCGCCTGCGACTGACGTCGCATGGCAAAGAACGACGACTAAAGTCGTTGGGACGACGCGTGGTGAGACACTTCAGTGTCCGTCGTTTGCCATGCGACGTCAGTCGCAGGTCAATGTCACGTTGTAGTACTAGCGAGGCTCCGCCTCAGACCGACGAGACATGACGCGAAAACTTGACTCAATCGCACCATGTTTGCCTGTATTAGGAGTCTAGGACCGCTGGGGCGCGGTGTGCGCGCTGCTGTAGGCGGCGTAGCCGCAGTCGATGGCGGGAAAGATGGGCTAATGGGTGCCAGAGCTGCCGTGCGTTCCGAGTCCGGACGCCCCCCCCTTCACGCGTGGTGTCGGCGCACTTCGCGTGGAAACCTACAGCACGCGAGCATGAAGACGGCCAATGCCCGTCCACAATGAGGCTGAGCGCTCGTGCCGCGTCTTCGTACAAGCTTCACGCTCTTTTCACATCTGGTTCATACGCGAGGGGTACCATGTAAGTGAAAGCATCAAGCGCTGTGCTCAGGAGGCGCTTTATGCACACCTGTTTTGAGGAACGGAGCACTAGCGTAAAAATGGTCGTGCGAAAAACGCACGACCATATAGAGACTCTTTCACTAGCATTTAGGAGGGTCGGCTTTAACATAATATTCTGCCCCTCACGGGGCGTCCGGCGCGTCGAAATAGCTCGCCGGCACCTATCCGGCAGCCGAGAAAGCCGTCGAACAGCGGTACATCGCCAACTGGACTGCTCCACACGCTGGCAATCGCGCATCCGAGGCGAGCGTGACCGCCGTTATCGTCAAGTAAAGTGTCCGAACGAAGGGCTGTGCAGTCCTGAACAGGCCGTATATTATGTTAAAGCCGACCCTCATTTAGGACTCGTTAAAGATCCAACCTTGCTCTGAGACTGCACTCAGAGCAAGTGGCTCCTGGCGGAGCAGTTGCCCCCGAGGCCCGCAGGGTGTACGCTCTCTCTCATGATGGACGTGGTGAGCAGCGACGACGGAGGTTGTATTATGGGCGACGCGGTGAGTGAGCGGTATGGGGACCTGCTCGAAGGCAGCTACGATTGCGTGGATCGCATCGTCCTCAACGCGTACAACACCCTGTGCGACGCCCCGCCGGGGTTCCGGTATTGGTGGCGGCAACTCACCGGCTCCGATGCGACCCTGGACAACGCGCACCTGATGCGCATGGCGGGCCGGTTCAGTCGGCGTGTGCGCGGCTTCGCCAAAGCGCACGCTATCACCGTCGTGGACTGTCTGCGCGGGGAGCGCAAGCACGACCTCGCCGAGGAGTACCTGGCGACGCACCCGTCGACGCGGGGGCTCTTCATGATTCTGGTGGCGCGCGCTGTCGCCCCGGTGTGGGATGTGCAGCAGGCTAAGAACGGTATAATCGTCGATCTTGTGTCCAAGAAAGCCTACGTGAATCACTATTCCTTCCACATCCTGGACCCCGACTGGGGCCACCTCACGATCAAGATGTCCGGGCATCCGCCCTTCGGGGCGCAGATCATCCTTAATGGGCACGAGTATGTCGCCGCGCAAGCGGCCAAGGCTGGGATCACGACCCAGCAGGAGGGCAACTGTTTCACGCACCTGGCCAACCCCACAGCCCTGGCGTCGATCGCAGGATGCGTCAGGACTCGGAACGCAGTCAGGCTCGGGAGCGCGTCAGGCTGCGGTGGGTCTCGTCTGATCGCGCCTACGCCGCCTGTAGCACCGCGCACGCCTCGCCCCACCGCTCTTGGAAGAGGCGGCGCTGATCGGCCAAGGACACCGTCTCGTTCAGGCGCTGGCGGTAGCGGAGGTGATCGTGCAGTTCGTCGTGGGCCGTGCAGAAGCGGGCCGCCGCGTCAAAGGAGCCGAAGCCGCGCATCGGATAGTAGCGTTGCTTGATGCCACGGTGGTCCTGCTCCAGCCGGTTGTTCATGTAGCGGCTGGTCCGGTGCTGGACGTTGGGTCCCAGCGTCTCGCGGATGGCGCGCGGGTAGGCGTCGTGCCCGTCCGTCGTGACCTTCTCGGGCGCATGGCCGACAACGGTGCGTGCCCGCTGGAAGAAACGCTTGGCGGCGACACCTCGCCACAATCGACTTGACACATATGTGCACTCTCCCATGAGACGCTGTATCGTAGTAGCACGACAGCGCGTCGCGTCAGCGCGGCGGGGCACTACGAGATGAGACACGATGGGGCAAGCGATAGTGGATATTCAGGCGCGGCTAAAGACGATGGAGGAGTGGCTTGACCTCCGCACACGCTGCCCATGGCCTGAGCAGCAGCGGTACGAAATCCTGCGCTCCGTCGTTCTGTTCGGCCACTCGCCCGCCGCGCGCGCCTTGGAGACCGGCGTCCCGCGCGCCAGCCTGTATCGGCGGATCAGACGCTTCAAGGAACTCGGCATGGTCAGCCTCTTCACCGACGTCGCGGCCGACGAGCGCCCGTCGCGGCCGAGCTTGCCGCCGGACATACGCCAATTCATCGTAGACCTCAAGGCCGAGCACCCGCCGTTTCGCCCCAATGAGATCGCCACCATCTGCGAACTGAAGTTCGAGCGCCGCCCCAGCCCGCACACGGTGCAGCGGGTCCTCGCCGACGGGCCGCCGTTCTCCCGGATGACGCGGCGCTACCCGTTCTACCACGACATCGTGCACCCGGCGGACGCGCGCCACGCCGTGGTCACGCTGCACTACGAGGGTTGGAACTCAAAGAGCATCGCCGCCTATCTTGGGACCAGTCGCCAGACTGTCCACACGATTCTGCGCCGTTGGGTCGAGGAGGGACGATTTGGCCTGGACGACAAGACGCCGGGGCCGAAGCCGGGCGTGCGGAAGGCGGGCTTTCGCGCCGTGGCGGTGATCAAGACGCTCCAGAAAAACGAGTTGCTGGGCGAATTCCGGGTTAGCGCCGCCTTGAAACAGATGGGCATCCGGGTCCCGGCACGGACATGCGGGCGCATCATGGCGCACCATCGCGCCCTGTACGGCCTCGGGCAGCACACGAAGGAGCCTAAAGAGAAGAAGCCGATGCCCTTCGCGGCCAGCCGGCGCCACGAGATCTGGACGACCGATATCCGTTACCTGGACACGCCGCTCCTGGGCCAGCAGGCGTACTGCGTGACCATCCTCGACAACTTCAGCCGGGCGATCGTCGCCAGCATCGTGTCGCCGACACAGGATCAGACGGCCTACCTCAAAGTCCTCCGCGACGCCGTGCGCGATCACGGCAGCCCCGAACGTCTGGTCAGCGACGGGGGCGGCGTGTTCAAGTCGAATGCCGCCATGGCCGTCTACGCCGCGTTGGGCATTGAGAAGGAGCAGATCGCCAAGCGTCAACCGTGGATGAGCTACATCGAGTCGAATTTCGGCGTCCAGCGGCGGATGGCCGACTACGCCTTCGCCCAGGTCGCGTCGTGGCCCGAACTGCGGGCCGTCCATGACCAATGGGTGACCGACTTCAACTGGCAGGATCATTGGGCGCATCGACAGCGGCAGGACGGCCGCCACGCCCCGGCCGAGGTCCTGGGCTTCGTGCACGGACGCGTGTGGACCACGGCGGAACTCGACCGCGCCTTTCGTTTCCGCTCCGGGCGCACCATCGACCGCCACGGGTATGTGCGCTACGCCAACTGGCGCCTCTACGGCGAGCGCGCCCTCGTCGGGCAGCCGGCCGTCGTCTGGCGCTGCGGCGACAACCTGCTCGTCGAGCATCAAGACATCCCCCTGACGCACTTCGCCGTCGACGTCGTGCCCGACACGCGTCTCATCCGCGCCGTGAAGGAGGCGCGCCTGTTCGAGACCCCGTTCGAGTCGCCGCAGCCCTTCCTCCCGGACCTTGGGGACGTCGAGTAGCTCCTGGCCGTCCGGATGGGGCGGTCTGTACGGCGCCGACAGCGTGGGGTGACGGGCACGCAGGAGCGTCTGTTTCCGCTCGATACCGACGCGTCATAGCAGGGGAGCCGTACAGCGGAGCATCATGGAGCAGCGTACGGTGTCTGTCTAGTGAGTCTACATTTGCTCCCAAATGGCTCACGGGGGCCGCGGCCGTCGCCCCCAGGCTACACCGTAGGCGCGACCGCCGGCTACTGGGTCGTCGTCGCGGACGGCGTAGACGACTTGGCCGGCCCAGCACACTGTCGACCGACCTTTTCCATCCCACGGTCCCGCACTGCCGCGACGACCACCTCGGCGGCCTGCGTCGGCGTCGCGTGGGTCATGTCCACCTCCAGGTCGTACGCGATGCCCCGATGTACCGACTCGGCCTGCCTGCGCGCCATGCCCAGGCCGCGATCTCCACGGGCTCGCTCCCGCTCGGCGGCCACCTCGGCATCGCAGCGCACCCCGACCCATAGCACCGGCAGTTGCTCCAACGCGGACCGCCACCGCTCCTGAGCCACCGGCCCGCTCAGAAACCCGTCCTCGACGATAACAGGCGCGCCGGCCCGCGCGATCGCGGCCACCCCCCGCATCCACGCCAACTCCAGCCGCGTGAACTCCGCGCCCAGGCCGACCTCGCCGTCGGCACCGAAGCTGATCCCCGGCCCACCGCTCGTCATCCAGGGCGGCATCGCCCTGATTAACGTGTCGACGCTGAGCCTCAGCCACGCCTCCGGCAACGCTTCCTGCAAGGCCACAGCCAAGACGGACTTGCCCGCACTGGAACCGCCGTTGAGCACGATCACCGCCGGTGCGACCCGCGACGCTGTTCCGACTGCTACCCCAGGGTCCGGATAACCCCCACGTTGTAAATCCATCGGTCCTCATTTCTGTTTGTACCACTACGAAATCAGCGGCCCGGCCGGGGGGGGTGCGGTCAGCGCACTCCCCCGTAGCCCGACTTGCGCTGGCGGTAGGCCTGGGCGCGCAGGGCGTTCTGTTCGCGCTTCACCTCATCGCGGCAGAGGTCGCAGTAGATCGACACCGGCCCGCGTTCCCCCCTCATCACCGTTTCGCGCTCGCCACACCGGGCGCACTTGATGCGCTTCTGCTTGACCGCCATGTCTACCCCCCTTTTAGACCGTCACGCAAGTATTATAGAAAACCCGCGTGACGGCTGTCAAGCGCCCCCTTTCTCCTCCTTGAGGACACTGTTGGGAAAGTCTCTGGCGCGTCTTTCGGGCGGTTCCGTCAAGCACGATGAAGGCGCCGTTTGGCGTGTTTTGGACATCCCATAGGACTTTCCCAACAGCGTCCTTGGGGGCGTGTGCGGAGCCTCCACGAGCGGGGATGGATGTCAGCTTGGTCGACCAAGCGGCCCACCGTAACGCTCTGGCGCTGTAGCTCTATCGCAACAGATGCGTCTCATGGGGGAGTGCACATATGTGTCAAGCTAATTGTGGCGAGGCGCCGGCACGTCGTACCGGCGACGGCCAAAGGACGATGGCGTCCGCACTGGGAACGCCTGCTCATGCAGGTGGCAGAGGGCGTGCCGGATAACTGGCTGGTTATCGTGTTAGCCGACCGCGGCTTGTATGCGCGCTGGCTGTTCCAGGCGATTGTGGCACAGGATTGGCATCCCTTCCTGCGCATCAACCAGCAGGGGCAGTATCGCCCGACGGGGCAGACGCGCTTCCGGCCCTTGGCGACGGTGGTCTGCCGCGGACAGGACGGCTGGAAGGGCACGGTCGACTGTTTTGCCAGCTCCTCCTGCCGTTTAACGTGCACCTTACTCGCCCAGTGGACGGAGCCCCACACCGATCCGTGGCTGATCCTGACCGATCTGCCCCCTAAAGCCGCCGACGCGGCCTGGTACGGTTTACGCGCGTGGATCGAGTGCGGGTTTAAGGACTGTAAGCGGGGCGGCTGGGACTGGCAGCAGACCAAGATGACCCGGCCGGAGCGCGCGAGCCGCTTATGGTTGGCCATGGCGGTCGCCACGTTGTGGACCGTGAGCGTCGGCGGGGCCGTCGAGGCCAGCGAGGACGACGCCACCATCACCCTGGACGCCCTCACGGTGGATCTCTGCGCCCCGCTGCCGGTCACGGCCACCCGGCGGTCGCGGCCACGCCTGCTCAGTTGTTTCCGGCGCGGCGTCGTCCACATCTGTGCCACGCTCCTGGCCGGGCGTCCGCTCCCACGGGGCTTCTTCATCCCGTTGCCTTGGCCCGCGACGTTCCCCACCGCCTCGCCCACGCGTGCCTTACAGGTGGCATAGTGGCTAACCTACCCTCAAAAGACCCCCTCTCCTCCACCCAGGCGTGGCGTGTGGTGAAGGCGGCCGCCACGCGCGCCGGTCTCGCGTCCGCCCCCGCCTTCTCCCCGCACTGGCTGCGGCACGCCCACGCCAGCCACGCGCTCGATCGCGGGGCGCCCATCTCGCTTGTGCGTGAGGGGCTCGGCCACGCGAGCCTCGCCACCACGTCACGGTACACCCACGCGCGCCCTGGTGATGGTGTCGGCACCTACCTGCCTATCTAATTCGTCCGTTCGAATAAACGAACGTTGATACGTTGAAACGAACGAACGGACGAACGAATCATCGTTCAAGGAAAGTAGCCTCATAGGGCATGGGCGTCGATAGGTATAGGGCAACGATTCGGGATTTCTTGGGCCACAGAACATAACAGTCGGCGTTAGAAGTATGGCACCTCCTGTTGGCTGTCGCTTAGGCACGATAGTTGATACGACGGATAGGGGATGCGCAAGTGTCTGTTGGGCTGCGTGATTGTCCAGCCTGCGCGTCGGTATCGCCGTGCCCGTGAACGCCCCTGACGCGGAGAGCCACGGGTGGGGTCGCGATGGATGCCCGGAGGAGAAGGAACGCATGACCTCGACCAATACCCTCGTCGGCATCACCGGTGTCACCGGTGGCCTGGGCGGCAGTGTCGCCCGTACCCTGGCGGCGCGCGGGCAGCGCCAACGCCTGATTGTACGTGATGCGGGTCGTGCCCCCACGCTACCGGGCGCGGATGTCGCCATCGCCGCCGGTTACCACGACCGCGCGGCCATGACCGAGGCCCTGCGGGGCGTCGAGACGCTGCTCCTCGTCTCCGGGCGTGAGTCCCCGACCCGTGTCGCCGAGCACGTCAGCGCCATCGATGCCGCCGTCGACGCGGGCGTGCGTCGCATTGTCTACACCTCCTTCCTGGGCGCCGCACCGGACGCCACGTTCACCCTCGGGCGTGACCACTACGCCACCGAGCAGCACATCCGTCAGAAGGGCCTCGCGTTCACCTTCCTGCGCAATAACCTGTATCTCGATCTCTTGCCGGCGATGGCGACGCCAGAGGGGGTCATCGCCGGCCCAGCGGGGAACGGCAAGCTCACGGCCGTCGCGCGTGACGACTGTGCCGCCGTGGCTGTCGCCGTACTCATCGACGCGCGCCAAGCCGGCCAGACGTATGCGGTGACGAGGCGCGACGCCTACACGCTGGCCGATGTGGCGGCCTGGCTGAGCGAGGTGTCGGACCGGACCGTGACCTATAAGGCCGAAACGATCGCGGAGGCGTACGCCTTGCGCGCCGTGTACGGGGCACCGCGGTTCGAGGTCGAGGGCTGGGTCAGCTCCTACCTGGCCATCGCCCAGGGCGAGCTTGACGTTATCACGGACACGGTGCAGCGGCTGACCGATCAGGCCCCGCAGACGCTGCCCGCGTATCTCGCGGCGCACCCCGAAAGCTACGTCCACCTTCGGCACAGAGCAGCGGAGTGATGTCGGTCACCGTCGCGTCGAGTGCGTCGCGGGGAACTGACGTCGACGAGCCATGCCTCCCGTCTTCCTGAGGGACGGCGTTAGTCGTTCACGACGAGTGGAAACGACACGCGCAGAACGTACGCCGCGTGCTCAAAAGCCTTGCCTATGTAGGTTGTGTCGTCAACGTCCCCGTTTGCATCAAACCGAGGAGTGACGGATCCACTTTTGTAGAAGGCGATCTCAATCCATGAGGCATCGGGTGCAAGGACACCATTGAGGGAGCGTATTCCTTCCGTGCGTCGCCTGTCCGGCGTCTCGCCGACCGCGCCGCCCCCGTCGTCGTACACATTGCCCAGATCGTCACGGCCGGCGAGACGCCACTCATGGGGACTACTACCAGGTGGCACAATCTCCTACTCAATACGCACCGCATGTTCATCCACACCAACCATGAAGACCCGCAGTTCCCGGTCGGGCACGAGGTTGCGCATAGGAAGTCCCTTCGCGATCTTGACATGCCGCATCGGGAAGGGATGGAGTGTCGGATCCAGATCACGCATGAACTCATCATACCGTAGGTCCCTTCCACGTCCCTATGGTGTAGGAAAACCAGTGATCGTACAGGTGGATCCGGCGAACCCGCTATCAAGCGGCCCGATCATACTCCACACAAGCGTGAGCACATCACCTATTTATCAGGAAGGCAGAACTCGATTTGCCTCCAGAGTGAACGAACGAACGTTCGAACGGACAAAGAAACGAACGAATGGATGGTGCTGATTACACGCTGGGCCGTGGGCCTGTCACGAGAACGACCGCCAGAGGCCGGCACGAGGGAGGACGGCGTGGGATGCGGTCAGGGATCGTGTGGCAACACGAGGGTGAACACGCTGCCCTGGCCCACGGCGCTCTCCACGGCGATGTGGCCGCCGTGCGCCTCGGCGATCCAGCGCGCGATAGCCAGCCCCAGCCCCGCGCCGCCACTCCGTCGTGTGCGCGCCTCGTCCAGGCGGTAGAACCGCTCGAAGATGCGCTCCAGATCCTCGGGAGGAATGCCCGACCCCGTATCGCGCACGGACAGCCGCGCCCATGCGCCGTCCACGTCGAGCGAGAGCTCAACGCGCCCGCCCGGCGGCGTGTAGGCGATGGCGTTGTCAACAAGGTTCAGCAGCAGTTGCTTGAGCAAGTCACCGCCACCCCGCGCCCCTACCTTGTCACGCACACGCGCCCGCTCATCCCGACGTCCCACGACAACGGCTTCCCCTCCGACCACACCCTGCTAGCCGCCGCCCTGACGGCAAGTCTGTGGTGGATCGACCGGCGTTGGCTGGGGGCGTTCGCCCTGGGCACGCTCCTTGTGTTGGTGGGACGGCTGGGTGTCGGGGCGCACCATACGGGGGTTTCTGCATATCCCCCCGAAAAGGTGCAGTTAGCTGTTTCTGTAGCAGAAGTGATCAAGCGCTGAGCTAATCCCTGAATCATTGCGCCAAGAATGCGGTCTCACAAGGTACACGTTGCGACACGCCCGACCCACTGCGTTGCAAAAGTCGTCTCAAAATACCAATCTCATAGCATCTTAGAGATTTTGAGACACCTAATACCTGGCCAAGCCGCTTAATGCACCTTTTTGAGGGGATATGCAGAAACCCCCAACCAACGATTGGTATGCTGGTGGGGGATAAACGACGACGTGATAGGCGCGGATGAATGACGGCGAAAGTGCAAGGGAGAATGCGTGGGAGTGGATAAAGAGCGTATTGCCTACATTGACGGGTTGCGGAGTCTAGCGGTAGGTATGGTCATCGTGTACCATGCCTGGGCTATCCATGCCAGAGTCCACCACACTACAGCCACGACAGCCGTCCAGACAATCATCAATCAGTGGGATGAAGGCGTTAGCCTTTTTCTGGTCCTGTCCGGCTTTTGCCTTGGGTTGCCTGCGCTAACGCGACACGCGCGGGGGGACAGCGCATGGTTCTCTCCGTCGCGCTTCTTCGCCAGGCGTGCTCTACGTATTTTGCCACCGTATTATGTCGCCCTCGCCCTATCGGTGGTGACCGTTATTGCCACCCACGGGGGGTGGGAGCGCATCGTCACCGACCCACGCCCCCTGTCAATCGGCAATGTGCTTTCCCATCTACTCTTGCTACACAACAACACCCCCGACGTAGGGGCTATCAACGGACCGTTCTGGTCGCTCGGCCTCGAATGGCAGTGGTATTGGCTGTTTCCTGTTGTCGTCGCCGGATGCCTGTGGTCCATGCGCTACACGCTAGCCGCTTTGCTCACGATTGCTGTGCTGTGGCATGTTGGCCTTCACGACGCAGGGAGATGGGGAGGCGTCATGCCTGTTCTGCCAATGCGACTCTTTGAGTTTGGCTGTGGGGTCGCGGTCGCCGCGCTTGTGGCGAGAAATTGCTATGTGCGCCCTCTTGTATGTACGGGAGGCATAGTCGCCCCGCTTCTATTGATTTACGCGCCCTACCCGACGATCCATGTGACGGCCCATGCGTTCCTTATCCACCGACTACTCGGTGGCGTGAAAGAGTTGGGACTGACGCATCCTCTGTACGGGATTGTGTGGGCCTCACTTATCCTGCTAGGCGCATCGTCCGGCATCGCTCGACACATCCTGGCATGGCGTCCACTTGTCACACTCGAAGTTGTTTCCTACAGTGTCTATCTCGTCCATGGCCCGCTTATGGAGGCGGCGTACGGGGTATTGCGCAGCGGCCACGATTCCTTAATGATTGCCATCCCCGTTTTGGCCGCTGTCAGCATCGGCACCGGTGCCCTGTTCCATCTCACCATTGAGCGCCCCTGCATGGACAGGCGCGCATGGCAGCATGTCGGTCCGACCCTCACGCGCCTGTTTGCCTGGACGGATTAGCTGTGGGCGCACGGGCAATACCTCGCCGAACCGCGCATACGCCCCGTCCCGTTGCCTGTCGTCCCGCACGCCGCGCCAGACGAAACGGCCCCACCCGTCGTGGCGCGCTAGGACGCGCCGATATTTGCCCCATCGGACGCCGCTCCGATTGTTGCTTTTCCGTGCCATTGCTGCGCGGTGTGCCGCCCCCTACGCTCGGAGGGGGACATCGACGTGCCAGCGCCGACGGATGAGGAAGAAGGCCAATGATACCTGACCGCAACACCGCGACAACGACGTTACGCGACGCAACGCATCCTAACGATCCGACCGCCACTGACGCCTGGTTGGCCACGGGTCCTTGCGTGCAGTTCAGCGACGCGATGACCCACATCGGCCACGCCTGTGACCAGGCCCTGGCCGATGCGCGCCTGATCACAACCAGGGATCTCGACGGACCACTCCACGGCCTCGTGACCGACCTGCACCGAGAGAAAGCAGCCGCCGTAGCCTGCCGTGCAATCTTCGAGAGTCATCTCGCCGCCGCTGTGGGGGTGGAAAGAGCGAAGCTGAGACCAGGGGCAAAGTAGCTTGATAGACCGAGGCTAAAGGTTGATGAAAAAGTATCGAGAAGAGACAGTTTCGGCACTTTTGGGTCGGACGGCTAGCACACAAGCGTGGACAAATCGTGATCAACGTCGCAAAAGTGGTGAAGTGCCACGTCCACTTATAAAGTCGGCACTCTGGTGTCACGATTTTCACCCAAAAACTCGGGGTTGAGTGCCTTCCTGTAGGGTTACTTTGCCCCTGGTCTCAGCTTCGCTCTTTCCACCCCTATACACAGCATCCGTTGTATGAACTCGAAAAAGACGAGAGAATGCTGCGCGAGTACGCTAAGAAGGATGAAGGTGGTCGCTACCGTGAGCTTGAACTGAGGAACCGCAATCCTGCGTTCAATCGACGCACGCGTCCCAACCTCTACTACGCAATATACGTTGATCCAACGACAAGCAACGCTTCGTTGGAGAGGGATGAAACGCACTCGGGGGGTTTCTGCATAACCCCCCAAAAAGGTGCAGTAAGGGGCTTGGCCGGGTAATGGGCGCCTCAAAATCTCTAAGATGCCCTAAGATGGGCATTGTGAGACGACTTCTGCGACAGAGCATGTCAGGGGTGTCGCAACGTCTACCTTGTGAGACATCGCTCTCGACGATAGAATCCAAGGATTTGCCCAGTGTCTAGCCGTCCAGGCGACGAAAAGAGCCTACTGCACCTTTTTGGGGGGTTATGCAGAAACCTGTATTGGGCAAAGACATGTTGCACACGAGCTAGAGCGCGTGGGCCTCACGTCTATCCGCAAGGCACACACACGCCGCGTTCAGCAGTCCCTGCGGCTGGCATGTAGACGGGCGGGTAGCTGTGCAACATGTCTTTGCCCAATACAGGTTATGCAGAAACCCCCATAGTATGGTTCTTTCCCCGGCGCTCCGCGCCGCACTGTGTAAATCGGCGGGACCGCGAGGCGACAGTCCGCACAGGGCGAGACCAGCGAAAAAACAGACTAGCGGCCACACGAACGGGTTGACAGGCTAGCAATGCTCCAGCACATCGCGTGTTCTAGTGTGCAGTAGCATGCAAAAGTGTACGATTGTTATTGACACGCTCCTCCTCGTCGTGTAGGCTATGCGCATGAGCGACGATGTGGCGTTGGACGAGGTGTTGGTCGATCTGTCCACCTATCCGGCGCTGATGACGGTGCGGGATGTGGCGGAGGTGCTTCAACTGTCGGTGCACGCCGTGCGCGCGCGCATCCGAGCGCGGGAACTGGCGAGCGTCAAAATGGGGCATAGCGTGCGCGTGCCGCGCGCCGATCTGGGCCGGTACATCGCGGCGCGCACGACGCCGGCGAAGGAGATGCGATGAATGTGCTTGCTATAGCGGCGCAAAAAGGTGGCGTGGGCAAGACGACGACGGCCGTCTACACCGCCAACTACGTCGCCCAGTCGCTGGGCGCGACGGCCGAGCTGCCGCTCGTGGGCGTCATCGACCGCGAGGAAACGCGCAACCTTACCAAACTGGCGCGCCTCGGCGAGGCGGGGCTCGCGCCGGGCGTGATCCTCCTGCCTGGCTACGACGTGCCGCGCGATCATCCGACGCTGCGGCTCGTGGTGGTGGACACGCCGCCCGGCTACATGGCGATCAAGAGTCTGGAGGAAGCCAACCTCGTCGTGATCCCGGCGATCCCCGAGTCTAACGGGATTGTCAATCTCATCGACTATCTCAAGCTCCTCGACGACGCCAAGGTAAGCGTCAACCCGCGCCTGCGGCTCGTCGCGGTCCTCCCGACCATGGTGATGAACAACGATTTGCATCGCCAACGCCTGGCCGAAATCAAGGCCATCGCCGGCCGGCGCCGCCCCCCGCTCGTCGTGCTCGATCCCATCCCGCGCCGCATCGACATCGCCCGCTACAAGCCGTCCCCCGCGTATGCCACCGCCGCTACGGAGATGATGCGCCATGCCGCGATCAGGTAAGCGCGATAGCGAACTATTGGGCGCACTCCTGGCCGACGCCCGCGCCGAAACGACCGACGAGGACATCGCCGCGACGACCGAGATGTTCTTCAACGCCATCCCGGGTGGCAAGCTCATCCCCATCGAGAGGCTGCGCGAGTGGGGTGACCAGCCGCGCAAGACGTTCGATGAAGCCAAGCTGGCCGAATTGGCGTTATCGATCGCGGCGTCCGGCGTGCTGGAGCCACTGCTGGTGCGCCGCGACCCCGCGCGCCCCGGCCACTACGCCGTGACCGCAGGCATGCGCCGACTCCTGGCGGCGCGGCGCGTGCAGGGGGCCGACGACGCGGAGGCCCGCCGCCGCGTGGAGACGTTGCCGTGCGTGATCCGGGAGTCGGCCGAGCCCGAGGCGTTCGCTGACGCGCTGGTGGAGAACCTGGCGCGGCAGGACCTGACCCGGCGCGAGGTGATGGACGCGGTCAAGGCCCTCAAGGACCAGTACAGGTGGAGCGTGCGCGAGATCGCCCGGCGCACGGGGCGCAACGACCACGACCTCTCCGAGTTGATCCGCGTGGCCGAGGACGCGGAGGTGGCCCCGCTGGTGGCCGACGAGCACCTGGCCGCGACGGCGGCGGGGCCGCTCGTCCAGGCGCGGAACCGCGCGATCCGCGGCCCGGTCATCGCGGCGATCCACGCCGGCCGGGTGCGTACGCTTGCCCAGGTCGAGGCTGCGCTCGACGAGGAGCGAGAGCGACGAGACCACCCCACCGACGGCGACGGGGTGCGTGATATCACGCACCCTGAGTCGCCCCAGGCCGTCGACGCGCCGCCCGCGGCGGCTGATCTGACGCTGGTAGGGACGGGGGACAGCGCACGCCCGACACGGGATGGGGTGCGTGATATCACGCACTTGACCATAACGGAGCGCGGGCCGACGCGGGCCAATGTCCCTGCCGGGGAGCGGCCCGGCGCGCCGCAGGCGGGGGCGGCCCAGGTTTCCGACGCCAATCCTATCCCCGTCAAGGCGCACGAGCGGCGCGTGGGCGCGTCCACGCGCGCCGAGGCGCTGGCGCGCGACATTATCACTTTCGCGCGCGAGCGGCCGACGCTTGACCGCGCCGCGTTGCTCAAGCTGACCGAAGCGCACGCCGCGCTGACCGCCCTCATCGACGCCGGCGAGGGCCACTAGGGTCACGCGGGGAACACGGCGCGGTCCCCCCTGACCACCCTCCGCGTTCCTCTATGTGGCGCGCGGTACCCACGGCACTCCTATCGCACAAGGATGAACGCGCTCGCCACGGTTACCGTGATAAGCAACACGAGGGCAGCCAGGACCAGCCACGACCAGCGTAGCCGCAGGGCGGGACGACTGGGGATGGTGCCCGCAGCGGCTACTTTGACCGCCATGGGTCGTCGACGCGCAGGTGGCGATGGCTGACGCATCAGGGGATTCTCTCTTCCTCGCCGCGGATAGATTGGCGCGCTGTCGGCGCGCGGCGGCGATCATCGTGCAGAGGTATGTAGGGCACCTACATGCTATACAGACGGGGCTCGGGCCGCGCCTGGGGCGGATCAAGAGGCCAGCCAAGCCGCCAGCGGCGCGCCCGCTCCCATCGCCGCATACGCGCACGATCCCGTTCCCGCGCCGCCGCGTTCTCGGGTCGCCAATAGGGGACATAGCGCCGCCGGGCGCGCACGCGCTGCGCCGACGTCTGCCACACCGCGTGGTCGAACGCGCCCCAGCCGATGTCCGGCAGCAGGATGCGCGGGTCGGCGGCGATGGCGGCGCAACGTTCACAGATCACCTCACCATCCTCGCGATAACGGCGTCGATCGCGTAACGGCCGCGTCCGCTCCGCCGGCCGGGCTACCCCGCAGTATCCGCACACGCGCCAGTCATCGACACGGCGCACACGGCGCCGCTGTCGCGCCTCTCGCACCGTCGTCGCGCCACGACCATCCCTTGCCATCGTTCCACTCATGCTCTGCCCCTCCTCACTCCATCATCGCCCACGCACCAGACGGCCGCGCTTTCCCCGCCGCGCCGCAGCGGCCTGTGTGTCCGTGTCACGCCACACAGGCCGCCAGCGGGCGGGTCAAAAAGGGTCCTACCGATACCACTCTGTTTGCCGTCCCCGCATGCCGGCCACGACGTCGCGCAACCCGTCGATGCGATACCAGCGGCGTGGGAGGACGTCGCACATGCCGGCATACACGCGCAGCACCTCGTCGCGCAACCCGGTGGCCGCGGCGGCGCACGCCCTATCTCTGTCCGCAGGGTCACCGCTTGATCGGGCGATAGCCCGCCAACAGAGCGCGCGCAGATCTCCTGCGTCGAGCACGCCATCGTACGATTCAGCCTCCAACTCATCGGCCACGGCGGCCAGCACCGCGCGCCTGTCCCACCTATCCATCGGCCCCCCTTCCGCTCCGGCCACGATGGCGCCCGTGCCCATCCTTGTGTCGATGAGCCTGCTTTCCTTGCTGCTCGTGGCGGGGCGCTGTCCGGTTGTCTACCCTCCCGTGCGAAGCGGACCCCGACCTAGCGGTTGGCGCGCCCGCGGCGTCCGCGGTGCCGCCATCCATGCCCTCGTCGCCCTCCTCATCGGCGCAGAACGCGGCCACGCCCATGCGCGCGATCAGGAGCGACACACCGGCGAACAGCCATGGGTCCAGGTCGATGGGCAACTTCCCCGCCACCCGCAAGCCGGCGAGCAGCGGCGTGATGATGCGTGCGACCTCGAAGGCGTCGCCCGACACGCTCTCCAGCGCGGGACACAGGTAGCGCCGTAAGCCGTGCAGCGTCCGATGGCAGCGCGGCGACTCGGCAGGGCCGCGCAACTCGACGGCCTCCGGCTCCGCGATCGCCTCAATTGGCTCACCGGCCGCGATCGCACCCGCGACTCGCAGGCGCACGACTGACTCCCGCTCGAATAGCCGCACGAGCTCAAGTACGCGATCCTGGAAGGGCTGCAACTCAAAGTCCCGCGTGTCCGGCCGGTAGATCTCCGTGACGTCCAGCATCCGTCGTCCTCCTATTGGCCTCTGGGCGGAGTGGACACCTTGGCGGATAGGTTGCTATCCTGGGAGAGCATCGTCCCGTCGGACATAGCGCCGCTGTGACCGGGGCTGGGATCGTCGTCGTGCGTGGGCGGCGCGATGTCGGCATACGCGCAATACGGACAGATGGTGCCGATACATGCGCCGTCGTGGCACGAGGCGTAGAAGGGCTGGCGGCACTGAGCGCACGATGTGAGGGCCATGGCAGATCCTTTCGCATTACAGTAGTAGAGACAGCGTTATTATAGTACAAATGTTCTAACAATTCAACGGCTTTTCCTTACGTAATGGCATCCACGATGGGGCCAAAGTTTCAGATAGGCAGCGTCAGGCTGACCAGGTCGTTGGCGTCGAGCGGCAGCGGCCGCGGAGCGTAGTCAAGCAGCAGCCCCTCGGCGCAGAGGCGGTCGAGCGCCTTGGTCAGCGTCCCCGTCGCCTGCCGCCGCCGCGTGTCCGTGATACCCGATTGGTCGAGCAACGCGGCGCGAGTCAGCCGGATGGCCCCGCTCACGGCGCGCGCGCGCGGCGTCGAGGTATGCGGACAGGCGATGGTACGGCGTCAGATGGCGGCCTTTGCGGCCACCCGCGGCGAGCAGAGGCGGGGCGTCGCGGGGAACAAGCGCGTACCCCTCTAAGGGCCGGCCGGCCGCGTCGCGGACCCGGTACCACTGCGCGTTGAGCGTGATCGCGATGTCCTCGGGCAGCCCCTGCGCGAACACCTCGATCGGGCTCAGATCGCTCACGGGGACGCGCGTGCGGTACTCCATGCCCGAGATGAGTGAGCCGATCGTGCCGACGCTTACCCCGTCCTCGTCACGCTGCACGCCGACCTGCGTAAACTGCAAGGCGAGGAGCGTCTGCGAGAGGGTACGGCGGTTGCCGGACCGATGCACGCCGCGGTCGTCGCGTCCGTAGCCCAGGTCGTCCATCAACTCGGAGAGCGTCGTGCGGATCTCCCTATTGCGCCAGTGCGGCGGGTCATTGGCCTTCCGGTAGAGCAGGCCCATCAGGTCGGCCGCGACTTCGCCGATGGCCTTGCGCGCGATCGTCACGCCCAGATCCTCAAGCCGCTGGCCGCGCTGGTCCTCGGGCTCGACGACGCCGACGTCGCCGTTACCGATGCTGCGGAAGCTGACGCGCAGCATCGTCTTGTTGCGGCGCTTGAGTTCCCAGGCGTCGTCATCGACGAGCGCACCCCGCTCGTCCAGGATCGGCTGGTGAATCTCCTGGGCGTGGGCGTGGTAGAGGGGATCTACCGCGACCAGGCCGCGCGCGGCCTCACTGCGGATGCGGCCCCGGTAGCCGCGCTCCTCCTCTGGCAGCATCTCGCCCGTGCGCGGGTCAATCTGGTCAACCTCCCAGGAGTCGTCGAGGGTTAGTTGGACCGATGCGTTGTCGCCACCGTCATCCCCCGTCCCGGACGCAGCGCCCTCGTTCCGTCCCATCGCCCCCACCCATCCGCGCACACCCAATCCGCCGGGCGCGCCGCCGTGAGATACTCGTAGATACTAGATATCAACAAGATAGCACGAGGTCATCGGGGGTGCGAACACGTTGTCCCCCACATGCCACGACCGGCTCCATGCTCCCCACGGCACGCCGACGGTAGGTCCGTAGCGGACTGGTGCTAAGTGTAGTCGCAAACGGACTCACTGACGCTAACTATATGCGCTCCGGTGCTAACTCTAGCCGCCCACACGCCCCCGCAGGGCGCGCTTGTGCTAACACTAGCCTCGTTGTGCTAAGTGCAGACGTTTTGTGCTAACTATAGTCGCCTGGTGCTAATGGCTATGCAGCGTGGTGCTAAGTGCACGCGGCCCCGTGCTAATTATAGTCGCCTGGCGCTAAGTACAGTCACCCCGACCGACCTTGCGTTTCGGTTTATTCGCGCGGCATAGTATGGTCATACTCCAAATGCGAACACGCCCGCGCGTACATGAGCGGAAAGGGATGTGTGAGCGCAGGTCATGTCGCTTGCGCGGACGCCAATGCTCGCAAGAGAGGGATGGGGTAGGGACGGGGTAAGGAGTCGCGTTATGTCCTGATACAGGCGTGCTAGATGCACGAAACCCGCCGGTGTGATCCGGCGGGTTATGACTAGTCTTTATAGCGTCCGGCTCTGGTGTACAAGCTCGAAACAAACCACCACCGCCGCAAATCGGGTCCGAAAACCCTGACGGGCTACCACCCCCAAAAGAGTTTTCGAGGCTCATAGGGAGGTTTTTACCTCCGAATAGGAGCTTCTATGAGCAATCATACGGCAGCGGGTGACGCTTGTCAACCGCCCCAAGATAGTACTGCCCCCAAAACACCGCCGCTACACTCCGACCGCCGGCTCGTGGCCCGCTACGGCACGGACGCACTCGATGCCGGCTACGTGGCAATCCCCCGCGTCGTCATCAGGCGGCGCCATGCCCTCGGTATCACTGCAGCCGAGTGGGACTACATCTGTGAGGTATGGTCCTACTGGTGCTCGGAGCGGCTGCCCGGCCCAAGCGTCGAAGACCTAGCCAGGGGTCTGAGTGTGGACCAGAGCACGATCCGTCGACATCGGGCCAACCTGGAGCGCAAAGGGCTCATCCGCATCGTCCCCGCTGGCCCATACAACCGCTACGACCTGCGCCCCCTCATCGACGCGGCCGTGGGCATCGACCGCATGCGGGACAACCTTGACTACCCAGATCCCGCTGCAAACACCCACGCAGATGACGTGCCGCCAGCGCCGGGACCGTGCAGTTCTCCCACCGACGACCGTGCAGAGTTGCACGCCACCAAAGAAGTCGAAAAGAAACTCGTTTACGATTCGATACCCCCTTACCCCCCATTGCATGGAAACGCCCGTTTCCGCACCGAAGTCGGGTCCTCGGTCTCACTGAGCCAGCCGGAGGACGCCGATGACCAAACACTCGCGGCGGCGATCGGTGCCCTCAGCGTCGAACTGGGGGACGACACACCTGTATCGAGCGTGACCCGCGCCCGCAACCTCCGAGGCAACGCCGACGCGTCCCTTGACCGGTTCCTCAAATTCCTCAATGAGGCCGCAGCCCGGACGCGCGACCGCCAAGCCAGCATCGTCAAACGGCGCCGTGGCGACGACCAAACCCCCAACGGAATGCCCTATATGTTGGCGATCCTGCAAGATTTGCTGCGCCCGGCACCGGCTCGAGCGCCCGATCTCGGCCCCGATCTGGGGCGTCGGCGTACCGACCGGCTAGGTCGTCGCCGCCGGCGTGACGAGCCCGCCTATGAGGCGTGTGACGCCCATACGTCCAGCTACGGCCACTACCCGGACCCCCCACCTGACACGATCCCGGTGCCGTGGCGGGCCACCCTGGAGGAGTTGCGAAGCGAGCTCACCGCCGACAACTACCGCCGCTGGTTCGTGCCGACGCGCGTGCTCACCCAGGACGGCGACCTGCTGCGCATCGCCGTCGACAACTCCTTCGATCAGCGGTGGCTCGACCGCCGGCTGCGCGGCGCCATCGAGCGAGCCATGGGCCGGGTCGCGCCGGGCTGGCGCGTCGAGTTCGTTGTCGACGTGGCCGCGTAAGTGTGGGCCATGAAAGAAAGAGGAGAGTCAGAGGTATGCGGAGCAACACGATATTGGGCAACACGCCACGACACCTTGCCACGATTAGCCAATTGTGGCGAGGCGTCACACGCCACCGCCACTTGCCTCACGCCGGCGCGCGTCCGTGCTGCACGTTGCCCGTGGCGTCCCGCAGGAGGCTGTACGCGCGGCGCAACTCGGTCGCGATAATCGTCCACGCCTCCGGTGTCGGTTCCTGACGGCCACCGGTGATATCGTCGACCAAGTCGGCCGCGCGCGATCGCGCGACGCCGGCGGGCCGCGCCTGTGCAAAGGATAGACTGTAGACCTCGGCCGCGATGCGCGTGTTGGCGTCGATCAACTCGGGCCGGCCCTTCTCTCCGTCTAAGCGCCGATGCACCACCCAATACTCAAGCTCGGCGTCGCCGGCCGCAGCCGCGTCGAACGGGGCGCCGGTCGCGACGCGTAGCACGTCGTAGAAGCGCCTGAGCAAGGCGCGCACCTTCTCGGTGTCATGGTCGCGCGGCGCCCAGGCGACGGCCGCCCGAACGCTGTAATACGTCGCGAGCACCCCTTGCAGAGGCCCTAAGTTGAACTGAGACCGCAGCATCCGATACACCAGCGCCAACGCCAACAGCCAGTCGCGGTCGTAATAGGCTTTCCACACGTTGGCTTCGTAGAGTCCCGTATTGCGCGGATTAAAGTCGTACAGTGATCCTTTGCGGCTCACGCCCCTACCCTCCTCTGTCTAATCGTCAGACGCTTCACCGTGCGTCTCTCTACATACAGAGCCAGCGCCTTATCGCGGGCGCGCGCGTGCAGCACCTCGATGATCAGGTCCGCGACGACGCGTCGCCAGCCGTCCGGTTCCTGGCGCGGTTCAAGCTCCGACAGGCGGCCGCCGACAGGTATATCGCCGCGCTGCAACTGGATCACCAAGGCAGCGATCCGAGCCGTATCCGCATAAAGATAAATGTGCTCCTGTTCCTGACGGGAGAGATCGGCCAGCAGTCCTTCGTCGTCCAGACCCGCCAGCCCTGGATCGTCCTCGTCGTCGCCGGCGTGTCTCTCCTCGTCGTAGAGGGGACGCGCGGCATTGGCCCGGTTGAGGACGAGGTAACGCACGGCTTGACGCCCCGCTTTGCGCCGATACTGGGAAATGTCGTGGGCCTTGAGATGCATATCTACCGCGTCGATCATATCGCCGTCGGCATACTTGTCGAGATGCACGCGCTGGTCGCTCGCCACGCTCGCGGCATTGGTGTTGTCGATCAGCAATAGTTCATCTTAGCAATAACGCCTGAGCGGGTATAGTGAGAGGGAGAGAGAGGAGGGAGCCACGATGATCCTGCGCTATTGCTACCTGTCGCGCCACCCACGCGTGTTCCTGACCATGACGGGGCTGCCGGTGGCCGTGTTTGATGAGGTGGTGCGGGATCTGCTCCCGGCCTACGCCGTAGCAGAGCATGCCCGGTTGAATCGGCCCGGCCGCAAGCGGGCGATTGGGGGCGGCCACCCCTTCGCGCTGGGCCCGCGCGACCAGATCCTGCTGACGGTGGTGTGGTTGCGGCAGTACCCCACGCAGGAGGCGCTCGGCTATTTCTTCGGGGTGTCGGACACGGGGGCACGCGCCGTGATTGAGCGCGTGTTGCCGCTGCTGGAGGCGGCGGGACGGGACACGATGCGCCTGCCCGATCCCGGCCGGAAGCGGCGGCGACACGCCGACGCGCTGCTCGCGGACATCCCCGAGCTCACGGTGCTCGTCGATTCGTTCGAGCAGCGCGTGCAGCGCCCGGCCGTGGGGCAGAAGGAGTACTACTCGGGCAAGAAGAAGGCGCACACCGTGAAGGTCCAGGTCGCGGTGGACCCCGAGACGGGCAAGATCGTGGACGTGTCCGAGAGCGTGCCGGGACCGACGGCCGACATCACGCTGCTTGATCGTAGCGGGTTGTGCAAACGTGTGCCGCCTGAGGGAGGTATCGGAGGCGACAAGGGCTATCCAGGCATCGACAAACTGCATGGGGGCGGCGCGACGCCGCGACGCAAGCCGCGTGGGGAGGAGCAGTCGGAGGAGGACAAAGCCTACAACCGGGCCTTCGCGCGGGAGCGCATCGTGGTCGAGCACGGCATCCGGCGCGCACGCCGCTACGAATGCCTGACCCAGACCGACCGGCACCACCGGGCCAAGCACACGGAACGCACGCGCGCTGTGGTTGGTCTGGTCAACCGCCGCCTCGACCGCCAACAGCGGTGCC
>JAABUZ0100002625.1_pt1 | contig 29247 bp, 25 predicted proteins | sample 5562091 | NCBI WGS metagenome assembly JAABUZ01 (sample SAMN12813069, study PRJNA571459) | rock metagenome | isolation source: Antarctica rocks | place: Antarctica: Victoria Land, Linnaeus Terrace sud | collected 2015-12-21
GGTGTTTGCCGCGGGGGTGGCAGGCTGCATGCTTGGAGTTCGTCTCATCCCCTGGGCGCGCCTGCCTCGTGCTGCCTACCTGGTGTTTCCCTTGAGCGGGTTGGGGCTGGTGGCCATCGGCATGGCGGGTACCGGGGGCACAAACAGCCCTTTCAGGTCGGCGATTCCGCTAGCAATTGTCTTTTCCTGCCTGATTGTGGACTGGCGCTATGCGCTCCCCGTGGCGGTTGCCGGCGCATTGGTTGCCGCTTCCCCATCTCTCTACCAGCATATCGCGCAACCGCTTGCCGTGGCATTGGCGAGCGTGGCCAGCTACGTCATTTTGATTTACATGGTCAATATCATCGCGAAGCGCGTGCGTCTCCACGAACGTGCTGCCGCGGTCGAAGCGGTGGCGCGAGAGCAGACCGAGCAACGCGCTACGGGGTTGATGACGCTCCAGCGTGTTTCCGCCATCGTGGGCAGCCACCTCAGCATGGACGACGCGATCGAGGCCATCGTGGATGAACTGGATCGGGCCTTCGGGCATCAACTCATCAGCGTCTATCTGATCGAAGGGGATACGTTGGTGATGCAGGCGCAGATTGGCTACGAGAATCCGTACACGAGGATTCCGCTGAGTGTTGGTATCTGCGGGCGGGTAGGCCAGAGCGGCCAGACCGCGTTTATTCCAGATGTTGGCCAGGATGGCGAGTACCGGCCCGCGCTCGACAACGTGGTCAGCGAGTTATGCGTTCCGTTGCACGACGGTGGTCACGTGGCGGGCATTCTCAACATCGAAAGCAGGGCACGGCTCACCGCGCTCGATTGCGAGTTGCTCGAACTCTTTGGCGCTCAGGTGTCGGTGGTGTTGCGCAACGCCCGTCAAGCGGGAGAGCTACGCGTGCTGGCGGAGTGCGATCCGCTGACCGGGCTCTCCAATCACCGCACTGTTATGCAGGAACTGGATCGTCTCCTGGCGCCGCCTGCCGGGCGCTGTGCCGTGCTGATGCTGGATTTGAACGAGTTCAAAGCGTGTAACGATACCTACGGTCACCTGGCGGGTGATGCCGTTCTACAGCACGTGAGCGCGATCCTGCGGGAAAGCTGCCGCCAGGACGACATCGCGGGTCGGGTGGGGGGCGACGAGTTTATGCTGGTTCTGCCTCGGGCTGGAGCGTTGCTGGCTCAGACCATTGGCCAGCGCATCCGTCGCGCTGTTCGTGATCGGCCGTACCGCGCTCCCGACGGGCGCCAGATCCAGCTGTCGGTATCCATCGGCGCTGCGATCGCCCCCGACGATGCTCGGAGCCGGCAGCAACTGATAGCCGCTGCCGACGCCGCCATGTATCAAGTCAAGCAGGCTGGAACCTAAAAGATGGCCGCGGACAACGTTAGCTATCACGCTTGTGGGAGGTTCTCATGACGACCGAGCGCAGGACCATCGCCTCCGGCTCTCCCTATGAACCGACCATTGGATTTAGCCGGGCGGTGCGTGTGGGCAACCGTGTATTGGTAGCGGGCACGACTCCCATCTGGCCGGATGGCTCGGTTGATCCCGATCCGGAACGGCAGGCGGCACGCTGCCTGGAGATCATTCTCCAGGCTCTAGACGAGGCGGGAGCGCGGCCGGAGGATGTGGTGCGCACGCGGATGTTCGTCACCAGCGTGTCAGATGCTGAAGCAATTGGTCGGGCTCACGGTGCTGTGTTCGGTCGCATCCGCCCGGCGAGCACCATGATCATGGTCGCCGGACTGCTCGACCCCCGCTGGAAAATCGAGATCGAGGCGGAGGCCGTGATCGATTGACTGAGTGAGCCAAGAATGCTGCATTTGCGCTCATCCATCCCGGGCGTTTACGCTGGGTATGAGAGCCGACAGACCCAATGGAGCGAAGCGTGTATCGTCCGGTCAACAATGCGATCCTGTGGTTACCACGAACCTCTGGTTCGGGTGACTTCGTCTCCAGGGGAGTAGTGTGCCCACGAGCGTGTTAACATAAAGTAGCAGTCGACCGGAACTGAGCACGAGCCGTGGGAAAGAGCCCGCGGCTTTTTTGTTGTGGCGCATTCGGCGCCATTGTTGGCTGAACGGAAAGAGGAAGAAAATCATGACACTTCTCAGTACCCAGGGTCTCGGCCTCGCCTTTGGCGTACGCGAGATCTTCAGCGGAATCAACGTCAATCTTACGGCCGGGGACAAGGTCGGGCTGGTTGGTCCGAACGGCGCCGGCAAGACCTCCATCCTCCGGATGCTGGCCGGAGTGACGGAGCCCTCCGCCGGCTCGGTGCAGCGCTCTCGCGACCTCCGCCTGGGCTATCTGCGCCAGGAGGCGATTGAGGCCTTTGCCGGCCGGGAGCACTCGGTCTACGACGAGATGCGAGAGGTCTTTGCGCATCTCCAGCAGCAGGCTGCGCAACTCCGCATCATGGAGGATCGCATGGCGTCGAGCACGGCCTCCGATGCGCTGCTGGCCGAGTATGGCGCGGCGCAAGAGGCGTTCGAGCACGGCGGCGGCTACGACTATGAGGTTCGCATTCAGCAGGTGTTGGAGGGGCTGGGGTTCCCGGCCTCACGCTGGGGAACGCCGTTGGGGTATTTGAGCGGCGGACAGAAGACACGGGCCTTGCTGGCACGGCTGCTGCTGGAGCGGCCCACGCTGCTGATTCTGGATGAACCGACCAACCATCTCGATATGCAGGCGGTGGCCTGGCTGGAGAAGACGCTGCACGACTGGCAGGGTACGCTGCTGGTGGTGAGCCACGACCGGTACTTCCTGGACAACGTGGTGAATCGCGTCTGGGAGCTAACTCCCGATCGTATGGACACCTATCGCGGCAACTATAGCGCCTATCTCCGGCAGCGGCAGGAGCGCTGGGAGCACAATCAGAAAGTCTTCGAGAGCGAAATGGAGCGGCTGGAGAAAGAGATGGAAATCATCCGCCGCTACCATGCCTGGCGTAAGTATGAGGAAGCGGAGGGGCGGCTCAAGCGGTTGGGCCGTGAGCTGAGGGCCATCGAGCGCTTCGGGCTGCTGGGCGCACGCGACATGGAATGGAGCGAGGTTGGCATCCGCAGTGCCCGCGTCATGAGCGTGGACGAAGCGCACCGACGTATCAAGGAGATCAGGCCGCCGGCTAGCCGCCCGCCGGTGCTCCACATGCATCTCGCCCCGGCTAGCCGCAGTGGCGATATCGTGCTGCGCACCGCCGGGCTCGAGGTCGGGTACGAGGGCAAGCCGCTGGTGGTGGCCGGCGATCTGCGGCTCGATCGGTTGGAGCGGGTGGCGGTGATCGGCCCCAACGGCTCGGGCAAAACCACCTTTCTGCGCACCCTGGTGGGCCAGCTGCCTCCCGTGGCCGGCGACATACAACTGGGTGGTGGCGTGGTCACCGGTTATTTTGCTCAGGCGCACGACTCGCTCGAGATGGATAACACGGTGCTGGCCGAACTGATGCGTCACCGCGATATCTCGCCCGCCGCCGCGCGCAACCACCTGGCCCGCTATCTCTTCCGTGGTGAGGAAGTGTTCCAGCCGGTTGGCGCCCTCAGCGGTGGCGAGCGGGCCCGTTTGGCGCTGGCCATTCTGGCGCACACCGGGGTGAACTGCCTGCTGCTCGATGAGCCTACCAATCACCTGGATATTGCCGCCCAGGAAGTGCTGCAAGAAGGGCTGGAGCACTTCGACGGCAGCATGCTGCTGGTCTCGCACGACCGGTACCTGGTCGATCAATTGGCCACCCAAATCTGGGAGGTGCGCGAGGGTCGGCTGGAGGTGTTCAAGGGAACCTACCAGGAGTTCCTGGCAGCCTCGGAGCAACCGGTCGGCATTGGGGCCGTGGAGAAGCCGGCCGAGAAGCCGGCCGACCGGCAGATCAGCGCCGAGAAAGCCGAACGGCGGCGGGTCCGCAACCTGGCAGTATTGGAGGCGCAAATCGCCGAGGCGGAACGTATGCTCGGCCAGTACACCAGCCAGCTCCAGGAGGGCAGCGCCGGCGGGGACTACGGCGAGGTCACTCGCTTGAGCGATGCGTATGTCTCAACTCAGCAGCGGGTGGAGACGTTGATGAAGGAGTGGGAAGCGCTGTCGGTCGACTGAGTTAGATGTTATACACGGGTAGCAAGCGCTTCTCGATCTCGCCCTCGATGCGCGCCTCGACCTCGACATACCGCGCAATGCTGGAGGAGGCAATCTTGGGCCGCAGCAGGTCGTCCAGCTGGAACAGCCCGGCGGAGTTGTTGAGGACGGCCTCGATCCGGATCGGTTTCTCGGCTCCCTTGCGAATGATGACCCGCTCCACCGCCGCGGCCGAGAGCGAGTGGATATTCACCGCGCCCTGCTCGAATGGGATGCGCGACCGTCCCTGTGTCATGTCCAGCGCGTCGCCGACCTTCACGGCGCTGGCCTCGATGGTGTAGGTCCGCTCGTCCGAACGGTGCGAGATGACGGCGTGGAGCGTTTCGCTGGTGACGATGGTGAGCTCCGGCTCCTGGTAGATGCCGGACAGCAGTTCGCGGGCCTTGGGCGCGCCCAGGATCAAGCTATAGGTCTCGTGCTCGTGCCGGTGAATCGACATGCCAATATCGTGCAAGGCCGCCGCCAGCACCACGATCACCTCGGCGTCCTCGTTGCCCAGACCGTGATCGCGGACCACCGCCGGCTCGATGTTGTCCTGCAACAGGAGGCGGATCAGCTTGAGCGAGATATTCGCCACGATCCGGATATGCACCGGTCCGTGGTCGCTCATGTTGGAACGCTCCATCGCATTCACGTTGGCGCAGCGCCACAGCTGATGCAAGCTCTCATCGCGATTGATGGCCGCCACCAATTGCTGCAGCTTGGCATTGTGCCGCGCCGGCACATGAAAAATCTGTCGCGCCTCGGCTGGCGTCTCACGCTCCTGGGGCGCGTACGATATCTCGCTGCCCTCAGCAACCACCGCCTCGCTATCGGCCAGAGGAGTGGGATCGTTGCTGCCAGCGCTAATCATGCTGTCTCGGGATGGTTTGCTCCTGGTGTCCGCCACGATGGTTCACCTTCCTTATGTGGTGATTCTCGCTCTCGACTTATCCTACACGTCCGTGCAACCCCGGTCGAGTTCCCGGCCGGCGTCGAGTTGGAAATGAGCATGATCTTACCGGATTTGCGGTTATGCGTGGTAGCTGTATCGACTTTCATCACGTCTGATTCCTTTTGAGATCGGTCGACAAGCCGGGTTGTGCGGCGTACCAGGCCGAAAACGTGGTGCTATACTCCTTGTACTGCGTTCGACAATGGCACCTAAACAGGAGAAATAGCGCATGGATTCAAGAAGTGACGTCAGAGACATCGCCGCGCGGCTACAGAATCTGACCGCGCAGGAAAAGCTCGTCCTGCGGCTACGTTTTGCCCTCGACGGCAGTTACAACCACACCCTCCAGGAAGTCGCAGATGGGGTCAAGATGGATCGTGATCAGGTGCGAGAGATCGAGCAACGGGCACTGCTCAAGCTCAAGGGAGCAGCAGTGTAACCTCCCAGGCTGAAGGCAGTCCCCTGCTCCTCGGTAACCACCCCAGTCGGACGCGGAACGTGACAAGCGAGGGCACGGGACTGCCGGCTCAGATGTATACTCCCGACACCACGGCGCTGTTAAGCAAGCTGCGGTTTAGAGACAATCCGGGGTGGGGCTGGGGTTTTGTCCGTCGCGGCATTCCCCTCCGGGTGTGAGATGATCCCCAACACACGCGCCATGCAGGGAAGTAATAAATCGGCTCACGTTTTGATCGACGTGAGACGGGTATGAATACTGGAGTCCCTTCGCTGTCGCTGTTGCTACTCGCCGAAACAAGTTCGTGCTCGTTTCGAGAGCATCCCAACTCACGGTGCTCTGTAAGCCACTGAACGCCCCTTGAAGCTCGTTCCAGACCTCCGGTTCGAGCCAGGTCTTCATGTGGTGACCGAGGTGAAGTGTGTCGTACTGCCAGCCATGCTTGCTCTTCTCGTACCATTCCAACATTGGCAGGAGTTGCTGAAAGATCATCGCCGTGTGGCGTCCTTTGGCAGCAAACAACTCCTCGCGCTTCAAGTACTTCGCGACGTGGTAGGCCTCAAACCAGAAGAGCTCGCATAACTTGCGCAACTCACTCGCTGTAGGGGGCCGAGTTATCGGCGGTCGACCGGACGGAGGCGGGAGACTGGCTGCCAGACCGTCTTTGTCGACCAGAAGAGTGTAGCCGCGATGGTACCAACCGGGGACAGTCTGGCTTCTCACTTCCTCCTCCAAGAGGGTGAAGGGTCTAAGAGAGAAGTCGACCTTGTGACCGCCATTGAAGATCACGAGCCTCTGTGGGTAGCCGTCAGCGGTCTCCGCCTCATAGACCCAGACCGGGGCGATGGAACTCATCCAAGCATCAGACGAGGTGTAACGATTCAAGCGTGTGGAATACACGACAACATCGAGATCCGACAGAGCATCGGGCGAGGCAGTGGGCTGGACATGTGAGCCTCCCAAGATCACCGCGCGAATATCCGCCTGCTTCGTGCTCCAGTCGATGACGGCTGGGACCAAGGGAGGAGTTCTGACGCTACCCTTGAGGAACTCGGCGTGCTCATCCAAATGTCTATTCTTCACCATTTCGTGAGAGTGACCCAACTAAAGATATGTCCTTGGCATTCCCATCTTGCCCTCCTTCATAGAATGAGCTACTGAACGCTTTCAATCGTGCCTATAGTGTAGGCGCAATGGTCTGCCTTCCGAGTTCTATCGCGGCCAGAAGGGAAACCGCTGTGATCGCTCCTTTTCACCGACTGCCTATTTTTCTCATGCTGCTCATGGCGTTGACCTCGTCAATCTTCATACCATTGGGCGCGCGTGGTGCTGGTGCGACCGATGACGCCGCCGCGCTCTGGCGAACCGCAACCACCGCCATGCAGCACTCGGTGCAGACGGTTCATGCTGATGGCAGAGTAACTGAAAAGGGATGTTGCCCGTCGCTCGATGCCAACTGGCGCATCACCGGCAACTGCTCGGGTCGTGGGGATGCTACCAGGGCGCACTTCTGGCTACGTGGCCGGCAGAGCAGTCAGCTGCCTGGCGCCACCGTGGCGGCCGTCAATACGCACTACATCGTGGTCCTGGGCAGGCCGGTCCGGTCCGGCCAACGTAGTCAGGTCTGGATGCGTAGTCCCCATACAGGCAATCACTGGGTTGGCGCCGAGCCGGACCCAGCGTCGTTCGCGCTATGGGATATGTGCCCCGCGCTCATAATCGATCGGTTCCAGAATAATACGGGACACGCCGCCTATCGCGTGCTCGGTACCACCACGGTTGATCACCACGCGGCCTGGCATCTGCGGCGAACGTTGCCCAGCCAGGGCGAGGTAGCCGACCTCTACGTCGATCGACGAACCTTCCACTGGGTGCGAATCGTTGGCTATGATGGTGGTTGCGCGCTCTGCAATGGTTCCTCGTTTCAGATCCACTTCACCTTCGACTACTCACGGGTGAACGTACCGCTGCCCATTACTGCGCCAAAGGTCGGCTCGACGACACCCTGACGTGCCAGGCTCTCCATCGCCGCGCCCATCTATGCCTACGGTACAGCGAGGGAGTGATTGCTGACCCGACCCACCAGGCGATGAGCAAACAGGCACTCCATAGACGGACGTGGGACGATCACGCGGCGCTCTGAGCAGACCTGGCCGCCAGGCGACACAAAGAGAGACCGCGGCCCTGATTGGCCGCGGTCCTCTCCGCCGCACGAGCGGGCTGAGCGAAGTATACAGGTGGGACGCTAGTGGGCCAACACCGGCACGATGCGCAGTCCGGCCAGGCTGTGCCGGGTCGAGAAGTGGTACCAGGCGGTGTTGCTGGTAATCAGCTGGCTATCCAGACGCATCGAACCGGCGAACACCTGAAAGCCGAGCACGTGACGCGCGGCGTGCCAGCGGAGCGTATGCAACGAGTGCACGGTGCGCACCGAGAGGCGTCCGTAAGCGGCGGTAGTGGGCCCGGAAGCCGGACAGGTGATACCCGCAATTGATTGGGCAAAGACTGCATCCAACGCTGGACTCAGCAAGATCACGTGGAGCGCATTGACAGTGATGGTCTTGTTACCAGTGCCGGTCGAACTCGGTATTTGCTCGTTGATCACGACGGAGCCGACGCCTGGCACGGTGACCAGCTGGTTGGGCGCCCCGGTTACCGTGATGGTCGTTCCGTTGATGACCAGGTTGGCCACAGTGGAGTTGCCGCTCGCGGTCGCGCCGTTTGTTCCACACGTCGCGGTGGCCGATGACTCCACGGTGCTAGCTGACAGGGTGAGGGAGCCGAGTACGTTGACGCCGGCGTTGGAAACCTGCGCCGAGGAGTTGGTGGTACCCGCACTGCCGCTGGTCGAGGATGACAGGGCACCGGCAGTGACCTGACCCATTCCCAGATTGACTCCGGTGGACGAAAACGTGGTGATTGATCCACCCGCTGAAGGAAGGGAACCGGTATGCGCGATTCGGGTGGCGCTGGCCCCCAGCAGACTGGCTATGATGCCTGTGGCGTTGCCGTTGTAGGTGTAGGGGGGCGGGGTGGAGGCCGAACAGGTAATGCCCGCGATTGATTGGGCAAAGATCACATCCACCGACGAGTTCAGTAAGATCACGTGGAGCGCATTGACAGTGATGCTCTGGTTACCGTTGCCGGTCACGCTCATTTGCTGCTCGTTGATTACGATGGCAGCGCCCGGCACGGAGACCGTCTGGTTGGGCGCTCCGGTTACTGTGATCGTCGTTCCGTTGATGACGAGGTTGGTCAGAGTGGAGCTGCCGCTCGCGGTTGGGCCGTTTGTTCCACACGTCGCGGTGGCCGATGACTCCACGGTGCTAGCTGACAGGGTGAGGGAGCCGAGTACGTTGACGCCGGCGTTGGAAACCTGCGCCGAGGAGTTGGTGGTACCCGCACTGCCACTGGTGGAGGACGGCAGGACGTCGGCGGTGACCTGGCCCGCACCGAGGTTGACCCCGGTGGACGATGAGGTGGTAATCGACCCACCGGAGGAAGGAAGCGGACCCGTATCCGCGATTCGGGTGGCGCTGGCCCCCAGCAGACTGGCGATGACGCCCGTGGCGCTGCCGTTGTAGCTTGATGCCGCGGCGTGAGCGGTAAGCGGTAGCGCGGCCAGGGTCATCGCGCAGGCCAGTACCAGCCCTGCGCCTCGGCGAGCGGTGTTATTCAACTGTTCTTTCAAGGTTTGGTCTCCCAGGTGTCGCTAAGGAGATGGAGCATACAAAGGTATGTTGCTTTAATCATTCGCACAGAGCGTGCCAATTACTAGACAATTCGAGGCATTGGAGTACAAATACCCCTCACCCGAGGGACGTTTGTCACTTTCACATGCTGTAGTTGCGTTAGCAGGCACCAGTGAGCACCTGATGGCTACAGCGAAGGCACTTTAGGCCCGTGGTTCAGCAGACTTCGTCAGAGTTCGGGCTTACGTATAGTTGCCTCATTAATGGCGAACAGGGGAGCATCTTCGTCAACCATCAAGCCCCGGTCAACTTGCTACCATAGATGCATGCTTCGCCAGATCGTCCTGGTGTCCGGTGCGCCAGGTGCGGGAAAGACGACTCTTGCTGTCCCTTTGGCCGCTGAACTCGGGTTCCCGTTACTGTCAAAGGACGACTTCAAGGAGACGCTGTGGGATGCTTTGGATCTCCCATCTGGAGATCGTACGTGGTCGCGAAAGGTTGGTGGCGCGGCGATGGAGGTGTTGTGGACGCTTGCCGCCCGATGTCCATCCGCTGTCCTGGAAGCACCGTTTCGTCCGGAAAGTGCGCTCGAAAGGGGACGCCTCGCTTCCCTCGATGCGCAGTTCGTCGAGGTGCATTGTTCCTGCTCTCCAGCCGTAGCGATTCGTCGGTATAACGCACGTGCTCACGAACGGCACCCCACGCATGTCCTCCAGGTTATGACGGCTGAGCACCTCACAGAGTTCGACGGGCCAATGCATGTCGGCCCGGTGATCGACGTCGACACTGAAGAGGTTGTCGACATTCCTCGTCTGGCACGGCGCATACAGAAATTGCTGGCGTAGCCTGCAATAGGGAATGGCGCCAGGCATCCGTGCCTTACCCCAGTTGCCCCAGCGTCTTCTCTATCGTGGCCGGATCAATCGTTGGATACGCGGCCACGCTGGGGTCGATAGCTTTCATCATGCCGGTGAGGGCTTTGCCGGGACCGACCTCGACGAAGGTGCGATAGCCCTCCTCGATCAGGCGACGGACCGACCAGGACCAGCGGACCGGCGCGGCGAGTTGCGTTACCAGGTTGCGGCGAATCTCCTCGGCACTTTGCTCGAACTCGGCGGTGACGTTGGCCACCACCGGGATCCGCGCGTCTCGGATCGATGCCGACTCCAATACCGGTTCGAAGGCCGAGGCCAGGGGCGCCATCAGGCTGCAGTGGAAGGGGGCGCTGACCTGCAACTGGATCACCCGCTGGGTGCCGCGCTCGCGGGCCAGGTCCATGGCCCGCCGGATGGCGGTCTCCTCACCGGAGATTACGGTCTGGCTGGGCGAGTTGAAGTTGGCGATCTCGGCCACGCCCTGGGTCGAAGCCTCGCGCACGATCTCCTCCACCTGGTTGGCCGGCATGCCCAGTACGGCGGCCATGATGCCGCCGGTGCGGGCCGCGACCTCGGCCATCAGTTCGCCCCGCCGGCGGGTGAGTCGCAGTCCCTCCTCAAAGTCGAGCGAGCCGGCCGCAACCAGGGCGGAGTATTCGCCCAGGCTATGCCCGGCTACCGCGCCCGCAGCTATCCCTCGGGTTTGCAAGACTGCATGGATGGCCGCGCTGACCAGAAAGATAGCCGGTTGCTGGTTCTCGGTCAGCACCAGCTCTTCCTCCGGCCCCTCGAAGCAGAGTCGGGAGAGAGGGAAGCCGAGCACCTCGTCGGCGCGGTCGAAGTATTGTTCCTTGATGCGCGGGTAGGCCTCACACAGCGCACGGCCCATACCAACGCGCTGCGAGTTCTGGCCGGGAAAAAGGAAGGCAATCCTTCGGTCCGCCTGTTCCTCGTAGCTCGCAGTGCTGGTGGCCGGGCCGGTGCCCGGGTTTAGAACGGCCAGTACCACGGCTTGGAACTGACGGTGACGGTCACCGTGGCGCCGGGAAGGAGTGAGGTCTGGGCGGAAGGGCGCTGGCCCAGGATCGTACCCGAGTCGTGCGAGATCGAGTCCTCCGTCTGAATCACGACCTTCAAGCCGAGCCGGCGCAACGCTCCTACCGCGGCAGCCTGAGACATGCTGCTCAGGTTGGGTACGGCTACCGGCTGAGGGCCCTCGCTCACCACCAGGTCGATGGTCGAGCCCTTCAGCACCGGGCCAGGAGACGGTTGTTGCCGCATCACGGTACCCGACGGGATGGTCGGCGAGTACGCTTGGCGCAGCCGATCGCGCAGGGCCAGTGAATGGACGATGATCTGGGCGGATTGGCTCTGGCTGGTCACCAGGTCGGGCAGCGTGACGCGCACCGGGGAAGCCTGGGCGGTGAAGTGTGAAAACGCGGCAACACTAGCCAGGACCGCCGCGGCGGCCAGACCGCCGGTGGGAAGCGCCAGCCACCTGGATCTGGCGCGCTGCTTCTCGTGCCGCGTTATTGGATCGACGCGAGTGAGGTCCGAGACGGTGGAGCGCGAGGCCAGCCGGGTGACCTCGCCGTTACGGTCAGGAAGCGCCGCCAGCATCGCGTCCACCGTGGGGTAGCGATCCTCTGGACTGGGCGCCGTGGCGCGGGCGATGGCGGCTTGGATCTGGGGCGACGAGTCGGTCGGATGCTCCAGAGAGCCAACGAGCCGGCGGAGCAGGGCGCCCAGCGCGTGCACATCGGTTCGCTCGTCAACGGCCAGACCTGCCATCTGCTCCGGCGCGGCGTAGCCGGTGCTGCCGCCGCCTGGTCCCTGGAAGGAGTCGGCGGCCAGGAGATGAGCCAGCGTAAAGTCGGTCAGCTTGACCTCGCCGGAGACCGAGACCAGCACATTGGCCGGCTTTATATCGCAGTGCAAAATGCCGAGATGGTGGGCCTGCTGGACGGCTCGCGCCACACAGCGGAAGGTCTCCAAGGCGTGTTCCGGGCGCAGCGGGCCATGCTCCGCCAGCCACTGGTCCAGGTGGCAGCCGTCGACATACTCCAGGATCAGGTACCAACGGCCACGGTCCTCCACGAGATCGTGTACCGACACCACATTGGGGTGATTGAGCCGGGCCAATGAGCGGCCCTCACCGCGCAGCAGGTCCACGGCGAGCCGCTGGTGCAGCGCTTTTATCGCCACGGTTCGACCCAGCAGTGCGTCGGCTGCCTGATAGACCACGCCGGCGCCGCCTTCACCTACCCGTCGAACCAGCCGGTACCGGTCTTTTATGGCGTCCATATATATCGTGTCCCTGACCGAGGTTGCCTTATCGTCACTGATAGTTCAGGAAAATGTCAAGCCCCTGGGGAAGGACCGTGATGCCGACCACCCGTGCCCCGGAGCGCAAGGCCTGGCCGAGCGAGGCGTTCACGCTCTGTTCGATGGCGCCGCTGAGTGGCGCCGGGAGCGGTATTGCCCCGACCTGAGTGGAGATAATACGCAGCTGCACCCCGCCATTCTCAACCACCGGGTGCAGTAACATGCTCACCGGCGCCGAGATTGGCCCCAGTCTGGCATCGGCGCGTGCCACCAGGGCGCCGGGTGGATCGGAGGTGATGGCCACGTGGCTGATCCTGGGCGGGTCGATCCCCGCGACCTTTTGTTCCACCAGCCGGGAGAGATAGCGATCCGCTACGGTGATGTGGATGTCGGACCGTTGCGGTAGCACGCTGCCGGCGGGGATGCGTGGCCACCACCAGAGCATGAGGCCCGCTCCCAGCAGGAAGCCGATGAGGAGCAGGAACAGACCACGCATGATGAGACGCGGTCAGCAACCAGTGGAACGCGTCTTTGGGCTGCTCAGGATGCGACCTTGACCGTGGCCAGCATGTCCGGGTGTATGGTGCAGTAGTACGGATAGACGCCCGGTTTGGTGAGCTTCAGGGTGTACGTACCGCCACCGGTCTGGATGAGCGGTGAGCTGAACGTGTTGCCGTTGCGCGCCGTCACGGTATGCTCGGCATTGCTGACGTTGGTAAAGATGATGGACTGACCAACGTGCGCGTTGACGAAGTTCGGCTTATAGCGGCCAATGGTCCTGGCATCGGACACGATCTGGACCTTGAGCGGCGGGTACTTCGACCTGGCCGCTACTATATTGATGTGGTGAAACGGGCCATGCAGCACCAGCAAGCCCATCGCTCCCACTACGACGATGGCAACAAACCACCCAATGACCTCGAACCGGTGCTCGTACATGCGCCTCTTTCCTCCAGGGCAAGTTTCGGTATGGCGGGTCGTCTTACTACTAATCGGTCAACTGTCGCCGCCATCGCGCACAGCCGCCGCATCATTGTACGTGGCGCGAAGATCGTTCGTCTGCTGCTTCTACTGGGCGGCGGCGTTCCGAGGAAGCCCTCTCAAGGGATGCTATCCAGCGTGGAGGGAGCATGGTACTGAGCCCGCACCACCGTCTTCAGATTGCCGCGTACGTTCCAGTCGGCCACAATCTCGGCGCGCCGCGGACGCATGGCTGCCACGAAGTCGTCCAGGATCTGGTTGGTCACTGCTTCGTGGAAGACGTATGCGTCGCGGAAGCGGTTGAGATAGAGCTTGAACGACTTGAGTTCGCAGATCCACTGATCCGGCACATAGGTCAAGGTCATGGTCCCGAAATCCGGGTAGCCGGTGCGTGGACACTTGCAGGTGAACTCTGGGTAGCTCAAGTCTATGGTGTAGTCGCGGTGCGGCGCTGGATTGGCCACGGCCTCCAGTTCAGCCTGGGCAATCGCCGCTTCCCCGTGGCGCTGGATATTAGGTATCAGGTGTCTGTCCTCAAAGGTGAGTTATGTTGCCGGGTGATTAGATTGCAGTTCATAGTACCGCGTGAGGCCGGATCAACTGGCGATGCCTACAATCGACCGCTTCGCTGATGTGCCTTCCCTTCGGTCTTGATCGAGGGGGCGTGGATCATACGGGCGTCGTGCAACTGGCGGATAGTGCGGGCGCCGAGAACCGCCATGGCAGTGCGGATGGCGCCCGCCAGGTTTTGCGTGCCGGTGTTCACCGGCGAGGGGCCATACAGGATCTGCTGGAGTGAGGCGGTACTCCCCAGCTTGATACGGGTGCCGCGTGGCAGCGTGCCGTGGAAGCTGGCCATGCCCCAGTTGTAGCCTCGGCCCGGCGATTCGGTGGCGTGGGCCAGAGGCGCGCCCAGCATAATGGCGTCGGCGCCGGCCGCCAGCGCCTTTACCATGTCGCCGCTGGTCTGCATGCCGCCATCGGTGATCACCGAGACTCGGCGCCCGGTGGCGCCGAGATACTCATCGCGCGCTGCCACCACTTCCATGGTGGCGCTGATCTGGGGCATCCCGATGCCCAGCACTTCGCGGCTAGTACATTCCGCGCCGGGACCAACACCGACCAGAATGGCTGCCGCCCCGGCTTGCATCAGGGCCAGGGCCGGATGATAGGCGACGCTGTTGCCGACGATTACCGGCACCGGTGAGTTACGGCAGAAGGCTTCGAGATCCAGGCCGGCGCCATGCGCCGAGTGGTGCCGGGCCGAGGTGACCGTGGACTGCACCACGATCACCTCGGCGCCCTCGTCGACGGCAATGGGCAGCAGCCATTCGGCGTGGAGCGGGGTCACCGACACGGCTAACCGTGCGCCCGCATCCTTCACCCGTCGAACACTGCGTCGGACATACTCTGCCTGGATCGGCGCACTGTATATCTCCTGCAGGAGGGTCGGGGCCTCATCCCGGCTGGCTGCGGCGATCCGCTCGTACGGAGCGGTCGGGTCGGCATATCGACCGTGCAGTCCTTCGAGATTGAGCACCGCGAGACCGCCCTGCCGGTGGAACTCCACGGCAAAGGCGGGATCGACCACGCCATCCATGGCCGCGGCCAGGATTGGCAGGTCAAAGCTGTTTCGGGTATCCAGCGTCCAGGAGAGGTCGCACAACGCGGGGTCGACCGTCTCCATTCCCGGCACCAGGGTAACGTCGTCAAAACCATAGCTAAAGGGTAGCGTCATGGTCGGTGTTTCAATCAGTGACTCAAGCATGGATACCTCCTATAGAGAACGAGAGTAAAACAGCCTGGACGGCTTCAGGCAATACGCGATGTTCCACCGCCTTCAAGCGGCGGTGCAGTGACTCTTGGTTGTCGTCGGGGAGAATCGGGACCGTCTCGCGGCATATCACCGGGCCGGCATCGACCTCGGGTGTGACATAGTGTACCGAGACGCCGGTATAGGGTAGACCGAGCGCCAGCGCATCCCGCACGGCATGGGCGCCACGCAGGATGGGGACGTCCAGTGTTTCCGCGCCCGGCATGGGCAGCAGGGCCGGATGCACGTTCAGCAGCGGGCAGCCACATCGCTGCAGGAATCGGCCGGAAAGCACCAGCATCCAGCCGGCCAGCACCACGAGATCAAGGTGGTACGGCGCCAGGGCAGCCAGCAGCTGGTCCTCAAAGTGCCGGCGCGCCGAGGGGTCGTGCCGGTCGGTGAGCGGGATGCTCAGCGCCGGGACGCCGTGGCGGCTGGCGCGCTGCAGCGCTTCTGCCGTGAGGTGATTGCTGATCACCACCGCGATGGTCGCGCCAAGCGAGCAGGCAGCGGAGGCATCGAGTAGCGCTTGTAGGTTCGTGCCCGTACCTGAAGCCAGCACGCCGATGCGCCCCCCCCCCCGGCGGCCCCCCTGGCCCCCTCGCGGGGGGGAGGGGGAGGCGAGCTTGGAGGGTGGTGGGTGATTCGGTCGGTGTCGGTATGTGACGTGCGTTCTTTTCGAGACACCGTCTCCCGTCGTAACTCCCCTCCCCCCTGGAGGGGGAGGGGCTGGGGGAGGGGGGGCCGCCCCCAACCCAATATCTCCTCGTCGCTGCATACCGTCAAACGTCACCGGTATCGCATAGGCGCGCTCGGCCGCTTCCGCCAGCGAGGGGGCGATACCAACCACGGTGATCACGCGTCCTCCGGCGGTGATGACACGTCCGGCTGCATCGAACGAGGTGCCGGCGTGAAAAATCAGGACCTCGTCCGGCACGTCATCGAGCCCGGTAATGGGCGTTCCGAGCTTCGGCTGCTCCGGATAGCCGGGGGCGGCAAGCACCAAACCCACCGTGCTTGCCGGACGCACCGGGATCTCGCCGGTCAACGTGCCGTCTGCGACGGCCTCCAGCCACGGAACCAGATCGCCGTCGATCAACGGCAGGATAACCTGCGTCTCCGGATCGCCCAAGCGGCAGTTATACTCCAGCACCCTGGGGCCGGCGGAGGTCAGCATCAGTCCGGCGAAGAGCACTCCCCGATACAGTGTGCCGCTCTGCGCCAGGGTACGCACCACCGGCTGGATGGTGAGCCGTACCAATGCATCCCGCTCTGCATCGCCGGCAAACGGCACCGGCGCATACGCGCCCATTCCTCCCGTATTCGGGCCAGTGTCACCATCGCCCAGCCGTTTGTGGTCCTGTGCCAGGGGCAGGGGAACCGCGTGCTCCCCGTCGACCAGGGCCATCAGCGACACTTCGGAGCCACACAGCATCTCCTCGATCACCACTCGACTTCCCGACTCGCCAAAGATGCCATCGACCATCATCATCTGGAGAGCGGCGCGCGCCTGGGCCGGGGCATGGCACATCACCACTCCCTTGCCCGCCGCCAGGCCATCGGCCTTCACCACCAGGGGATAGACGGCGGTGTCCGCATAGTCCAGCGCGGTGGCCAGTTCATCGAAGACCGCGTACTGAGCGGTCGGCACGCCGGCGCGCAACATCAGATCCTTGGCAAACGATTTGCTCGTCTCGATCCGCGCCGCCGCCGCGTCCGGCCCGACCACTCGCTGACCCTGCCGGCGTAGCGCGTCTGCCAGGCCCAGCGCCAGCGGCGCCTCCGGTCCGATGATCACCAGGGAGATACGGTGCTCGGTGCAGAAGCGGCAGATGCCGGCGATATCGGTGGCCGCCAGCGCGATGTTGGTCGCCACCTGTGCCGTGCCGGGGTTGCCGGGCGCCACGTACAGCCGCTCGACGCGAGGTGATTGAGCGATCTTCCAGGCCAGAGCATGCTCCCGCGCACCCGAACCGACGACCAGCACGTCGATCATACCAGGGTCTCCTGGGCCACGATGTCCTGCCGGATCGACGCTGGATACTGCCCGGTAAAGCAGGCCAGACAGGTGTTCTCCCGGCTAGCATGTATGGCGCGCAGCAGTCCCTCGACGCTGATATAGCGGAGTGACGTGGCGCCGACGTGCGCCGCCATGGCGGTTTCGTCCAGGCGATTGGCGATCAGCTCGTCGCGGACATGCATGTCGACACCCAGATAGCAGGGATCGGTGATGGGGGGCGCGGCAATGCGCACATGAATCTCGGAGGCCCCCGCCTCACGCAGCAGGTTCACAATTGGTTTCAGCGTGTTCCCGCGCACAATGCTGTCGTCGACCAGCACCAGCCGCTTGCCCTTCATGGGCAATGCCCCGAACTTCATGCGAATCAGCCGCTCGCGCTCCGCCTGGGCCGGCTGTATAAAGGTGCGGCCCACGTATCGATTCTTGATTAACCCTTCCCCAAAGGGAATGCCACTCGAGGTGGCGTACCCCAGCGCGGCGCTGGTTCCGGAGTCCGGGACGCCAATGACCAGATCGGCCGGGGCCGGCGCCTCACGGCCCAGTTCCTCGCCAATAGCGCGCCGGGCGGCATGGACCGTGCGGCCGGCAAAGAGCGTGTCCGGTCGGGCGATGTAGATCTGCTCGAAGGCACAGAAGGCCCGTTGGGCCGGCGGCAGATTCCCCGCCGGGGCAGGTCCCAGCGCGTTGATTTCCACGATCTCGCCGGGGCGGATGTCCCGCACCGGCTGGCCGCCCAGCAACGAAAAGGCGCACGACTCGGAGGCAAGAGCCCAGCCATCGGCCAGCCGTCCCAGGGCCAGCGGGCGGTTTCCCATGGGATCGCGTACCCCAAACAGCTTTTTCCCGGCCAGCAGCACCAGCGAATAGGAGCCGCGCGCTTGCTGTGCCATCCATCTCAGCCGCTCCGGCCAGCTGTCTCTCGGCGCCACCCTGAGCAGCAGGGCCAGCAACTCGCTGTCCGAGGCGGATTCGGCGGTCAGTTGGTGCTCATCGTGGAGCAGCGAGCGCAGTGCTGGGGCGTTGACCAGATTGCCGTTGTGGGCCAGTACCAGTGGTCCCAGTGGAGTATTCACCAGGAATGGCCCGGCATTGAGGTGCGTGGAGGTTCCGGTGGTCGAGTAGCGGTTATGCCCCACTGCCCACGAGCCGGGCAGCAGCGGGGCACACGAGAATACCTGATCGACCAAGCCCATCGCCTTGTGCAGATGAACCGAGCCATCAAAGGTTGCTACCCCGGCGCTCTCCTGTCCCCGGTGTTGCAGCGCATGTAACCCCAGTATCGCCAGCGACCCGGCGTCGGCGGCATGCACGCCGATGACCCCGCATTCGTGTTGGATGCTCATGGATTTGCTCCTATCACGCGTTCGCGCTCCTCACGCTGGCTGGTCGCCACCGCCTCTCGTACCTGGGCCAGTCCGGCTCCCAGAATCTTTGCAGCGGCCAGCGCGGCGTTCTCCGGTTCGAGGACGACCAGTGGCGCCACGCCGCGTGGCATTCGGAGGGAGGACAGCAGGTCCATACCGCCAAAGCTGTCGCTGGCCGGCGGGCAGGCGATCACCGGGGCCGTCACCTGGGCATCCAGGAATCCGGAGAGCGCGTTCGAGCGACCCGCCACGGTGATATACACCCTGGGGCCGGCCTGTCCTTCCCAGCCGCGCACCAGCCCCAGCAGGTATTCAGGCGTCTTATGCGCCGATGCGACGGCCACCTCACTGGTCAGGCCGAACCGCTCCAGCGCAGAGACGATCCGGTCGGACCAGGGACGGTCGGCCGGCGAACCCAGCACCACGATCACCTGCGGCCCGTACGGAGTCGTCATCACCCACTCACGTTCCCAAATTGCTCGGTGCGTCGGGCGACTTCGATGTATCGCTGCCGGACGTCCTCCAGGGCCTCCGCGCTGGAAGCCTTCAACTCGCGGTAGACCTGCTTATCCAGCATCCGCTCGCGCTGTCCGCCCGGCCACAGCCGCCAGGAGTCGTTGTCGACTACGTCGGCCACCAGTAGACCGGCTGCCGTCCGACCAAACTCGATCTTGAGATCGACTAATTGGATGTCCTGCTCGGCCCAGGCCCGCTCCAGAAGCAGAAAGACCTGCTCGGTGATGCGGAGTCCCTCGGCCATCTCTGGCGGGCTGCACAGCCCTTCCGCTACCGCCTCCTCAGCGGTAATCTGGGGATCGTGTCGGGCGTCGTCCTTGAGGAACGTTTCCAGCACAATGGGGTCGAAACGCGTCCCCTCGGCCGTACCGGTACGCCGTACATAGGAACCGGTAGCCAGCCGCCGCGCCACCCACTCGATGGGGATCATCTCCGCCCGGCGCACCAGCATGGTGCGCGCATCGAGCGTGTCGAGATAGTGGGTGGAGACACCCTGCCGCGCCAGATAGCGGAACACGGCCGAGGTCGTGCGACAGCTCAACTCGCCCTTGTCGGCGATGACGTCGCGCTTGGCGCCGTCACCCGCCGTGATGGCATCTTTGTGGACCATATAGGCCAGCTCGGATGCCGGCAGTGGATGCCCGGTCTCCTGCGCTGGAACACCATAGATGATCTTGGTCTTGCCCTCGGCTAATTGGGGTCCATAGGGGATCTCAAGCACTGTCACGAAAAGTTACCCTCCTGTTGATGTCGGTGGTTGGCTGTATAGTGCCGATAATCGGATACCGTGATTGACTCCGGGAGAGCAGCGACCGGTCGCAGGCGGCTACCATGCCGATGCCCATGTTGAAGACCCGCAGCATCTCGTCGTGGGGCACCCCGCGAGCCTCGATCAGCGCGAATAACGGCGGGGTCCGGGGCGGGAGAGAGACTACCGCTTGCAGGCCGGCTGGGATAATCCGCGAGAGGTTGCCGGCGATGCCGCCGCCGGTGATATGCGCCAGGCCGTGGACCGTGCCCGACGCCAGCAGGGTGCGAATTTGGTTGAGGTAGCACCGGTGTGGCTGGAGCAGGGCCTCTCCCAGGGTGCCATCCAGCCCTGGCTCATGCCGCCCGTAGTCGTCGTCGTCGAACAGCTTCTGGAGCAGGGAGAAGCCGTTGGTGTGTACCCCGGAGGACGGCAGGCCGATCAGCACATCGCCGGCCTGGATGGCGCTACCATCGACGATCGCATGCTGCTCCACCACGCCCACGATCGTGCCGGCCAGGTCGAAGTGTCCAGGCGGGTAGACCAGCGGCATCTCGGCCGTTTCGCCGCCTGCCAGCTGGATATCAAGAGCCGCGCAGGCGCCGGCTATAGACTCCACCAGGCTGTGTACCAGCGCTGGATTGAGGGTGTGAAACGCCAGGTAGTCGAGAAAAAAGAGTGGGGTGGCGCCGTGTACCGCGATATCATTGACGCAGTGGTGAACGAGGTCCAGCCCCAACCCGCCCACTTTGCCCAAGCGGGATGCCAGCCGCACCTTGGTACCGATGCCATCGATCGAGGAGACCAGTACCGGTGCGTCGTACGCTTTCAGCGCGGAGGCCGGAAAGAAGCCGCCAAAGAGGCCGTTCTTCAACCGGTCAGTGATGCGCGCCGTCACCTGGTCCGAGGTTGCTAGATGGACGCCGGCGTCCTCGTATCGAACGCTCATGCTCCGTGTCTCGCGTAGTGCACGGCGTTCTGAAAGATTCTCAGTCCCCAGGCTTCCTCGCCGTGGCCGGTCGACCAGCGGGGATGCTGCAGTGTGGTGACGAAGCGCTCCGGATGTGGCATGAGTCCCAGGACAGTGCCGGCTTGGTTGCACACCCCGGCGATAGCGGCGACCGAGCCGTTTGGGTTGTCGAGATAGCGGAGCGGCGCCCGCCGCAGCACCTCGGTCAGGGAACCTTCCGGCACGATCACCCTTCCCTGTCCATGGGCCACCGGCAATTCCAGGTCCTCCAGTCCCTGCAGGAACAGGCAGTTGGAGCGTTCGGTGTGCAGCCGCACCCACTCGCACTCGAACTCACCGGCTGCATTTGGCGCCAGCGCCACCGGGCTGAGCAGACCGAGCCGTGCCAGAATCTGAAACCCGTTGCAGATGCCCAGCACCGGCCGTCCCTCATCCACGAATCGTTGCAAGTCGGTCAGCAAGCGGTGGCGCAGGATGGTGGCCAGCATGGCGCCCGCTCCCAGGTGATCGCCGTAGGAGAAACCGCCGGGTAGCACCAGCAGGTCGAACTCGTCGAGTTGTCGCCTGCCGGAGAGCAACTGATTCAGGTGGATCAGCTCTACCTCAGCGCCGGCCAGCCGGCACGCCTCGGCCGTCTCCTGGTCGCAGTTCACCCCCGGTGCCGCCAGTACCAGGGCGCGTACTGTGGATGTTCCGATGTCCGGCTGCGGACGATCTCCGCTGTGTCGCGCGTCGGCGTGGAGGGCGCCGACTCTCTCGCCGGTGACCGTCGTCAGCGGCGCTCTCCAGGCGCGATCGAGCTGCTCTACCGTCAGATCAAGCAAGGTGCTGCTGCCCTGGCGTACGGCGAATCGCCCGTTCTGCGTGACGCAACCGATCAGCGTACGCGGTAGGGCTGCTAACAACTCCTCGAAGCGATGCGCATCCCCCTCGGCGACTTCCACCACAAACCTTCCGGGCGATTCGGAGAAGAGCAACGCCTCGGAGGTCGGCGCCTCGGCTGAGGTCGGATCGAGCATCAACTCGACCCCCAGCGCTCCGGCCAGTGCCATCTCGGCCACGGCGACGGCCAGCCCACCCTCCGAGAGGTCGTGGCAGCTTCGTACCAGCCCATGGTGCATGGCTCTGGTCAGCCGTCGCATCAGCTGGGGTGTCTCGTCGGGACGGACCCGTGGCACGCATCCGCCCTCGATGCCTTCGATCAGTGCGTAGTGCGAGCCGCCCAGCTCGTCGGCGGTGTGGCCCAGCAGATAGAGCCTATTGCCCGGCGCCTTCAGTTCCATGGTGACGCAGCGCCGGACATCTGCTATCACGCCGACCGCCGAGATCAGCAGCGTGCCGGGAATCGAATGTTTCCCAGCCGCATCGGTGCTGGTGTTGCGCAGGCTGTCCTTGCCGCAGATGAACGGCGTGCCATAGAGCAGCGCCGCGTCACGGCAGCCCTGGGTGGCGCGGACCAGGCCGCCCAGCTCCACCGGATCGTCCACATCTCCCCAGCAGAAGTTATCCAGCAAGGCAACTCGGTCGATGGAACCGCCCACGGCGACCAGGTTTCGCAACGCTTCATCCACCGCCAGCATGGCCATGGCATGTGGATCGAGCGCAGTGTATAGCGGATTGATGCCGTGCGAGAGCGCCGCTCCGCTCCAGGAGTCGGGCAGTGGGCGCAGCACCGCCGCATCCGACGGACCCGCGGCGCCGGCCAGCGGCTTCACCACGGTTGCGCCCTGTACCTCGTGATCATAGCGGCGAATCACCGCCTCTTTGCTGGCGATGGTGGGGTGGGCCAGCAGCCGTAGCAGCGAGCCGGCCGGATCGGCGGCCTCTCCCGCGCGATAGCGACCGGCCGGTGGGTCAGTCCAGCGCGCCGTCAGTTGCCGCACCGGCCGGCCGGCGTGCATAAACGACATGGCCAGCTCGGCCACCGGCTGCTCCCCGTGACGCAGCTTCAGCAGCCCATCGTCCCGAAACGCGCCCAGTACCGTGGCCTCGACGCTGTAGGCGCGACAGAGTTCGAAGAGGCGAGGCAACGCCTCCGCGGGCACGGCCAGGACCATCCGCTCCTGGGCCTCCGAGAGCCAGATCTCCCACGCGGTCAATCCTACATACTTCAGCGGGACCAGCGCCAGATCCACCTCGACGCCCAGCTCCTCGCCCATCTCGCCGATAGCGGAGCACAGGCCGCCGGCCCCACAGTCGGTAATGGCGTGATACAGCCGTTCGTCGCGTAGTCGAGGAATCACGTCGCGTACCGTTTTCTCGGTGATCGGCGCGCCGATCTGCACCGTACTGGACGACACCGTCGCTCGCTGCAACGTCTCCGAGGACATGGTGGCGCCGTGCAGGCCATCCCGGCCAGTGCGCCCGCCCAGGAGCAGCACGGCGTCGCCGGGTAACGGCTGGCGGGGGTGGCTATCGGCCGGCAGCAGTCCCAGCGTGCCGCAGTAGACCAGCGGGTTTGCGGTGTAGCCAGGGTCAAAGAGAATAGCTCCGCCCACGGTGGGAATACCCATGTTGTTGCCATAGCTGGCGACCCCCCGTACCACCTCGCGGAAGGTGGTGCGAGGGTGGAACGCGCCGTCCGGCACCAGACTATCCGGGAGATCGAGCGGGCCAAAGCAGAGTACGTCGGTGTTGGCGATCGGCTCGGCTGAGACCGCCAGAATATCGCGGATTACGCCGCCCACGCCGGTGTGCGCGCCGCCATACGGCTCGAGTGCGGAGGGGTGATTGTGCGTCTCCACTTTGAATGCCAGGTCGTACCGAGCATCGAGGGCGATCATGCCGGCGTTATCCACGAAGGCCGAGTGGACCCACCGCTTGTTCAGCACGGCAGTCGGCTCGGCGATACAGGTGTTGAGCAGTCCCTGGATGGTCTCGACTCGCCCCAGGTAGTCGAAATCAATGGTTGCCTTGAAGGTTTTATGGGAGCAGTGCTCCGACCAGGTCAGGGCAATCGACTCGAGTTCCACGTCGGTCGGAGCGCGTTCCAGGCCGAAAAAGTGGGTCTGAATAGCGCGCATCTCAGCCAGATCGAGGGCCAGCCCCCGGTTCCGGCTGAGCGACGTCAGCCCGTCATCGTCCAGACCCTCGACCTCAATCGTGGCCACACCGGCGGCGCGCAGATGGCCCGGCGCCACCGCCTCCGTGGGTCGGTCCACCCTTTCGGCATCGTCCCACAGGAAGCGATGAATCAGCGGATTCCCCACCAACCGCTCCACCCGCTCACGGAACTCGGGTGGCACGGGATCGGCGAAGCGATAGCGCAAGCCGGCCCGGCAGCATACCCCCGCCAGTCCTGCCTGCGCCAGCGCCAGCGATGCCATGTCGCCCTCGGCGTCGGTCACCCCGGGCCGGCAGTAGACATCGACCCATTGCCCTGTAGCCCCATCGGCGGCGATGCTCTCGATCAACGGATCGAAGAGCGCAGCGAGAGGCTCGCCACCGATCAAGGATTCAGTGGGATTTTGCCCCTCAACCGCGATCACCCTGCTTTCATTCAGCAGGATGATCCCGAGGCGTGCTAACTCAGCGGTGGCGGGAGGCGTGTGGGGCCAGCGAGAACAAATCTCCAGGACCAGACTCTGGATGATCCCTGGTTCGGCTTCAATGCCCTGCACGTATCCTCCTTTAGAAATACACGAAACCGGCCGGAGGTACCAACGAAGAAACCTACCGCCCGGGCATCGACTCCCTGGGGTGATGGTGCAAGACCACCGCATCGCGTGGACGCGGTTTCCTCGTAGCCTATGACAGTTCCGGCTGTCTGGTAGAGACTCTCGGGCCAATCCCCGAGCTTATACGAGATGGGTATTCAATTGATCTAGCTTACCACATGATGTTGTGATGCTCTGGGGCAATTATGGCTATATCCTGTGTATTCCCCGAAAAACAGAAAGGACGGCATCGGCCGTCCTTTCACGATGGGTCACCTTGCGTGCTGAGCCCACCTATTCAGTTGTCTTTCGTCACCTTCATTATTCCACCGCCGGGTTTCCTGCCAATTACGCGCGGCTTAACGATCGGTAAACTCTGGGCGGCCGTGCTGGATACCGGGTCACCCGCCCGCGATTGGGGTGAACTTTCCCGCACTCCATCTCACCGGAAAGTCGAGAGTGCAGTTGACCGAACCAAGCGAGACCATGCGAGAGGACCACGGCGCACTATCTCCGCCCACCCACCTATCGACCAAAATATCGAGTTCCGCGTGAAGTGAAAGAGCCCTTGCCTGCGCCGCAACACCGGGTCTCCACCAAACATCCTCAGTGACACAGTATCGTTGACCAGTCCAATTCTCTGTTTTCACTTGGGTCACGGCTTGACTAATACCGCCGGCGACGAACCGAAAAGTTCTCCCGGTGTCATCTGACATCGGGTGAAAACCCTTCCATCGGAGGTGCATCAACGCCTGCTCCGATCCAGGCTCGAGCCTAGCTTCCAGAGGCCAACTGGTCCAGAGTCGCACGACGACATTGATACCCGTGATCCCGACCTCCACGCGTTCAAGAAGCCACGTCACATCTTCCGCGTGCCTCTCGATGTACGGCTGCAACACTAAGTCAGGGCGTGGCCGCCGTGGGTGTGCAATGACCGTACTCAGCAATGCATGTGCCCGCTCACTACCGAGTGACCGGAGAGCTGCGACTTGAGCTTCTTCGTCGTCTGGCAGAGCAAGTAGTCCCTGCACGAGCGCCTGCTCTTCCCGGCTCAGTCCACCCGACATCCCCTGCTCGTGCCTCTCTATCGGCGAGATGAACGAGGCGCACTCTCCTCGTCGATACGCTTGAATTGAGGCAATGCTCGCCTGGATAAAGTCCCGCGGATTGCTCACTTCATCCATGGACCTCTCCTTCCAGACGCCCAATTCGGCATATTTGGGCCGTATCATATCCTTCTTCGTGGTACATATCAAAGTGGCTGTATGGGTTCAGGTGATGCTTTACACCGATCACGCTGCCTCCTGGTGTTGGTCAAGATACTCGTGGGGCGTCAGATAGTCGAGGGCTTGATGAGGACGGATGGTGTTGTAGACGGTCTCGTAGGCAGCCAATTCGGCGGCAAGGTCAGCGACGTGTGGCGGGGCAGTGCAACTTGCGTAGAACTCCTCGCGGAAGGTCCGCTGCAGCCGCTCGACGCGCCCATTCAACTTTGGCGACCGTGGGGGCAAAAGGAAGAGTTTGAGCGCATGTGTCTGGCAGTACACTTCGAAGTCAGCCTTGAACTCGCTGCCGCCGTCGATCTGAATGGCCTTGACGGCAAAGGGAAGCCGGTCGCGGGTACCCTCTGGGTGGCGCTCCAGACTCTCGGTGGTGGTTGCCGCCGTCGCCCCCACCCGAATCTCGGCTGCCCCATAGCGACTGGTCACATCGATCAGGGAAAGATGTTTGAAGATCCGCCCCGGGATGGGACGCACATCCAGGGTGTCCACCTGGACCAAATCGCCGGGCAGCATGATGGCGTAGTCCTTGGGTTTGCGCATAGCGTGGGGACGCGTGGCCGAGCGGCCGCGGGTCGTCCGTTTCGGCCTGGCCTCCCGCAGGTCGCCACGCCGCGTGAGCTGCGCCAGGATTCGCCCGACCATGGAGACCGAGAGGTCGATGCCATCGCGCGCCAGCAGGATCTGCAGTTTGCGCTTGCCCCACCCATGATGTTGCTCGCGCAGCGCGAGCACCGCCTGCGACTGCTCGACCGACCAGGTGGGGCGAGCGCAGTGATGGGGTCGGTGGGAGCGATCTCCCAGACCAGCGGCACCCTGCTGCTGGTAGTGATCGCGCCAGGCGTAGAAAGTGGGCCGGCTGATCCCAAAGTGCCGGCAGGTCCGACTCACGTTCTGGTCGTGGGTCTGATGCCAGCGCAGACAGAGCAGGCGTTTGCGGACCTCGGGTGGGAGGGAGCGAGACGGCGTGGGGAGCGTGACCCAGGTCCAGGACCGGGAACTGGTGACGCTGATGTAGTGGGCATGCGGGTTGAGGCAGGTCATGGACGGCGCCTCAGGGGACGGGCTAGACTGCGACATACGGGGCCTCCGCGATGTGGTATTCGACACCTACATCCTAATCGGATGGCCCCGTGTTGCTGTCGCGAACATGTGGCATATCGGCATGCCGATATGCCAAATAGTACGAATGTCAACTGTAAAGGATCTCGCCGAGCTAATTCAGTCGCGTGCTAGTTCCTGCAGATTGCGGTCTTGCGCCGGGCAATCTCTGGGTATTTCCAGGTACGATGAGGAAGGCGGATTGCTTCAATTTTACCTGGATATGGAAGCACCGAGCCGCCGTTCCCCTACATCTTGTGTACGCTTGGACATGGCACGGGTACGGATTGCAGATGGACTCCAAAGGGAGGCTGTGTGGCGGCTGGGTATCGTTACAAATTCACAGCGCCAGCCAGTGAGAATAAGCTGTGAGCGGCGACACTCTTTCACCGGAAGAGCGGAGCGTCAGAATGGGCCTTGTCAAAAACAAGGACACCAAGCCGGAGCTACTCGTCAGGCGGCTAACGCACGCCATGGGGTATCGCTACCGGCTCCATTCCCGGGAGCTTCCAGGGCATCCAGACTTGGTATTTACGCGACGAAGAAAAGTCATATTCGTTCACGGATGCTACTGGCACCGGCACGGCAATTGTCCCTTAACGCGCCTGCCCAAGTCCCGCCTGGCCTTTTGGGCTCCCAAGCTGGAACAGAACAAGGAAAGGGATACGCGCAATCAGAGGAACCTCAGGGAGATGGGCTGGCGATTCCTGATTATCTGGGAGTGCGAATTAGGCGACCTAGAGGAACTGAGGCATAGCATCAGATGCTTCTTGGAGGATGCATGAGGTCGGTTGAGTTATTCGTTGGCGCTGGCGGTTTAGCAATGGGCATTGCACGCGCCGGTTTCTCGCATGACGCGGTTGTGGAATGGGATCACGACGCTTGCGAGACGATTCGGGAGAATCGGCAGCGCGGCGTAAGCGAGCTTGAAGGCTGGCGGCTCTTTGAAGCCGACGTGAAAGGCTTTGACTATAGCGCCATCAAGGAGGGTCCCGACCTGCTGGCAGGCGGTCCCCCCTGTCAACCTTTTTCCCTAGGGGGCAAGCATCGGGGCTTCAACGACCAGCGCGACATGTTCCCCGAGATGACGCGAGCGATTCGAGAGTTGAAGCCCCGCGCCGTCCTTATCGAGAATGTGAGAGGGTTACTCCGGCCTTCGTTCGCGAAGTACTTTGAATACATCGTGCTCAGCATCTCCTATCCGGACATCATCCTGAATCAGGCCGAGCCTTGGACGGAGCATCTTTCCCGACTGGAGAGGGCACATACGCAGGGTGAGCGAAGCGGATTGACCTACCAAGCTGTGTTCCGAGCCCTAAACGCGGCTGACTATGGGGTACCTCAGCGGCGGGAGCGAGTGCTAATCGTCGCGTTTCGCTCCGACTTGGGCATACAGTGGTCATTCCCGAACCCGACCCATTCACTTGACGCCCTTTTATGGAACCAGTGGGTTAGCGGTGAATATTGGGAGCGCCACGAGGTCGCGACGACCAAACGTCCGGATGTACCCGACCGACTGCGAATGCGGGTTGACCGACTCCAGTCAAGCCTGTTCGGTCCAACTGAAAATGCCTGGGCAACCGTGCGGGATGCGATCTCCGACCTTCCCGACGCTGAAAGCGAAACGTGCCCGATTCCCCCCAACCATAGGTTCGTGCCAGGCGCTCGGAGCTACGCTGGACACACTGGGAGCCCGTATGATGAACCGGCAAAGACCCTGAAAGCCGGCGATCACGGCGTACCAGGGGGAGAAAACACGCTGGCTCATGGCGATGGACAGGTACGCTACTTCACCGTTCGAGAGAGTGCTAGGCTCCAGACGTTCCCCGACGATTACGTCTTTCACGGTTCGTGGTCGGAGAGCATGAGACAATTGGGTAATGCTGTACCCGTTAAGCTCGGGCAGCTCGTAGCTGGGCACATCAAGACAAACCTTATCGAAGCAGGGCATGGGTGAGAGTTGAGCCGCCGTATAACCCTCTTGACAAGCGTAACCTCGGCGTTAGTGTTGCTGACGCGCTGCTTGAAAAGCCGGTTGTCTCGCTTCCGCCTCCCGAGCGGTTTATTGCGGCCGGAATATACGCAATTTACTATCTTGGGGATTATCCGCCATACGCTTCGATTGCCGAGCGGAACCGTGACGGTGAATTCGGGCAACCGATATATGTCGGGAAGGCGGTGCCGGCCGGGGCACGGAAAGGTGGGCTCGGTTTGGATGTTCCGACCGGCTCCGTACTCTACGACCGACTTGCCGAGCATTCGAAGTCAATTGAGCAAGTGGAGAATCTAGTACAGCTTGGCATAGATACTCTGGTACTTTAGGCGGCCAGCGCCTTGCCCTGGTAGGTCCACTTGAAGGGCTTGGCCATGGTCCGATTGTAGTAGGCGATGAACTCGC
>JAABUZ0100002626.1_pt1 | contig 29244 bp, 31 predicted proteins | sample 5562091 | NCBI WGS metagenome assembly JAABUZ01 (sample SAMN12813069, study PRJNA571459) | rock metagenome | isolation source: Antarctica rocks | place: Antarctica: Victoria Land, Linnaeus Terrace sud | collected 2015-12-21
CAAAAACCCCCCCCCCCCCCCCCCCCCCCCCACACACACACGGCAGAAGAGAAGAGACGCAAAAGGATTCGCAGAGAACGTAACGAAAAACGTTGAAGATTGGGAGGATATACAGTAGTAGTTGGAAGGAAAACAGGCTCCCACCCATACTTCCTTCAAGTATCACGCAAAACATAGCGGCAGCAATGTCCGTGCCCGCCCACACGTCTTTCCCCGCGCGGTTGTATATCTCCCGATTTCATCGATTTCAACCGCCGCGGCGCGGCGCAAAGACAGTTGGGGATGCGGAAAGTGAGAAATTGTATTTTTATTGGAAAAGAAAAAACAGGTCGGGGGGTTTTATCCAGCGCAGATAATGTAGCAAAACCGTACCGTTAGCTTCCACGAGGTTTGCTTCTGAGCCGCTCAAGCGGAATCTTCGCCAAGGCTAGATTCTTCTCTTCCCCCCATCCAGTCAATCGCTTCGCCTTCAGTATATCCCCCCCCCAGCCTACCCTTTCTCCTCCTCTCTCCCTTAGGCTTGCACGACCAAACCATCGCGCTCTCAGGCCCTGACGCTCCTTCCCGAAACCGATCTCCCATAGCTATTCCCACAAATCCAATCAGCCCCTCGCCCTCGAGCAGATCTCCATCAAAAAGTCCTACACGGAAGAGCAATAGAAGGGAGAAGACTCACGGCATCCTCGCCTGCACCTGCGCCTGTTGCTGCTGCTGCTGCTCCCCGCCTTCGCCCTTATTCCAAAACCGACTCTTATACGCCGGCCAGGAGGAGTAGTTCCATGCTTTAACCAATAAACTATTTTTCAACAAACACATTAGCATACTCCCCTTACCCCCCATTCCCTAACGCCCATCCCCAAAAACACAAACGCAAAAAAAGCACAAACCTCTGCGTCCCATCAACATACACATCCCCTCTAACCTCCTTCACACCCACCCTCATCCCGTCCTTGGAAAACACCACGTTCTTGCTCTCCATCTTCTTGGTGGTTTTTTGCGCGATTTCGGTCGCCGTGGCGTAGATTGCGTACCCGATGAAGGCGGCCGCGAGGAGGAAGAGGGTTAGGAGCGCGAGGGGGAGGAGGGGGTGCATTGCGTGGAGTGGGGTGGTGGGGGTGGGGGCGGGGGCGTGGGAAGGGAGTAAGGATTTGGGGGGGGGTGGATGGTGGTGAGAGTGAGAATGAGCTGAGATGGATTCGAGTAGAATGATCGCAAATCGCAGCAATCGAAGCGTGGATGCTTCAAACCGCCCGCAACAGACACGCCCTTGGTCGTAATCGTCGTCGTCGTCGTCGTCGTCGTAGTACACTCCCTCAGTGTTCCGCGTGCCTCGTCCTCTGTCGTACCTCCCGTCGCAAAACTCCCAATGTCGCGTGCCGTACGTAGTATGTAACCTAAAAGGGGTTTTTCACGACTCGATCAAAGTTTACCCAAGGGAGTACAAGATCGGTTTATCGAGCGCTGACCGGTTTGACAGGAGGCTGATAAAAGGGTTTTTTGGGAGCCTGCCGCAGCTGACTCTGACAGGTGCGGACTAGGGGTAGCCCATGGTTGGCCTAAAGGGGGCTTGGTATTTGGGTTTGGTTTCAACGATGCGGCGTGGGAATAATGATATTATGCACAGTTCAGCTTCTTCTTGCGGCGAGGGACGAGGCGTCAGGGATGCCTATGGCACGGCTTCACCCCACACGGCAGCGCATTCTGAAACAAATTCATTGGGGTCTGGGGTTCCTGGGATGACTACACTGCGCTGCACATACTCATGGTTCACGAGGGTATCAAGAAAACAAAAATCAACATTACATTGTGCTATCGAAAAGTACCACATAACCCAGTATGTACACGTGATGGAAAGAAACACCAGTCTCTTCTCAAAAAACATCAATCCAAAGGGAGTAATAATGCGTTCGTTATATTGCTATGTATCGAAAGAAGGCATCTTCATTGTATACATCAAAGATCTCCAGAAACCCCCACGTTTTTCCTTTATTCCAAAAAATCAGGCATCTTCTGCTCCATGTGGTGGTTGAGATTTCTTCGAAAAAATTGGGTATATCAATAAATAGCAGTGAGATAGAGATCTAACGACGCAGGTGGGGGTGTTGAGCGTGTGCGTGCGCCTGGCGGTGTTCGTGGCGTTTCTCCTTCGCGGCGGCAACCTGGGTGACGGTTTCGACGGCTACGGGAGCGGTGACCGTTACAACTTGAACGTTTCCGTTGACGTCTTCCTGCACTGCCTGTTTATTTTGAGAGACGTCCGGGCCCTTGCTGGGTGCTGTAGTAGAGGAAGCCGGAGGAGGAGGAGGAGGAGGTGGTGGTGGAGGAGGTGCAGCTGTGGTGCTTGGTGCTGCAGTAGTTGGTACTGATTGGAGTGTGGTAGGAGTGGGAAGTGGCGCCAATGTGCTTGAAAAACCAGCGCTGGCAGATCCCTCCGAGCCAGGGGTGTTCGGGCTGCCGGCAACGCAAAGCACCATGATGAGGTCTGCGGAGTCTGCGGTTGCTCCGGTCGCATGGTCGTCATCAGGCTTATTGTAAGCTCCGTTGCAATGTGCGACTCCAGCCGGGCATGCGACGGAAGGACCTCCACCATCGGAGGTGGTCAGATTGACTCCGTTATCCTTAAAAGGATAGCCGTTGATGTTCGAGATGTCGTACCAGACCTTGCCACCTCCGATCGTGTACTCAAGTTGAGTAATGGGCACCGGAGGCGCAGGGTACGTGTAGAGGGTGGTCGCGTTAATCGCAATCTTGATCGAAATTCCTCCTTTATCTTTCTTCGATTGATAATCTTCGGTGTAATCCTTGTTGGGCTGGATGGTGAACATCTTGCTGTCTTGGTCGGCGCATGACCACAGATTGACGGAGTATTCGCATTGGTTCAAGATTTGGACTTTGCCGGTTGCTTGAGCCAACGCGACGAAAGCTGGCAAGGCCGCGGCGGCGAGGAATGTGCGAACCATTGTGTCTAAATATATTTATCCAAGAACAAAAGAGGGTGTTTATTGGAGTTGACGAGGCACTTAAGAGAGTGGAAGTGCGTATGTTCGTTACTGCGTCAAGCAGTCGTGGTTGGTCAACAAGGCTGTAAAGGAGGGAAGCTGGAAGTTGAAAACCGAAAAAAGTTGGAGAGAAACGAGAAAGAGGGCGCGGGATGGGACAATATAGGGAGAAAGAAAGAAGGGGCAGGCGCTTTCCGAAGGTGGGGACGGGCTGATGTGCTGATTGGTCCAGAGGATAGATAGATACCTTAGTACCGACCTACTTCCAGGTAATGAAAGAATTAGCGTGTCTTTGATTTCCTAGACGCAATCTTCTCGTTGGCTGCACTAGAATAGGTAGACCACCGGTAATGTTACGTCCAATTTAAGATTTGCCCTTTGCCCTTTGCCCAACAGTAGCAGAGACACTCCGACAAATCAGGAATAAAAGCCCCATGGATGATCACTTTAATAGCCTTTTTGTTCGACGGCGAAAGCAGGGTTAGCGTTCCACGTATGAGTGTTTGACCGGAACTGACAAAGAAAAACGTGTTGGCAAGTCAAAACACGGTCGCAGTACATACATACCATGGTGAGAACGGACGCAAGCGGTAGAATCTAATTGCCACGACGAAAGCGCCTCGGTTGTCTCAGGTACAAGGGAGAAGCAACAGCCGTCCACGGAGCCGAGTCGGAAGGATCCCAAACCAGGGGTAATCAATTATTACTGTACGGAATATCATTTTCCAATCCACTCGTTAGTCGTTACCCTGCCCACTCACTGGCCACTGCTTGCTTACGCTACCGGCTTTTCCGGGAGTGTGTAGTGCAATCACGCCCCTCAATCTGATATTGGCGAACCCCAGGAATTTGTGGTTGAGTTTTTGCGTCATACAGAACTAGCAGTAGAGAGTATGTATTGTAAAAATTCTATACCTAAAGGCTAAGGTATCAAAAGGGTTGTAGGAATTCACCTCGGCCTTCGTATCGTAGTGAAGTTTTTAGAGTAGTTTGCCAACTCGGAGATTTCAAAGTAAGAGAGGGCTGGGGCCAAGTAACAGCAATGCGCATGCGGCCAAGATCTGCATGTGAGGGTGTTTCTATCTTCGTCGCTGACCCCCAAACTTATTCTACTTGCTGTAACGTGAGACGCGCGACTTGGACTGCACCGCTTCCGGGGGCCTCTCATCACATATCCAAGTGCCTTGTGGACACATCTGCAAAATAATGTATCAAGACAGTCGGGAATCTGCGATATCCCCTTGGGCCTGCGTTTCGTCCGATTGGTAATTGTGTGTGTGTGTGTGTGTGTGTTGTCATGTTGCCAAGTTGTTCTCTTTGACCGTGATTTTCTTGGCGTGACTACCTATGCTGGGCTTGCCTTCTCCACCACTCCGGAAACACCGGAGACCGAATGACGCAATCAACATGCTTTTGAATTGGAGACTTTGCGTTTCCCTCCGTTGACGAGGCTGTCGTTTGCTGACGAGAAGTGAGAGGGAGCGGTGAGCAAAGCGGAGTCCAGTCGTACGTGCAAAGATATTCCAATCCGCCTAGATCCGCCCAGGGATTCTAGAGGTGAATCACATTCTCCTTACCAGCAAAGTCTGAAGGAACGGCAGTATCACCAAAGCACATCTAGGACCAAGGATACGTTTGGCTTATCGTCTACCTGTCTTTAATTGCAAACCACCTACTGTCAAATACGTAGGATTCTACAACTCCTCTTCACCGACAGTCTCTCCAGTTTTCCATTTATACACTTGTGCATGTCTGGTTGGACAATATGACAAAGAGTATCCCCTCGAAGAAGCTCTTTAACTTGGTTAGTCCTCATTGATCCGTGTTCCCAGGGCCCCGGACCATCCGTTGCTATGTACGTTGTGGAATCAGTCATAACCGATTGCTGGTTCTAAGACGTCGATCCCACCCAACGAAAGACGTTTCGGGCATACTTTAGGGTCTAGCTAACATCTCCGACCCGGTGTTATTTGGACCTTTGTTCGTTCTTCCCATGTCTAAATTTCTTACTCAACTATAACAGAATTGCTCCAGAGACTTTCAGATACTCTGGACCGAACCTGCGGTCGTCGCTAAAAAAAGCCTATCATTCAGAGCCTTTCCCACGACCTTTGGCTACGTGCCAAGGGCCAAATCCATGGTTCCCCATCGCATTCAAAGCATGTACACACAGCCATCCCGGTCCAGGACCCAAGCTACCATTTCAGACCCGGCCCAAAGGCGCTCTCGGTAGATTCTCGTCGTCAACAAGCAGCACGCGCAAACCCGACGGCCCCAACCGAGCGTATGCGATCATGCAGGCACTCAGCCGTGGTTTATGTTCCTGCATGCGTAACCAACACGTCACTACATCGTATAACCTGTCAACCGACGTGTTTCCGTACAAGGCTACCGACAACTCATCAACTCAGCAGCTTTAGGCTATTTCCGAAAACAGCGCTTTGGAATGCGTTGCCCAGGGCGTTTCTGTGGCACCACAGCTGAAATTCCTTGAAAATTTGTTTTGATTTTAACAAACATTCTTCAACCCATCTAGTATCGCTTTTCAGCATGGTAACGTGATCTGTGAGAGGATCTTGGTATGCTTCAGACTTTACGAGCATATTGTCTCCCATTTTGAGAATTTACACACGCAGAAAATGCCTGTTTGCAGTCCTACTCGTCGCCCAACAATTTCTCTTTTGCGGCCTTTTTCTTTGACCCATCTCATATACACATCAGTTCATGATGCTTTATATGATTCTACCTAGCCCTGTCTAGGTTAGATACTCGGTTGCCGAGTACCGATCCTACCTTTTCGGAAACTGCTTTGGTTCAACACGTGAACTTTTCATTATCGTTATTTAATCTACTTTCGTGGTCGTTATTATGGTCTTCAACACACCTTCAGCAAGCCTAGAAAAGAAAAAGAAAAAAGGGGGCGGGTGTGATACATCCAACCCTTCTGTTCCCTCATGTCACGCCTTCGCAACGCGCAGCACATACCGAAAGCGATTCTCGAGCAGCGAAATCCCAAACATAAACCACCCTTCCCTCTGACCCACAGCTATCAGATACAGAGCGGACCCTCCGCATCGAAGCGTGTACGTTTTTACTTTCCCTCCTCCCTTGGGGTTTCCACGGATTATCATCATCTTATAACATGCTCATTCAACGACAAGGAGGAGGAGGAGGAGGAGGAGGAGGAAGGAGTGGGGGTGGATATCCGATTCTCCTTCGTCCTTGTGTGCGCCGTACAGCGCTTATCGAAGGATGGATGGATGGCTTTAGCTCGTGGAATCGTGGAAGAATGAAATCTCGCAACAACACCAGAGAATCGATATCCAACCCTCCCTCCCTCCCTCCACTCGTGTGCCTTTTTCTCTCTTACCCCAAGATGTCAATTTCTACGCCCCGGAAATGCGGACATGGATAATAATGATTTCCCCTTCTATCCATAAGGTAGGTATTAGATACAATGGATCTCCGCAACCTTCCCGCCACCCCCCCCCCCCCATCCAAGCGTGTACGTTCCCAATTTCCCGTGTGCGTTTCCCCCTCGTCCTCTCCTTCTGCGCTTTCGTAGCCGTAAAGTGGTATATCCAACGACTGCCGCGGCTTGTTTGCATATACAACCATCCACACCCTCTTCCATCCCCTCCACTCCCCTCCCATTGCCATGCCAGTGCCCATTCACACGAGCACTTCCACTCTTTGGAGCTTTCTTAGCGCAATCATTATCAAGTATCCAAACCAGGCTTTGTACAGAGACGCAAGCGAGTGCTGGGACGGTCGTGTACATCCGCAACGACCTCGAGTTCCAAAAAATAAAAACCATATTGCAATCAATCTCGATTGATAACCCTCAGACTCCTCCTGGGATTCAATAGCACCCCCACAAACGTCGGCTCCGCCCCGCTCATTAAATCCTCGCTGCTACTATTCGCCGTACTATTTCCCCCGACCGGCGGCTGCACAAACCCGGGAATTGGCGGTACGCTGCTGAACCCGCTCGTGCCCGTCCCACTTCCGGTGCCAGCTTTGCTACTTGCACCCCCCACCCGGCTGCTTTGGTCCGTCGACGTTTTGGCGAGACCGTCTGCGCCGAGGAATGTGGCTTTTTCGCCTGGACCGCCCGCCGCCGCGCGTTGGGACATGGCGACGTGATTTTTGTAGAGGGTAAGTTGGCGGCGGTAGACCCAGGCGCAGAACCCGAGATATGCAGCCAGAACGGCGAAACAGCCAGCTACAACCCCAGCGACAATGGCAGCGATGTTTGGGCCGTGACTGCCGCTGTTATTGCCGGAGCCGATGATGCCAGACGTGCCTGTTTCGGTAACAGTAGCGCCATTGGCGCCTGTGACGGTGTAGGTAATTGCTTTCCCCGTAGCCAAGGGCCCAGCTGTGGCCGATTGCGCTGGAGCTGTGATGGTGGCACCTCCCGAGGCGTGGCCGCCGATGACAGCCTGTACAGCGGCAGGTACTTGGTAGCCGTAAGAGCCAGAGAGGGCAGCAGAGTCGTTTAGCTGAGAGAGTTGTCTGTTTTGTGGGTTGGCTCCTGAACCGCCGCCCGAGCCGCCATTGGAACCTCCTCCACCACCATTACCACTGCCGGATCCCCCCCCGGGCCCACCAGCACCAGATGGGCCGCCCAAGGAGGCGAAATTGTTTTGCCACTTGAGATCGGAAGCGGAGAAGACGTAGAAGCCACTGTCGCAGCTTAGATCTGGGCCGGTGAAACCGCCAACGACGACGATTTGGCCGTCCCAGATATTGCAGGAGTGGCCCACTCGAGCAGGAGGTATGGATTGGCCAGTGGTGTTTACCTCGATCCAGTTGAAGCTGGGTACGCTCAAGATCCACATGTCGCCATACTGGGTTTGATTTTCAGGGGGTATCAGGTTCTGTCCTCCGTAAAGATAGACGTTCGTGCTTGAGCCGTCTGGCGCAGAAGCAGCTACTGCGCAAGGGTTTACACGGAGTTTTGGATATGTGCCGCTTGTCGCTTGCTTATACCAGGTAGAGGTGGCAATGTCGTAGACGTCGATAACGTTCATTTGCGTCTATAAGAGGATTAGAATAGTGGCCATTAATGACTCTGCCCACATGTAGTGACTCACGAAAGAGTTTGAATTACCACCTGCAAGGCTCAGAATAATTCCATTAGCACCATACCCTGGAATATAGGTAAGAGCACCATCCGCTCTGCTTGGAAACGCATTCGAATCTTGAATGCCGCCCTGTGTTATGTTTCGCCATACACCGTCTTGACCAGCAGTCTTACCACCGCTCAAGCTTTGCACACCATCATTGGTAAACCCTGGGAAAGTGTATTCGATCATGGATTTGAGATATACTCGGGCAACCTGATTTGACCACCCTGGAGTAGTATGGTCATCCAGATGGCCTGCAAAATACCAACCTCTGCCAAGCTCAGGGACACTTATACCAGCGCCTTCAGCTGTCCCCTGCACAGGCTGGTTTGCACTATCACTGTTGTTACCAGGTGAGGTTTTCGGATTGCTATGCTGCGTCCATGAGGAGTTTGGAATATCGTATTCCCACATCGAATAAGGAGTAGGAGGTACATTTGGTTTGTCTTGAAATTCCCCTCCATACAAGAATAGAGAGTTATACGAGTTCCATAGGTAGCCATTGGATACTGCAGGAGGACCTGATGGTTGAGGTAAGCCTTTGATCGGCGGAGAGGATATTTGCCAGTCTTTAGTTAGGTCGAGAGATAGGAAGTCGTTGGTCCAAGTGTTTTGATCTTGACCCGAGGTATTGGTAGCATGACCACCGTAGATGTATATTGTGCCATTGACGATAGCCGCCTGTTGACTCCAGCGACTACAAACATCTGTAGGGCTATTGTCCCGCTTTAATACCTCCCCTTCGATCGCTACCAGCGGCACTGCATCAGTTCTTCTGATTACACCTGCTTTAGCACCCAGGATGCTTGGTCTTGCCTTCCCGAAAATTGGTGTGTCGTTGAGAAGTGGTACAGCTATGATGACTATCAACGCCAGCATCAATAGCCGGTAGAAAAAGGATGACCCTTGTGGCGGGTTCACCGAATTGATATTGTGCGGTGGAGATTTCTTATCCTCCACGCCAGGTGGATTTGGCCGTTGAGAAGTAAAATCTTCGCTCTGCGACCATCGGTGCGTACCCGGCTTTTCCCCTAGGCGATCTTGCAACATTTCGACATCAAGAAACCCATCCACATCAAGCTCCTTAAAGATTGACTTCCTTGGAGCTCGAGTCCGTACTGGATATGTTTGAGAATCTGTAGGTTGCGTAGGAAATGTGGGAGAAGAGGAGTTCAACGGTGCGCGTCCTGAGGGCATCGCTATTCTTTGGTCTAGCTGCGGCGTTTTCGGGTCGGCCGCAGGAACAAACGCGAGTGAAGCCATGAGCAGCAGGTAGCTACTTCAACCACTGATTGCGTTGTCAATATCTGAGAACCGGTGAATCCGACAGTGTGCGTGTTCCATAGGTTTACAGCGATAAAAAATGGTGGTGTTCACAGTTATCAGCAAGATTCAAGATTTGGTGGCAGCAAAGGCAAAAAGCCCTTTAGACTCAAGCGATCAGCGCGCAGGTATTTTACTCTACCGCCGCTACGTAGTACTACTACGGAGGTAGATACTGTATAAGAAGAAGTACCGCATTGGCCGAGGAAGCCCATGCGTCAATCGTTACTCGTACGGGATAGTGGCCAAAACCCCCCCCAACATTAAAGGACTGGCCGTCAGGGCATGTTGACCAATTGGGAAACGCGAAACCATGACGCTGTAATCTCCATCCATGCGTCCAATCAAAAGCGTGCTGGTCTCCTCCGTGCTGCGAATCCGGATTTATCGACGTGTCAGTCGAGAATGGCGTCTTTTAGAGCCAACCGTCGGTCTACTGTAGTCTGTACCAGGCTACCAGCAACCTTATTGAACCCTAAGCCTTCGATCTCCTATCGGTGAAGAAGAGCCATCCTGCCGAGCGAATGATGAAGGTGTTCTGAGAAAGTCCGTGAGGCTCCCAAGCCGATCGGAAACAATTTTGGGAAGCCTCAGGCAATGATCAACATTGCTATTTCAGGGACTCGATGGCCATTCCAACGATTAAGATACTATTTCCAGTGTCCTCAAATTCGATACTCGTCTCTCATTTCTCGTTTCCCAACTCCGTTCTAGCCTCTCTTTATCCCGTGCGTGCCATGCCTTCTTCGGCGCCTGCTTCACCCCTTTCATCTCCCTTAACTTTACCCCAGGTTATCATCTTTCTCAGGGTTCCCAATTGGTTCTTTGTCTAAGAGTACCATCGCCATTCGATTATGGAAAGGAATAGCCTTACCACAGGACGTTATTCCCAGAGGAGCCTTGACCGTAGATACCTCCCATACTCCTACACGTACTTCCCCTTACCAGCTCGAAGAAGGCGTGATTTTCTAACAGGCGTAACTCAGCTTCACATCATAACCAGGTCATAACACGAACGCAAATCCAGAAATCTCAGTTTTATCTCTACTGAATTATGGAAGCACGTAGGTGAGCGAGAAACCCGACCTTTGGAAAAGATCAATTACACAGCCCCTACCACTGCTCCTACCTCGCTGCTCCCCTTTCCTCTGTCACTCCGCCCGAGAGTTATAACCTCCGCAACGCATGCGAGAATTCGCGTTGTGTAGAAGCCTCCTCCTCTTGAGGCCGAATGCCGTGTCATCTTACTTCTAATTAATCGGCCGTTTGTTTTGATCACAGCTCAAACCGGCTTAGCACTAAGTCACATGCGCATATGGGAGGTTGAAAGCAACGAAAAGTACCGTTTGGAACAGCTGGATCCCAACTATAGATAGTACGCTTTGACGAGATTGGCGAAGTTGTAGCACTACCATAGACTACCATACTCACTGAGAGAACTCTCTCTAACATCCACTCCAGTGCCTCGTCTCAAGCCCAAATGTGGAGAACTCACTAGTGGAACATAGGTGACTTTCAAAACACGACAATGAGACGACTCCGATCATGTTCCTGAAACATAGAGCCTGATACCACTAGCCGGAGCGCCAATTTCGCAGACCTCGCAGACCCGACAAACTTTTCCTTTGTACTGCGAATGATGTTTCGACCCATCAAAGGGGCAAGAAGCGCTAGGGGAACCGCTATATATGGGGGTATAGGAAGAAGCACAGACGTCGAATTCCGCGAACTGGTCAAATTCGATATCGAGCTTGTCTTGGGGGCTTCGCTCGCAAGTAGCTTTGATCTTTTTGGCCTGATCCAACAATTTGGCGGACCCACCATTGGCAAGCATCCGATTAGCGAAGCTGAGCGCTGACGAATAATTCTTGTTGGTGAATGCAAGCTTCATGGCGGCCATAAGTGCCAATTGTCGATGGGCGACTTCTAGCTTTGGTATGGTGAAGTATGCAGACAGCTCAAGACTGCGCTTTAGGTTCGCTTCTCCATCGGCAGGGATGGATCTCCGCTCTAGCTCGAGTGCCATTGCTGTTGCGTATTCTGATGCGGTGGATATGATTTTCTTGGCCTCGCCTACTTGTTGCTGAGTTGAAACTGCGTTGACTAGCAGGGAGTGAAGGGTTCGCTTGCAAATCTTGAGGCCCTCTTCGAGCTTGTTTGATCTCATAGCACCATACGCTTCCTGCAGATCAACGCTAGCGATAGCTTCAAGATCCCTTGGTATTATAGGGAGCACCTTGCGAGAGTCTGTCTCGTCAATCGTTCTCCGCACATAGTTGATTAGAGGAGGTAGTCCTGCGTTGGCTGGCAAGTATGTCTTCGTAGCCTGATAGATCTCGAGGAATCGGGGTTTCAGAGGCGCAAAGTCTACAGCTCCAACTTGCCGATTAAGAAGCTGCATAGCAGTCTCGAAAGACCCTCCTGCTACGTGGTCTGCGGCGAGAGGCGAATTCCGAGCCCACAGTTCGGCATCGCTACTGCCAGCTCCAGCTTCAGCGCTGTCGACATTGACGAAGTCGGACTCTGCCTCTACATTGAGGTCATCTCCCATATCCCATCCGGCAGCATCCTCCTCTTCCTCTTCACCAAGCTGCCCATCTTTGGCAGTAGCCTCTTCTTCCGCATTCTCGTCGTGATCAAATCCATTCGAAGTTGGAATCTCATCCTCCGCGCCTCCTACTTCTCCGAGGAGAGCTTTTTCGAAGAATGAATGCGACGCTGCCTTTACTGGCCAATTTGCCTTGTAGGTAGGCGCGATCGCTTTCGGCGGCTGAAGGGGTTGGCCGACAGTCGGTAATTTGATTTGTTCTTCAGTCATGCCGCTAGCCTCAAGTATTGCTTCGCACTGGTCAGAGAGTCCGTGTGATTTCGCAGTCATGTAAGCGAGAGGATCTTTGGACTGTTAGCTTATATGTCCAAAGTTAAGGAATACTGTCAAGTAGAAAGCTTACAAAGATCAATATCCTGAAAGATCTGGATCCGGTTCTGAACGTCTCCCATGTATAAGGCGTTCTGGAAACGTGACGTGAAATCTCCACGATGCTCTGCGATTTTCGCCATACGCGCAAGTTTCTCATCATCACCATTGACTAAGTAAAGAAATGATAGTTTGTCGAAGCTACGGAGCTTCTGGTAACTCATTTCTACAACTTGATGGTTGCCGTGGGAAAGCGCCTCTGCACCAAGACGGCTCCAAAGCTTTGGCCGATCAAGTTGCTTGGCCATCTCTACAGCCACATCAAGGTTACCGCATTCGATTGCTAGTTCAAACCGGGTCTGAGGGTCTTGCACGAACTGCAGAGCGATTTCAGGATATCCTTTCTTCTGCAGATATGAGATGATGCTTTGACCGACAAGACTCGATGTCTTGATGATCTGCAGCATTTCTTCGTAATTCCTCTTAACAAGAGCAAGCTTGAAGCGATATTCTGTTGGATCGACGTCCAGGACCTTAGGCTTCGACGCACGATCTAAGCAATAGACGCTCCGCGCTTTAACACGGACTAGATAGACGGTTTGATCGAGTGTTCTGACGATACCGTTATCCCCATTTAGCAGAGTGTATTTGATGTGATTCAGGGTAGAGTAAAGGAGTACGCCGGCGTCATCCCATGCGGCAGACTTGATTCGGATGGTCTCATGAAGCGTGCTGACCTGCTCTAGAGATTTTGTAACAATGGTAACATTGTGCTTGCTAAGTAAAGCGGCATAGAGCCCGTCACCCGACCAAACAACGTACTTCACGCCAGCTACGGCCAACTCGGCGGTTTGTCTTTTCTGCTGTATGTCATAAAGAACCACGATTGCTGGGGTGATTAGAAGGAGACAGCCAGTGCCGCCAAAGTATATGTCGGTAGTCCCTGGAGGAGGCTTAATAGTTTTTGTAGTGGAATTACTGAGATCTTTGATATCAATCTGCTGCACAGCCTGACTGAAAACCGCAAAACGATTCCGAGCAACAAAGATAGCAGAATTGCCTTGACCCTTTTTCATATCCGTGGGTTCAACTGCTCCGGAAGCGTCCCGAGGTAGATTGACCAGCTCGTAAATGCCGTTATCTGCAGGCGAGGTCACAAGGATTGCCCGTTCGGCAGGATTATATGAGAGTGTCCGTGGTGGTAGCCAGGGGCTACCAAGTTTCTTAAGGGATAACATCGATGGGGACTCGATGTTCTTGGAGAAGTCATACGAGCGTACATTCTTCTCCTTTGTAATGTAAAATAACTGGTTTTGATAGATGGCAGAAGCAGGCCGCTCTCGTTCCAGCTTGAAAACCATGACACCGTTGTCGTGCCCTGCTGCAAAAAGATTAATCTCTGGATGAGCTGCGATGACCCAGAATCTGTCGTTTTCTCTCTTGAACGATTGTACTGAGGTACGCTTGTTCAAGTCCCAAACTCGGATGGTCTTGTCTTCACCAACAGACAATATGAGATCTTGATGGGGATGAAAGAGGCAGGCTGAACAATTTTGGAAGTGACCTCGACATGTATCAACCTCCCAAGCCTTGGTTTCTGGCCGAATATCAGTCATCCACAAGGCATCCAATTCAGCTGGAAAACCTTACCACTCATTCTCCATAGTTTCACAAGTCTATCGTCACCCGCAGATACGATCAAAGGGAGGGTAGGGTGGAATGCAACCCAGTTCACGCCCCGGTCGTGGCCCTCAAGCACAAATTTCACCACTGCGTCCGTGTTCCCAAACATATCGGCCTGGTTCGAGTTGGCGCGAGACATTTGGTCCTCGAAGGTCATTGAGGTAGGGGCTGAATGCTTCTTCCTTAACCCTGATATATCCCAGACCCGGACAGATTGGTCTAACGACGCTGAAACGATCAAGTCATCCTTTGGGTGGAATTGCGCGCACATGGTATAATGGTTATGTCCCGTCATTGTACAGACTAGCAAAGGAAGATTAGTACTAGACGATAGAGGTCTTGGTCCAAGCACTGACTGAGCGATCGATTCTGCCAATTCCAAATCCGAATCGTCTGGTCATCTGAACTTGATAGTATCCATGGAAGCTCGTGATGAAAGAAAACGGTTCGGACGTAGTCCAAATGGCCATTCAAGGTGAAGAGACATCTTCGGCTCTGGTATGACCAGACCTTGATCTTATAGTCATCCCCCCCAGATACAAACAAAGGTTGTGTCTTGTGAAAATCAATGCCCCGGACAGGACCATCATGCTCTTCGAATCGATCGATCAGAGTTCCCATGCGATAGTCCCACAGCTGAATCGTGGAGGAATGTAAAGATACAAGAATCCATGGTCTAGCAATTGTCAGCGCACCGCAACAATTCTGTTGCACAGGCGGGTTACTGACCTCTTCGGGTGGAAAGCTATACCCTTCGCCCTCGACGACTTCGACTCGAACTACAGCCATTGGTTAAGTTTTGCGCGAATTGACGGTGGTGGGGCTTCTTGCCTTGGTCAGCATGTTCGGTGAAGACTGCATCTTTAATCAGGGAGAGAGACAGTTCCCCAGCTGTGGGAGTACGGCATGCAGAAATATCGTTACTGCTTGATTTTGCTGGGTGTCATATGAGACTATGTCTGCATATTATTATCGATAGCAGGCTTGTGAAGTTGGGTGTAGGTGTCCACAGCTTCGGACTCTGCGAAGCGAAGTTGAAATTTTGTGAACCACAGAATTTGATATTCCGCAGCGGAGCCAATCACATCAAGGACCTCTATGAGACCCACGAATATCCTCGACCTTAATATCATTACAAGATGACTGAATCTACATCTATTTCGTATATCTCCGTATAAGCACTTAGAAACTCATGATCGTCTATTGCGTTATGTACTACGCAAGACTTGATTTTTTTAGAAGTAGGATGTATGTGGATGCAATCTCCAAACTTCCACCCCGAGTTAAATTATCTTGCTCCTATCGTTACAAAAACGTAAAATATTCCACGTATGCTCATCAAATAGTAGTACAGTGTAGTTTTACAGTCTCCCCACATGCTAAACCCAGACATAATAAAAATACATGGTGTTGGTACATAGTACTGGTACAAATTAGAAAAAAAGACTCATTATGTGTTGCCGATTAGTGAATTAGTCGTCTCGTAATATGCTAGCAGGCCTGTCCGGCATGAATATCGAAGGCTTTATGTATGGTGAAAGCTCTTGGCCTAAGTCGGCCGTGGTCACCTGTTTGCTTGCGGCTCGAAGTTGATCCCGTCGGAGGCTCCATACTCTAGTTCTCCGCCTTCACGGGAAGGGAAGATTAGCCATTTATGGGTTTCGGTCGCGTGGAGGACTTCGCTTCAGGCTCGAAGTCCAATCCACGAGGCAGTTTATCGGTGTGGGAGCACGTTTGCCCAGGTATGAAATGCAGAGAACCCTCTATGCAAGAGGCAGAAGCCGGAGAATGCGATGTAGAGGTCGATGCAGATTTGGTAGATGCCGAGTTCGTGGGGACGTGGTTGTTATGACAATCCATCTTGACGTGGTTTCACCGACAACGCCAAGGGAAGATAATTTAACAAGAGATAGAACAATATTTTGCCAATAGGTAACAGAGATCCCGGCCTAGATTATTACTGAGGAAGTAGCTGATAGAAAGCGACTTTGGTCGATGCAAATGTAGAAGGATGTAAGTTCGTGCGAATATTATTGACGGTGCGACAAGCAAATAATATTAGGCTTGATCTCGTCCTCTCGAACCTCTAGAAATCAACTTTGGCCCAGGGCCATATCTGCTGCGGGGGCAGATTCATCTCATACGAATATCCGTTGGTACCCATCCATGTAGGAGAGGGATATTGATATTGACGAATCTAGGACATTGTTAGATGCCGAAAAAATAACATGATGTGAGCATTCAACTACTTACATTAGAATTGCATGATGAATCGTAGGATATTCCAAGTGCGGTATCCTCGAATTGATCCCATGTAGGGACTGTTGGCGTTAGAGATATGGGCGACGTAAAAAGCTGTTGATTCTGAAAGCACGATTCGAGCGCTGCAGACTGTGACCGAGGGAGTGTATCCGGAGTTAGAAATTGCGGCGTGCTAGCTTGAGTCTGTAGATAATCCGACATAGGTGAGTAGCAGCTGTCGCTCGACGGATAGAGAGGTGAGTCCACGGATGCTGGAAGTGGGTACACTAAATCAGGGGGTAAGCCGGGGGGTACCGCGCTGATGGCTACATGCGAGAGATCGTTCATAGGCTGGCCAGGATGAGTGACATAGTCGTTCCTCATTGGCTCGGAGATGATTGAGCCTATAGACATAGTGCTCGTTTGTGTAGGTACTACTCGTTGCTGTCCGACAAGAGAAGCAAACGTGCTAGACGTTGAGGGGCTTGAATCTGCGAATGATGCTTCTCGAGTAGACCGAGGAGAGCGTGTGCTCCGAGTGCTAAAACTATCGGTAGGCATGTTGTGTCTGCCATGGTCAGTTTTACTAGCCAGGCCAATATCATAGACTATACATACTGCTTCTCCATGTGCCGAGCTAACAAGTCTGACCGTTGAAATGGCTTGCGACATTCTTGGATCCAACATTGATATAGCGGCTCAGAATTATGGTTGGCCTCATGTCGTCTGCATTAGACGTTAGTGGCTGAACAGGTCTGTAGATACTGCTTTGGTCTCTCGTACTTGCGGTGCTCTGCTCGAGTAAAGATCTAGCACATATCAGCGGTTGCATTGATGGTCAGGACGAATGGGCCATACCTTGGTACAGCCAGGATGCTCACAGGCATGAACCTTCTTGCCCTTTTTTGCCTTGCTGATACGGTGTGTTGTGGGAGTATAAGTGATCTCACCGGCAGAGGCTACCATACCGGGCATAGTTGTTGCACTACCTTGAGGAAATCCTTCACGAGATGCCGAAGACGTCGACTTTGTAGTCCGTCGTCCTCTATGTCGGTCACTAGGGGCCCCTGTGGGTAAGGAGACGTTATTGGAGGTTGAGAACGATTTTCGGCGTCGTGGAGGATTCGAGGATGCTGAGTTGTCTTCGGTGCTCGAGGAATGTTCTGAGGAAGTAGCACTTTGGCGTCTGGTTCTAGATTGTGGGACCCTCAACGGAATGTGCGGGGCGGTCTCATCGGCCATGGTAATTATATGGTACTCGGCTAAGGCTTCAGGTGGATCGTCAGGTACAATACGTTTGTAGACACACAAGGCTCCAGCAATGACTAGAACTCGCTTCGTAAAGTATGATCGACGAGGAGGAAGTACGTCGATGTGCAGATGCTTTGTGGAAAGGAAATTAATTATCAGCCCTTCGCGATGCCGGCGGTACTGTCATGCATCAGTAACGCTGGCTGAGCATGGACGACTACAAAAAAGCGAGACCCCAATATATCTGAGGTGGGGCGCCGATGGAGATAATGTCATCAGCAGGATCTGCAAGCCATAGTTCACAGGCGAGAAAGAAGGGTGATGCCGAGAAACGTTGCCACGTTGGGAAGTTGAGGTGCATCAGCCGTCTAGATCGTAGGTACTGCAATTTCCATTCCACTGTATTAGAGAGAAACCAGCCATGTAGGGTACAGGTACAATGGATATTTATATCGCGGCTGTGCCACCCATACCACTCCATCCGAGGCTTTCTGGAACGACGCCCGAGTATATGGTATCTTCAGTCTCCCATTATTTATTGCAGATAAACGGTCATGTAGAGTCAGGCTCCGATTTGATTTCGACAGCGTGTTGACGCGGAGGTATGGCACGGGAAGATTGATCGACAAGCCCAATGCAGGTACAAGAACATCGTTGTGTTTTGAAAGGAAGTACCATAGCGCGCACGTATGGAGGCTCGCAGACTTTCCGTGTACCATCACCAAGAGAACCGACTACCTTCCACATGCCGTGTAGTAGTAGTAGCCTACGACAGGCACTTGCGACGATGCAACCTTTACGACGATGTTGGGAGGTCGAGCTGGGCATGGAGTTGGTCGGATTAGCCGAATATTAATGCAGTTAGTCTGCATGATGCAGCTCTATTTTGGTGATCAGCCTCGTCGTCGCGCTCTCCGTACTCGATCCTCGTACCGTGCTCTAGCAGTACAGTAGTACGCTGCTAGATAAAAGACAGGAAGCCGTGCAGACAACGGAGACTTCCGCCACGATTTTACCAAAGGACTGGGAGATCCATCTTCCTGTTTACACATCCCATCTAGTAATCGAATATGATGGATTCGTGATCGTGGTGATACCTCAAATGATGGCGGTCTTGGTGGTGGCTTTGAGTGACCATATTTTGCTTGGCAGCTGAGTGAGATGCTCTCTCCACGTACCACGCTCCATTCGAAGCAACTCCCGTAGATTATGCTTGACTTCCGGGCGGTCCTAGTACTACTGTACTGTTCCCTATTACGAGGCTACTGTCTCGAAGCCTGGCTTAGCCCGTCAAGTGTAGGTACCTTAGTCCTTTTGGTCAGGAGGTCTGGGGAATCCTGAACAAGCATTTTGCAGATCATCGGGTGTACCTGACTTTGAAATAATACCATGTGTTCCGTGCCTCATCCCCACATTGCGCACTCTCTGTGGCATTGGAGGAATCTCGCGAATCTTGGCTCAGCGAGGCAAGTGGTTGTCACAGATAGAATCTCGAACCGTAGTATGTTGCTAGCACGTAGCCACACGTGGACATCTTACTTTCCTAAGATACTACATACCTCGATTAGTAGCACGACGTAGTAGTAGTCTTCTGCCTTGTGGCTCATGGAACGACTTTTGTTTCCCCTCCACAGCCGGACTTCGTATTGCGAATACTTCGTGTTGACGCAACCTAAAGAAGCATCTCAGCTTCGCGTCACGAGTTCTCCGAAGCCGCTGTTGAAATTATTCCCGCAAACCGAGAGCGTTTTTCTTCAGTTCCATCTATCCTCATAGGGATAGGCACGGTGACGCCCCAACCGATTGGACGAAACTCGACAAGTTCACGAAAGATGAGACAGTCCAATGCAGGAGTCAGTTGGGGTGATGCACCCATTTTTCTCTGTGCACGTGGCGACTGGGACGGTTTTCCCTTCGTACCTGCATGGACTTGGGGTTCTTTTTGCCAATCGTCCTTGAGAAGGTGCTCTGCCATTGGATTTGCTGTTGCCCATTCGCGAAAGATTTCCCGATCGCAACCTAGAAAGTCTGCTTTGCATGAATCTGCTGTTTCAGTGACCACGTTCTTCGGCTTTCGTTCTGCATCCCACCACTGCACGCTCGCTTGGACTCTTGGCATGTGGAACTACAATCGTCACTTCGCCTCTGTATGATACCCTGTGTAAGGTTCTCGTACTGTATATCCCGTATCTGGCCAGCCTTTCGAGCATACATGATACGGCAAGCAGCGCACCAAAAGTCGATGATCTGCATCATGCGATTCTAAGCTAATGCGAACATGTTTCACATTTCAGCTACGGCTGATTACTATGAGGCAGTCGAGCCGCTGTGCCTTGTGCCACCATGGCCGAGGGCAGTATGGCACCCTTCCACTGGGCTAACAGATAACTAGAAAGAACGAGGACTTCGCTCTGCTCCGACCAAAGCTGGAGGCACCATTTAGTCTCTGTCTTGATCTAGCATCTGCACCACGCTGAGATCATAACTGTGTTGGGTCTGGTGGGTGGTTTGACAACAAAGGTCATGTGTGCAACGTCACAATCAAGTTGACTTAGCAGATACAGATAAGCGGCTCAGCAGTCTCTGTTAAGCCTGGGCGAGAAGATTAAGCCTTGCTAAAGATAGTGTTCCACGCATGATTATGCACACTCGTCTATAGAATAGGCATTGTTGATGTAATCAGCCGTGGGTCAGAACACGCATGCACCAAGTCAATCGTAACGTTTGTTTTACATAAAGGCCCCTCAAAATCGCAACAGATGCGTGCCCTATTACTCGTTGACCAAAGGCCGAGGTTTAGATTAAACAGTAGTAGAGAAAATTTGGACAACGAAGGAGAGCCGAACCGTAACTGAACCATATCGCTCGTGTCGCTGAAGATGGACCATCCCACGCCACTTAGCCGAAAAGGGGCAGTTCCGACCACAACGCCTGATCACTAGAGGGTTTGAGTCTACTCCAGCCTGCATTCCTCCTGATAGCCCAAAATATCTTACTATGAGATTTCGCACCATAAATGCATGGACAGCGAACCACGAACTCCCCCCCTGTATGCTCTTAACACGCTGTTTCGTTCGATTCTTCTCAATGTCGTGGATTTGATTCGCCAGTCTCTCGAGCCGTATCTCCAGCTGCCGGTCTAGCACTAGAACTTTGCATCCTAGAGGAAGTAGGTTGCGTCAAACCTGTAACAAAAGAGAAAAGCCCTCCCTGAGCCGAACTAGTCTCCCCATCAGCAAGAGGAGAAATGGGACTAAACACCTCATTTGCTCGAGCGGAAGAGGTCCGTGATCTGCTTGGCGACGACGTTCCCCTTGAAGATTGACTGGGGGGTGAAGGGGCAACATATTGACGTCGCGAAGAAGACCGAGGCGGAGGTGTACGCCCGAGGTGGCGATCTACTGGTGACGGCTGAACTGACGAGCGATTTAATGGTGACGAGCCAACCGATCGGTCTACTGGCGAGTGATTTACAGATCTGATGGTGGGCGAGGAAACAGCGGAGTTCGGGGTTGGGAGCGGAGGAGGTGAGCCCGGCAATTCCCTTGGCGAGTCCGCTGGCAATTCCACCGGTGTTGAGGAGGGATCATACATCTCATGCAACGGCCTCAACATAATTCTTCTCGAGGCCAGCTCTGGTATAGTCACAGCTGCTCCAGGGGCTTCGGCCACAAATGACCGATCTCCTGGGTATTTTGCCTTCTCGTTTACCCACTCCGCTGGCGGCGTCTCCGCCTTCTGTTCAATGACGTCTGGCCCACCCATTTCGTATCGTGCATGGTCAAAGTCCGTATCAAGTTCTGCCTTAGCAAATCCTTGTCGAACAGCCTCTGCTGGATCCACCTCAGGTTTCTTATTTCTTCTTGCTTCCTCCGCTTTTTGACGCCTCTTCCTACGTTTCATAATAAAAAATAGTACGGCCCCGCATACAGCAAGGACGACAACTACCACGACCGCCACAACAATACCAACGGTTTTACCTGAACCGGGTGATCCACCAGCTTTGGTATTGCTAGGCGTGGTTTTATTTGCAGAATCAGCGATAGGTTTGATAGCAATGAGGTTTTGCTGCATGTTGTCATTGAATACACATTGCGAAATTGAGAAGCTACTATGTTCCCAATCAACAATAAGATACCTAGTTTTATGTGAGATTAAATCGTTCATTCAATGTAGTTGGTGGCCGCTTACGCTTCCTGAAGAAAGGCCCTGCCTAACGTATATTGTTGTGTTCCATTGGCCCTTCTTAGTGGGAAGTACCTCGTACCCTTATCAACTATAGGTGGGGTCACTCTAAGATCGAAACTGGCATATGGCAGCGTTATGTTGGTTGTCGGGCCTCCGCTACCTGAATTGCCAAGCGTGAAGGATATGCTGGCATTGTGGGACAACAACGAAGCGTGTAGGGTGTCATTCACAAGATAGAGGCCAGTCCTGTTATCAAAGGTTAAGCCGAACGCCGTTTCAAAGGCTAGACAAGCTTCCAACGGCAGCCAAATTTGGGCTACAGTTGAGTCAACGTAGGCATTGATCCCAGACGGCAATAGTTTATGAGTCTTCCCGTTTTGGTCTGTCGAGACTATCGATTGAATACCCACAACGATATCGCGGTCGTTGTCTGGAGCAAAAGTGAATGACATAGGATTTGGTGCAAAGCGTGACTGGTCGTAACCCCCGAGGGTCAAGCTCCCGAGTACGGATTTTAGACCTACTAACATTAGGCCAAAAGAGTAGGAGACTGTATAACGACAGACTCACGGTATTGAGCTCCGGCTGTATACCCGAAGCTTACACTCGGGATCAAAGACTGATTCCTTAAGGACGTGATAAAACTGGGTTGGCCTTCCGCTCCGAGTCCCGAAAAATTTGTTGGCTTAGGGTTTACTCCAAACATGCCAATGTAGAAATCTTGGGTGCCAATGCCCCCAATCACTTGATTCTCCAGGGTGGGTCCACCGCTCCCTTGAATTCCTAGGCCCAAAGTGTCGTTTCCAAAAAGTCCATTGCCTGGAATACCCAAATTCTGCTCGGTGAACAATTCGTAGTAACCCACTTGCGCCCAAGTCGATGAGACATTGGGATTGAATAGCTGTCCACGCGCATCAGGACAAGCAGTGTCGCCCTGAAGACAGCCTTGAGGTAGAATGACCCACGTATCCTCGCTGGCTGTTGAAATAAGCACACGGACATCCTGTGCCGGCGTGCCTACTCGAACCGTGAAAGTGGACCATGGACCATCCGGACCATCCCTTCATCACATTGTTAGCGACACAGATCACCAATAGAAATTCCAGTGGGCTTTCAACGAACCAATTCTGTGCCGGAGAGAAAGAGATAGGTGTGGGTGACGCTGAGGGAGACGCGGTCGCCCGCTCCACTAAGACGGTACTCTGGGCGCAGACCGGCAACACACTGACACAGTGCACCAGCAGGCATAGAAGTCCTCCGCAAAAGCCATACATCTCGGACAATGCTGCATCAAGGGCCCAGACTGAAGAATCCGAGCGTTTATTCGTACGGATTTTCCGAGCATCTCCGGTCAAACAATCATCGCCAAGGACCAACGGTGAAGACGCCGGAAAGATTCCTTTCGGACCACCTCAAGGAGCGATGTCGTGGAGAGATGGTCTACCTATTAAAATCTAATCACTTCGACTCCATGGGAAAGCCCATGAGCGGTGCGCTACACCAGGGCCAAGTGATTTAGGGTTCCGGTCAGCCCCGCTGCAACTGCAATCTCCTCTGACCAATCAAGCTGTAGCAGGATGCCTGACAGCGCGCCTACCTATGAAGATTTGCTGACGACGTATCTTCAGCTACCTTAGGGCTGGGACTTCTCGGCACCGAGAAGTCGTCTCCAAATAACATATTCTACAACGAAAGAAACATAACGTTTGCAGAGCGAAGCACAACCAATAGAAATAAGGTATCCCCGAACATAGTTCGATGAAGATCATCGGCATGAGAGCACTGGAGTGACAAATACAGCAACAGTCAGCTCGATCGTGTATAGACAATCAATTCCGTCTTGAGGCCCAGAATGAGAATTTCGAGTTGCGTGGTGACCATGCAATGAGTGGATTTATATCAACCTTGTTCGGGAAAAGGCCATCGAAGCTTATCCGGCCCTTGGCATTCTCAGAACTTCTTCAGCATTCGTCATCAATCCGGAATGCAGGGCTCCACATGGTAAACGGAAGATATATCCTCAATATGGGACCCGATACTGAGCCGTCTCGGTCACCAGTGACCTCGAGACAGTGGCTGTATGGAGTGTACTTTCGCGTTCGTTGTTTATGAGCTGATAAGACTCGGCCGGCCCCAACTTGATCAACAATGAGTGGGCATAGAATGACAACCTCCAGACATTCATCTGCGTTTGAGGTTACATTCCTGACGGTGGACGACTTTATAGGTTTAGTGCTTGATGATGCACGCCTATTGATTCTTCAGTCCTCTATGTCATAATGTTGTTATCTTGGAAATTGACTTGGATTATGCCTTACAGGAGTTAGGGGTGAAGTAGGCAATCACTTGGAAACATTCGCAATATATTGGCCACTCTCTGTCTGCTAGTGTCCATAGATGAGCATTTTCCACTACTTGGGGTCCGCCATTGCTATCCGGTTCCTACTACAGTGTCGAGAGATATGACTACTAACACTTTGGGCGAACTCTATGTAACAGTATTACTATCTGGAAGGAAAGCGAGAAAGAAGCTGCTGAATTCTAGAAGACTTCTCATAAGAATTATTACCACACTCAGAGGGGGCATATGGGGTCTGGGTTAAAAGGACACAATGCTACTTTCAAGGCTTCTAGCCTTGGACTAATCGACATATTTCAAGCCTCTGCTTGTGCTCTACGCTCTGCGCAAATGCGAATATAGCTCTTTATTGACGTTTTCTGAAAGCTTCCTTATTCGAAAGGTAGCAGTTTCCCAAGGGTTCCCTGCATGTTATAATATTAAACTATTTATATCAGGTATCTATATGGCTAATAACAGAGGAACAGCTACGACGTTAGCCCCCTGATAAGCCTTTATAAGCTCCTGCCTATGGTATATACTGGAGCTTTCAGAACTCAGCCTCTATGTTATGAGAGACAGCTCAACAGGACTCTGCCTTCATACCCGACGAAGAGAAGATTCCGAGGCTTGAACCAAGCATGGATATTGCACTCAGCCAGGGATCGCCTTCCATGGATATCTCTGGGGCAAATATTCGTGGCAGTTTTCGAGCTAAGTCGAATCTCCTTCTACTTGACGTGCGAGTGTTTCCGTTTTCATGCCTGAAGACCAAGAAAGATTTTAAGGTAGCTATCTTATTTCTAGGTGTGGAGACCCCATATCTTCATTATCATAAAGAGCAAGATTCGTACCTAAGCTCGAGTCCTTTGAGGTAGTTCTTCATGGCCAAGCAATATCTGTTGATTTTCAATCGCGCTATAGAAAGCTTGGTCCAAGAGAACTCAATGAAAAGATGATATCAAAATATTCCCGCTTTTCTCTCGTACCCCAACAAAATAAGAAATGGTTCATTCCCTTTTGCACATTCATCTCCTTATGGGAGACTGCTAGTACAGAGCCTGGGTTCTGTCCCAGGATCGGCCATTTGGGAAAGAGTGGATCACTGCATGGGCGCTTCATCATCCGACGGTGGTTCCTGTTCGAGGATGGCCGATGCATCGCTGGATGGAGCCCGCCTTGCGTTCTCTGTGGTTTGCCGGACTAAAGCCCTAGCCATCATTCGACGAGATTCTTCGATGGACAGCCCCTCCCAGCTTACCTCGAGATCTCTCATGTGAATCCGGGCATGCAGATTGTTGGCGTCTTCTATCCAATTCTGGGTCAGAAACCGCTCTAATGGCGACTCCGAAGACGGTATAGCAAGCGAGCCAAACAGCTCATAACCCCAAGTACGGAAGGACTCTGGGTCGTGCATGCTCCTTCGAAACGCTAATAGGTTCTCGGAAAGGACGACGTGCGATGCATACGGGATAGGTAAAGGCGCATCTGACTGAGTGAACTATAAGCAGGAATTATCTACACACAAAAAATTATCTTACCTGTTGGCTTACTGGGATAATCTTGTACTCAGACGATTCGGATGGTTTTGATACTCTTACTCCCGTGTCTTCCGACCGGACGATTGTCTCCCCCTTTTCCGATAACCCAGGTTCGTTGTCTTCCGTATTACCTCCTTCCAATTCTGCTTGTTGCAGTGTTGACACGTCGTGGGCCTGTGCGGGCGTACGAACATCAGAGCCACCAGCATGCGGCACCTCTGAGTCATTTATCCCTGTCGTCCACGTGCTGTCTAGCGTATCAGTCTTCCGAGTTGGCTCGGAACTGGTTCTGTTTTGGTCGTCTGTGTCACTGCCCTGGAATGGATCTCTGTTGTGGTCTGCCATTCCTAGACTGTTTGATAGTAAAGAACGGGGTCTAAGATCTGTGCGCTTGGAGCAATCACGAATTTCTAGCGTCTTGCCTGCTCAAGTCTTGACACTACAGCGAAGATCTCGGTTCTCTGGTCCTAGCACGCAGGTTATAGACAAAGATCCCAGAATCGATGAGTAAAAGGGGAGAGGAGGTAGCAACTTCAAAGACGATACTGTATAATAATACGGCAGCAGATGGCCCGGGTTTTACTGGTATTTCGCGGATCAACTCCTTATACTAGACGAACTGTAAGGTTTCGAGAGCCAGGCATTTACGGAAGGTCGATTCCGAAAGATTGGCCCCTCTCTGAGATCTCTGCGTGGACCTGGACGGAACCCCTGAAGCGGATAGTCTAAGCAGCATCTTGCTAAAGTATCTTCATCGGCTTGGACACTTGCATTGATCTAAGCGCCAAGAAGTAATCGCTCATTGCATTAGCACCTGTCATCCAACAGGGTCAGCGACGAGGAGCGGTGGTTTGCGAGTGGGAGACACATGCAGTGTAATCACCACACCTACCCATATTCGAAGGGGAGCTGACACAAAATCCAAATAGCACGGAGGATCCTCTACGAATCAGGTATTCTCCGGTGGAAGAAGAGTGTGGGGATTCGCGGCACTTCCACCATCGTCTCAACCATTAAGTTTCCTACTAACGGCGGCAAGGGCTGATATTGAGTTATAGAACAGACTCTGACGTTGACCCACAAAACTTTGTGCGCCAAATGGATCTCGCTGGAAGGCCCGGTACGGTGGGAGCTTTTGGGGTGCCCGTTGCGGCATCCAAAGTTACCAGTCCTGCGGGCTCTCAAGCAAAGCAGGGCGTCGGAAAGATTACGAGTATCCTGCATTAGCGGTTCAGCCTACAATTTTCCAATCCCACCTTATTATTATTCCCCTCCAGAAGGGTAATGCTTTGAACGTCGCACTGGTATCTCGCACGTTACTCGGTCGCTTACCGCATTTCTGGCTTTCCAACTCGAAACAGGGAGCGGCTGAAAATTTGTGTTCCCACTCATGATGCGTAGGACCCTATTGAACTTCACAGTGGAGCTTCAGGTGCGGCAAGAAACGGCTTTCTTTGAAATGTGATTACGCCGGTTGAGACCCCAGTTGAAATCAGCGAATCATGCAGCGATCAAGCCTTATGCTTGTCCCACTTTTCAAGGATCGGCCCTCCCGAGCCCATGGCACTGGCAACAGGCTTACGAAGTAGACTACCTGGATGGGCCCACCTGTTCGCCCTTCACACGCAGCCGTGCTAGTATGCCTTGAGTACGCGCCGGAAACTGGAGGATTGACCACTAGATTCTGGAACATCGTCTCGTGCAGATGCCTCTTATCCCTAAAGCAAGGATGAACAATGTCGATCACCAACAATTACAGTGCTCTTCCCCTGAAGCTGGATAGCAGTCGCCGATCTCTCAGCGATTGTCCCAAGACCACGGCGTTAGGACTTGGACGCATGTTGTGAAGTATCTGTCAAAGCAGCTCCCTGACGAAATCCGTGGAAAGCGCTGATCCCACGGCTACCGACCCGAGGCCACGGTTGTGGAAACAATAACCAGGTTTCTGGATCTCCCGTTTAGCGAGGCTGAATCACAATTGGGAGCCATTGTGCCCGTCCCTCCCACTTCTTCGGCCTTAACCGCCTACTTCTGTTAAACTTTCCCCAGACGCTGTGATCACATGTACGACTCGATCCAAGGACCCTGGGAGATTCACATGTCATGGCTGCAGGAGTCCGACGTTCAACACGATCATCCGGAAATGTACTAGTCACTAAAGGCACGGCCTTGGGAAATGCCGGGATTTCTGTAGAGACTGTAGGAAAGATCGTCGTTCTTTCGAGTTTGTGGGCTATCGATCTATCTAGATAGACTATGCTCGACCAATGAATTCTACGAATGTTCCGGAAGGAAGATCCAGCAAAAAGGGAACCGCCTTGAAAGAGAATCCAGGCAACTCTTCAACAGAAACTGCCGTTGCTTTGACCCTTCTTAACCCTTTCATCTGGTAATACTTCGGGAAAGTTCCGTTCGGACGTCTGTTGCTTTCCCCGTCTCGATACTACAATTCTCCTCCGAACCGTATCAAGCCGCAACTTTATGAACATGGTCCGATGGCCATCTTACCTTGCCAACCGCCTTGTCTCGTCACGACAGAGAAGTATCTCCTCGGTAGCTTTACTGATCCTCAGCTTGCGACCCGGAACCACGGACATGGGAGATATATATGGTCGTTCTGTACCACTCGCGTTACAACATGCTCAATTAAATATTCTATGACTTCACGTCATACCAATTAAAACACAAATAGGCCCTCAGCCTGCATACCGCATCACTCTTAATGGAAACCTCACGCGCTCGCCCATGTCTTCCAGGCACCTAACCAGCAAGACTCCGTTTCCGGGACTCTTCAGTCTCCAAGCGCATCCCGACTACCCATAGCCATATGTCACAAATGCCAAGTCTTAGGAGCTCAGCTCAAGGCACCAGTCTTAGCAAGTCCAAGCATCTAAATCCGCAGAGTGCAAAGATCCCAGCAGACTCTATGAAAGATAGCATCCATACGAATTTCGGGGATTCAACGGCTATCCATCAGGCTCACCTCACCAAGAACGGTGCAGCCCTTGCATCATGACGACACCTAGTTCTTTTTTAGTCCGATCCCGAAAAGTTCTTAGGTCAAACAGCCATACACTGCTAAGAGAGGGAACTGCAACAAAGCTAAAGATCATACATCACATCCCTGGCGCTATTTGCACCCCCCCCGCACGTGACGCCCATGAAGCCTTTGGTTGAACAAGAAAACCCGTTTGTCGAGATGTCCTCCCAGCGCAGAATTCCAGGAGATACACCTATCATCTACAGCAAAGCTAGACAAGCACCATGATACCGGATGAATAGACACCAGAAGAAAACTAAATAGGCACCTCGCCCACTCCGCTCCGCTCCGCTCCGCTCCACACTCCACCTCCCCGCCCCCCATCCGCCTCGTCAAATCTAGGTAGATGTATCAAACACCCAACCGCTTCCATAGCGTAGATATCCCGGACCCATCTCCCCAACCCCACCCCAAACCCACCCACAACCAAACCACAGGTCCTCCCATCCCCCTCCACTTCTCCCAAATATCTTCCTAATCACCACACCACCACACCACACCACCACCCCTACTTCACGAATCCCCAAAACCCAACCCCCTTAAAAGTCACCCATATCCCCCACCCCCACAGCCCTTCTCAACTACATACAG
>JAABUZ0100002627.1_pt1 | contig 29233 bp, 25 predicted proteins | sample 5562091 | NCBI WGS metagenome assembly JAABUZ01 (sample SAMN12813069, study PRJNA571459) | rock metagenome | isolation source: Antarctica rocks | place: Antarctica: Victoria Land, Linnaeus Terrace sud | collected 2015-12-21
CGGTGGTTCGGAGCGACCGAGTTCCTCCCCCGTCGATCGTGGTCGCCGAGATCAAGCGGGGCCTACAGGTCCTAAGCGCCGGTCATCGCCATCCCCGGCACGGTACGCATCATGCGGGCAGAGTTGTAGAAGGCCCGGCCCCTGGAGCGCCCCTACCATACAGGAGGGACGATGCCGCGCACAGGAATCATCCTGGTCATCGACGACGACCTAGCCACGGTGGGCCTCATCCGGGACGTGCTGGAAGGCGACGGCTACCGCGTCCTGCACGCCATCGGCGCCGCGGGGATCGACGCCGCGCGCCGCGGGCAACCGGGCGTGATCTTGCTGGACATCAATATGCCGGGGATGGATGGGCCGGAGGTCAGCCGACGCCTGCGCGCCGACCCCGCCACCGTCGCCATCCCCATCGTGTGCATGTCGACGGGGGTGACACGCGCACAGGTCCCGGTGGGGATGCGCCACGACGATTGCTTACCCAAACCGTTCGCGGTCGCCGACTTGTCCGCGATCGTGGCGCGCTGGATTGGGTGAGGGGGACCCCACGTCGCCGTCAGGCGACGCCCTCCTGCCGCCACCACCCTTCCCGGCTGGCCTGGACGACCCACACTAACCGCAGATGAGAGGTCTCGCCGACCGGCATGTAGCGCAACTCCAGCGCCCAGTGCGCGCCGTCGCCTCGCGCGATGACCCTCCAATTGGGATCGGCCTGCAACGTGGCGAGGCAGACGGCCAACGCCGCCTCGCTCACGTCGCCGACCAACCACGCGCCTATCTCGCGCGGGCTTGGGCGTGCATCCAGGGCCATGATCTCCCCCTCCCACGTCCACCGAGGACGCGGCGTGTGTCAGGGGCCTTGGCCACCGCTCGGTCCCCCCAGTGTATACCTCCGTCGAGCGCGCGTCCACCGAAGTGCTGCCCCGCGCAGGGTCTGTGAAAAGTCCTGGGAGCGCGGGCGCTCGCTGCGCTGCTCGCCCGCCCTCGTCGGCTCTGGGAGGCGCCGACTTTTCACAGACCCTGCTGCCCCGCGACGGTCGCTGGCCTGTGCGCAGGCGTGGCGGGGGCAAGCAGTACCACTCCGCTCACCGGGGATGAATAAGCAAACTGTAATCCTTCCGTAATGTTCGTCATGGCTGCGTAAGACCTTGGCGCTATGATCAAGGGGAGGCGCTATGATCGAGCGCCATCCATCGGAAGGAACATACGGTTATTGACACACCTTGTCGTTGAGACCGATGTCTTGGTCGTTGGTTCAGGACCGGCGGGGGCGTCTGCCGCGCTATTTCTGGCCACGTACAGGACGCCGACGATGCTGGTCACCCGATTCTGATCAGGGGTCGATTGGAATTAAGGAGGATGAAGGATGCGTGCCGACATTGTCCCTGGGGCCGTTTTCCCCGACTATGAGCTGACCGACCACCTCGGCGCCAAGAGGCGTCTCTCCGAACTGCAGCGCGAACACCCCTACCTGCGTTCGGAGATGGGCAATCCGATGGTCCTGGTGCTGGGGCGTGGGCACTACTGCCCCAAGGACCAGCTGCAACACCGCGACCTCGTGACGCTCTACCCCAAGATGGCCGTAGCCTACAACCAGCTCGTCACCATCCTGCCCGACGAGCTCGGCGACGTGCAGGACTTCCGCGAGGGCGTGGGGGCGCCGTGGACCTTCCTGAGCGACGCCGGCCACACGATCCCACGCGACCTGGACATCTGGGAGTACACCACCCTCCCACACCAGCCCACCATCCCGCACACGTTCGTATTGGAGCCGGGGCTCAAGATCTACAAGGTCTACAACGGCTACTGGTTCTGGGGCCGGCCCTCGACCGAGGAACTGTGGCAGGACCTGCGCGCGGTGAGCCGGAAGGTGCGGCCGGACTGGGATCTCGGCGCGCCGGGCCTGCGCGCGGCCTGGGACGCCGGAGACAAGAGGCGCTTCTATCCCTACGAGGGCGAACGCTGGTGGCAAGGGCAAGGGGCAACCGGCGATGCGCAGGGGCAAGGAGGGTAGGGCACAATAACCCGTTGTACCTGTACAGAAGGTTAAGCAAACTGTAATCCTTCCGTAATGTTCGTCATAGCTGCGTAAGACCCCGGCGCTATGATTGAAAGTAGGCGTCATTCTTGGGCGCTGTTCATAACAAGCCCCGACGCGGGACAAGAAGTACAGGAGACCTCGATGATACGGATACCCCACCCAAAACGCGCGCTGGCCGCCGGCGCGGCGCTCACTCTCGCGCTCACCATCCCCGCGCGTGGCGCCGTCGCGGGCGGAGCCCCGCTGGCTCACAACCCCTCCCGGCCGGGCATGGCCGCGGGACTGGGACAGATGACCGGCCTGCTGCCTCGCAACCACCTGTTTGAGGAGAGCGCCATCCAGGTCAATCTCAGCAACGAGACGGTGCGCCTGCCGCTGTACCCCGGCGATGCGCATGGGAAGAGGGTGTGGTATGTCCTCATGGATTCCTCGGACGTCGGGGCGGCGCACGACCTGGGCGTAAACTATGCGCCCAAGCTCGCCAACATCGGGATTGGCTGCGCCGCCTGTGTGCAGACGGTGACCCTCGGGAGCCCGACGCCGCAGCAGAATCCGTTTGGCCTAGCCACGGTGCACTTCCAGGGCGCGCCCGATTTCAGCCCCACGCGGGTGGCGGTCCCCGGACCACACGGCTTCCCCCTCGCGAAACTTCAGCCCGGCGCCGTGGCTGGCCCCGGCTATAGCCCCTTCATCCGGATCGCGGGGTCGCCGACCGTCTACAGCGCCCCCATCGTGGCCACCGGCGACGGTCCTTTCGACGTCGTCCATCACACCAACACGGCCGATCGGGTCCTCGGCATCCACATCGCGCCCGCGACGTCGCCGTCCGGACAGTTCCTGGAGTCGTGGGTCGACATGCTGTTCGTCAAGGGGTTCGACGCCGGCCAGCCGATCCTCTACCTGAGCACGGACGCAGGTCAGCCCCTCACCGCGGTGTTGGAACGCGCGACCTATGTGCCCGCGCTGGACCGCGCGCCGTTCAACGGCGGCGACGACTTCCTGGGGTCAGCCCGTGAGCGGCTCTTCGCCTTCATCAATGGCCAGACGGGCTACGGCAACTCCCAGGCGCAGGGGTTCGTGCATCTCGTCAAGGATGGGTACGCGAGCACAGATGCCTCGGCTGATAACACGGCGCTGATCGACGCCCTGCGCAACGGCGGCGATCTGCTCAACGTATTCGGCGATGTCCCGACCCTGAGCGACCCCCGGCATGCCGATGCCTACAGCCCGCTGTGGGACGCGCAGCTCGGCCTGTGGACCCCCAAAGCGGTGAGCGCGGGGCTCAACACGCGCCAGATCGATGAAAATACCGTCTTTAACCTGGCCGCGACCCGGCCCGACCTGCTGACGGGCGTCGATCCGGCCACGGGGCTACCCAAACCGTACGGCTCCGCGGGCGTCGACATCAACTGTGCGATCATCGGGTTCACGGCGAAGCCCCCGACCGCGAACCTTGCCCAGCCGGTCCCCCATTCCCAGTTCCCGCCGCGATAGCGTGATATAGCATGATGATGGGGCACAGTTACACGGCGCGCCCTATGGCTCGGTTGGCTTCAACGTGAACTGCCCCATCATCGGCTTCACCAACCAGCAACCACTAACCAGCAACCGACCGCCTCCATCAGCGGTGACTCACAGTTCCAGTGACCAGTTCATCGACGATCCGGCAAGGATCGAGGAGAAACCATGAAAACGTTGCTTGACCGCGCCGATAGCGTCGCGGCGCCGCTGTTCACCCTCATCGAGCGCATCGCCGCGCCCCTGTTACGCCTGAGCCTGGGCCTCATCCTGGTGTGGATCGCCGCGCTCAAGTTCCATGACCCCGCTCCCGTCGTGGCCTTGATCCACGCCTCGGTGTTCTCCGCCCTCGCCTCGGCCACGTTCGTCCACGCGCTGGGCTCACTGGAGATCATCGCCGCCCTCCTCTTGTTCAGCGGTCGGGGGCTGCGCTACGTCGGCCTGTTCAGCCTGTTGCTCTTCGCCGGGACGCTGACCATCTTCTTCACCACGCCGGCCCTGACCGGTTTCCCCTATCTCACGCTGGCCGGCCAATTCCTGCTCAAGGATCTGGTCCTCGCGGCCGCGTCTATCACCGTGGCGGCGACGGATGCGGCCAGGCATGGCGTCGCGCGCGACACGATGCCGGTGACGCCGTTGCCCCGCGCCCGCCTGGCCTGAGGGCTAGCGCGCCGGATCGTCCGTCAAGCGGACCTCGCTCTCGCTGAACCATCGCTAAGGAGACACTGCATGCGCTTCTATCCACGGCGCGGGATGATTGGACTGCTGGCGGGACTGGCGAGCAGTGTGGTCCTAGTGGCGACGCTGGGCCATAATGTCATCGCCCTTGTCCTGGGCGGCCTCCTGGGCGTCGGCTATGCCCTGGCCGCGCGCCCGGCGCCACGCGCCTACGCGGACAGCGGCATGACCGCGGCCGCCTTGGGCGTGCCCGTCTGGCTGCTCGTCAGCGTCATCGCGCTGCCGCTGCTCGCGGGCCACCCGCCACAGTGGACCGCCGCGGGGATGCGCACCGTCTTCCCCCAGTTCGTGGGCTGGGTCCTGTACGGCGCGCTACTGGGCGCGCTGACGCAGGCCTTGGGCGACCTCGCCGCCTGGCGGTTCGGGCCTGAGCGCCAACCCGCGCCCCCGCCGCGCGCGGCTCCGACGCGCATCGTCATCGTGGGCGGCGGCTTCGCCGGTGTGACCACGGCCCGCCATCTGGAACAGGCGTTTGGCCCCGACCCCTCGGTCTCATTCACGCTGGTCAGCGCGACCAACGCGCTGCTGTTCACACCGATGCTGGCCGAGGCGGCCTCTGGCAGCCTGGAAGCCACGCACATCAGTAGCCCCCTGCGCGCCAGCCTACGCCGGACCACGGTGGTGCGCGGACGCGTCGCCGCCGTCGACCCGGCGCAGCGCTGCGTGACCTTGACGCCAGACGCCGCGATGCAGCGCGGGCGCGACATCCCGTACGACCACTTGGTGCTGGCGTTGGGCGCCGTCACCCGCTTCCCCGACGCGGAGAGCGTCCGCGCCAACGCCCTGGATTTCAAGTCCCTGGCCGACGCGGCCCGCATCCGCGACCACGTCATCGACGTCTTCGAGCGGGCCGACCGTGAGCCCGACCCGGCGTCACGACGCGCGTTGGTGACTTTCGTGGTGGCCGGCGGCGGCTTCGCGGGCGCGGAGTTGGCGGGCGGGCTCAACGACTTTGCCCGCGGGATGCTCGCCTACTACCCCAACGTGCCTCCTGAAGAGGTCGGCGTCATCGTGGCGCATTCCAGGGAGCGCATCCTGCCCGAGTTGAGCGAGTCACTGGCGGCCTATGCCCTGGAACGCATGACGGCGCGGGGCGTCACGTTCAAGCTCGGCACGCATGTCGCCGACGCGCGGCGCGGCGCTGTCACCCTGGACTCGGATGAGGAGATCCGCGCCGAGACGCTGGTGTGGACGGCGGGGACCACGCCGCACCCGCTCATGCGCGCGCTGCCGGTCGAACGGGACAAGCGGGGCGCGGTCGTGGTCGAGCCGACGCTGGCCGTGCCGGGCCATTCCGGGTTGTGGGCGCTGGGCGACTGCGCGGCCGTCCCCGACCTGGTCCTGGGGGACGGTCAGACCTGCCCGCCCACCGCGCAGTATGCGCTGCGCCAAGCGAAGACGCTGGCGCGCAACATCCATGCCAGCGTGCAGGGGCGCGCCCTGACGCCGTTCCGCTTCAGCGCGTTGGGGACGCTCTGCGTCGTGGGCTACCAGACGGCGTGCGCGGAGATCAAGGGGCTGCGCTTCTCGGGCCTGTTCGCCTGGCTCATGTGGCGCGCCATCTACCTGTCCAAGCTGCCGGGCCTCGAGCGCAAGATCCGCGTGCTGGCCGACTGGGTCATCGAGTTGTTCTTCCCGCGCGACATCGTGCAGACGACCGACGCCGGCTCCGATATATCCGGCACGACCGGGAAAGAGTGAGCGATGCGTATCACCGATCCTCTCCATCTTCATATTCATAACGCCGCCAGCGGCCGCGTTGTCGCCGCCGCTGGGGGTGTGCTTATCGGCTGCCTCGGCGGCGTCGCGTCTAATCCCTCGCTCGCGGGCTTGCTCCTGGGCGGGGTCTACGGGCTGCTCTTCGCGCTCCTGGCTAGCCACTACGTCGACGGCCCGGGAGCTGGGCTGCTCTGGGGCCTGGGCTACGCGTTTTTGCTCTGGCTTGCCTTCCCCGCCGGGCTGTTCCCGCTGCTGCGTGGCCTGCCGCACATGGGCATGCTCGACACCGCCCGCACCCACTTCCACGACCTCGTCGCCTATCTGCTGCTCCTTGGCGTGCCGCTGGGCGTTGGCCTGGGCGTATGGAACCTGCGGCGGCGGACGAGGCCGGCGGCGGAGCGACCGTTCAGCCTGGCGCGCGCCCTACTCGTCGGCGGGGTCGCCGGTCTGATCGGTGGCTGGGCCTTCAGCGTATGGATGGCGCAGGTCAACTTCTTCATCGTCATCGCCGGCCTCGTCGGCTCCGCCTCGCCCGGCGTCGGCGTCCTGCTGCACTACACCATCGCCGCCGTTATCGGCATGAGCTTCGGCGTGCTGTTCCAACGCGACGTGCGGAGCGCGGGGTCGAGTCTGGGCTGGGGGGTGGCCTACGGCCTGCTGTGGTGGCTCCTGGGTCCGCTCACGCTCCTCCCCCTCTTGCAGCGCACGGCGCCGGTGTGGACGTATCAGCACGCCGCCGCGCTCTTCGGCTCGCTGGTGGGGCACATCATCTACGGCCTCTTGCTCGGCTTCGCCTACGCGGCCATCGACCGGCTTTGGGTCGGCTTCTTCATCGACGCGGACCCGCTCAACCGTGAACCCGAGGGACCGGGGACGCGCACGCTACGCTCACTCGGGCAGGGCGCGCTGGCGAGCGTCGTCGGCGCGCTGCTGTTCAGCCTGGTGATGGTCGTGACCGGAGAGTTGCCCGTCGTCGCCCGGCTGATCGGGCAATCGTCGCCCATCCTGGGCTTCGTCGTCCATCTCGTTATCGCCACAGTGATTGGCATGAGTTACGGCGTGCTGTTCCGGCGCGAGGCGTCGACCCTGGCCCTGGCGATCGTGTGGGGTCTGGTCTACGGGCTGGTGTGGTGGTTCCTGGGCCAACTGACCCTGTTCCCGCTCCTGCTCGGCCATCCCTTCACCTGGACGGTGGCGGCGGCGGGCGTCGCGCTGCCGTCGCTCATCGGCCACCTCCTGTATGGCATGGGACTGGCCGTGGCCTTTCTCGCACTAGAGCGCCGCCAGACCGCCTGGGCGCGGCTTGATCCGCGTGTCGCCGCCCATGAAGCGCGCCGACGCCGCCCGGTCGGGACGGCCGCGCCGGCGCTCGGCCTCTTCGTCCTGGGGCTGGGGGTGCTGCTGCCGCTCGTGCTGGCGTAGGAACGGCGCCTGTGCCTTAGACACGTTCAGTGAATATGTGCGCGCGACCAGATACGGAGGGACAATGACACCGATCGACGCTTTGCATCGACAGACGGACATCGCTACCTTCTCGTTGTCCCCGTTGTCACGTCCTCCACGGCACCCGCGAGGCGGCGCCCCGTGCGATGCGTCTGAAAGGTGAAGAGTTCGGGACGGTGGTAATGGCCGCCCACGTCCAGCGTCATGCTCTCCTCGCGGATGCGGCCCAAATCCAGCTCGGCCAGCAGCACACAGGGCTCGTCGTAGACGGGCTCGCGCACATATAGCCCGTCGGGGCCGATGATCGCGCTGCCGCCGCGCAGCACCCACTGGGCAGAGTCCGCGATTAGGTCCGGATGCGTCTCCAGCTCGGCCGGCAGCGCCGCGGCCCGCAACAGCGCCCCAGCCGCCAGGACGTAGCACCGGCCCTCGAAGGCGTAGTGGCGGCTGGCCACCTGGTGCATCTCCTTGACCGTCGGCCACACCGCGACGTGGATATCCTCCCCCGCCTCGTGCAGCGCCTGCCGCGCCAGGGGCATCCAGTGCTCCCAGCAGATCAGCCCACCGACGCGGCCGGCGGGCGTGTCCACGACCCGCAGCCCCTCGACATCGCCCGGGCCCCAGACAAGGCGCTCCGTGTAGGTAGCCATCAGCTTGCGGTGGTGGTTGAACAGCCGGCCGTCCGGCCCGAAGGTGAGCAGGGCGTTGTACAGGGTGCCGCGCCCCGCGCCGCTTTCCACACGCTCGCACACCCCTATCACCAGCGTGGCTCCGGCGTCGCGCGCGATGGTGGCCAACGCATCCACAGCCGCGCCTGGGACGGCCACGCTATTCTCGGCCAGGCGCGCGAAGACCGCCTTGACCGGCGGGTGGTCCCAGAGCGCGACATCGCGGCAGACGTCCAGCCAGGCCGGGTAGCCGGGGAGCCACGTCTCGGGGAAGACGATCAACGCGGCCCCTGAGTGCGCGGCTGCCTGAGCGAGCTGTGCGGTCCTCTCCAGGCCGGCCTCTAGATCGGGCGCAACGTCCGCCTGGACCACCGCGACAACGCACGATTTCCCCATACCACGTCTCCTTCCTCTATACCGGCCTCTCATCGATATATTCCATGGCGTTGCTGCTCGATCATGCGCTCGATCTCCTGTCCCTCCCGACGCGCCCGTGCCCACGTCATCGGCAGGTCGTAGATGTCTCCGCTCCGCTCCACAGTCTCCAGCCGGTCGAGGGCCGCCAGGATGACGCGCCGCTGCAGCTCGCGATGGAAGGGGACCCCGAAATGATGACCCATCATGAAGGGCACGAAGACCGCGCGCGGCGGCCGGGCATGTTCCGTGATGTCGCGGGCCACCGTGACCGACACCGTGGGGATACCCCGTCGTTCTATAGCGCGCTGCACGAGCGCGACGGACTGATGTCAGAGCGGTCAGGCCGGCGCCAGGAGGGCGATGTCCGCCCCCTCGGCGACCACCGCCTCCGCGATGTCCTCGGCCAGCGTCCGCTCCAGGCGCTCCGGATCCATATTGTAGCCGATGAAGGAGATGAAGTTGGGCGTGAGGCCACCGATCACGCCCTCCGCCGCCAGTTCCTGTAGCCGCTCAATCGGGAAGATCACGTTGAGGTCGCGGTTCGCGCCCGCGGTGGGATATTTGATCTGGTGGATCTCCAGGTCGGCCGGCGTGGCCGTGGAGGGCACGCGGCGGAAGCTGTAGTCGCCGATGGGGTGCGCCACGTCGAAGGGCAGCGTCCCGTGAGGCTGGACGCCGGCCGAGCTCACGAAGGCAAGCCGCGCCGCCGCGAGCGGCATGTCGAGCCGAGACAGCGGGACGCTATCCTGCTTGTCGATCATGACGCCGGGGTAGCGTTCGTCGATTGTCTCCCAGAGGCCAGGGCGTAGCTGCTCCCGCAAGGTAGCGTTAGAGGTTTCCGTCATGTATCCAGTCTCCCGCGTGTTTGACAAGGTAAAAGTGCAGGTCGAAGAACAGGTGGGCCAGCGTCGCCGGATCCTTGGTCGCCAGGGTCTGGACGATGAACTCCCGGTCCGTCGGCGGGGCGTCGATGAGCAGTGTCAGGGCCTCGGCCCATGCTTTGTCGATCTCCGTGCGCCCAACCTCCGCGTTGCCGTCGCCGAGATGCAGGCGCACGAAGCGGATCAGCTTGTCCCGCTCGCCCCGCGCCACGGCGTCTCGAAGATACGGCGCGGACATGGCCTGCCTCCTACTACACGAACGGTACGCCGCGGTGCCCGGTTGCGCATAACGACGATATAGTATGTATAGCACGGGATAGGCCACCGCCGCGGCGCGCCGACCGCCCCAACCCGGCGCGTGGCCGCCGGGGGCAAGTCCTCGACCCGCTCGTCGAGCGGCCCGCTGTCGTGGGCGACGACCTGCGCGCCGGGGCCGCGTTGATTGTGGAACAGGAGCCTGGGTAGGACTCTATCATGACTGTAGATAAACCGGGCGACATCGAAGAATTCGCTCTCAAGCGTTTTTTCAACGATGAGCCGGGTCGCGGCGCGACGTATAACCTGAGCTCGTCCGTCTGTGAGCCCCTGACCCTGGACGACCTCCTCGCGTTGGAGGACGGGGCGACGCGGGAGCTGGGGCGGCTGTCGCTGGGCTATCCCGGCATGCATGGCTCCGGTCCGCTGCGCGCGCTGATCGCGGAACGCTATGACGGCCTGACCGCGGACGACATCCTGGTCATGACCGGGGCCGACGATGCGATCGCGCTCCTGCTCCTGTCCTGCGTCGCGCCGGGGGACCACGTCGTCGTGCACGCGCCAGGCTATCAGCCGTTCGCCGCACTGGCCCGCTGGCACGGGTGTGCCGTGAGCCCCTGGTATGCGCGCGAAGAGGCCGGCTGGGCCCTCGATCTGGACGAACTGATAGGGCTGCTCACGCCGCGCACCAGGCTGATTGTAGTCATCATACCGCACAATCCGACGGGCTACGCCATGCCGGCGAGGGAGTTCGCGGACCTGCTGCGCCTGGCGGAGGGGCGGGGGATGACCGTGGTCAGCGACGAGATCTATGCCGGCATTGCCGCCGACCCTGCCGCCGAACTATCCCCCGCGGCCGCCCTCTCGCCGCGCGCCGTCTCCATCGGCGGCCTGTCCAAGAGTTTTGGCCTGCCGGGGCTGCGCATCGGCTGGATCGCCACGGCCGACCGCGCGCTCCTGGATGCGGCCCGGCGCGTGAGGATGCACGAGAACAGTTTCGCCAGTGCGCCGAGCGAATATCTCGCGGCCATCGCGCTGCGGCACAGCGCGGGCATCCTCGCACGCAACAGGGCGATCGCGCGCGACAACCTCCTCGCCGTCGCGGCATTCATCGATGTCCACCGCGACGTGCTGGCCTGGCATGCGCCGCGCGCCGGCGTGCTCGCCTTCCCACGCCTGCGCGAACCACAGACGGCCGACACGTTCTGCGCCGCCGTCCTGGCGTGTACCGGCATCCTCCTGGCGCCGAGTTCTCTCTTCGCGTACGGCGATCGGCATATCCGCATCGGCTTCGGGTTGAGGAACGTCCCCACCGTGCTGGCCGCGCTCGATCGGTATCTGCGCGCCCTGGAGGACGCCACGCGGTAGCGGGCGCTCTCACTCCGGAAGGTGATAGAACGACACACAAGATGGACTGTGGAGAAAGCGATGACAGCGGAGGCAGCGATGGAGCATGACGGCGCGAACGGGGATGACCGGCGGGAGCAGGCGGACGATACACGCTATCCGTTCGTTCCCCTCGTCCACGAACACCTTGACGACGAGGAGGCGGTAGCCCGTTCACGGGCCTTCCTGGAGACTATGCGGGGCCGGCGCACGGTCCGCCAGTTCTCCACCGAGCCGGTCCCGTTCGAGGTGATCGCCAACGCCGTCGCGACCGCCGGCACGGCTCCCTCAGGCGCGCACCAGCAGCCCTGGACCTTCGTCGTGGTTTCCGACCCGGACGTCAAGCGTCGCATCCGTGCAGCGGCCGAAGAGGAGGAGTGGGATAACTACTATCGCCGCATGTCCGAGGAGTGGAAGGCCGCGCTACGCCCGCTGGGCACCGACTGGGTCAAGGCGCACCTCACGACGGCCCCCTACCTCATCGCCGTCTTCGAGCAGGCTTACGGTCTCGTCCCTGACGATGCGGGTGGGGAGCGTCAGGTCAAGCACTACTACGCGGCCGAGTCCACGGGCATCGCGGTCGGGTTCTTGCTAGCCAGCCTGCGCCACGCGGGGCTCGTCGCGCTGACGCACACGCCGAGCCCGATGGGCTTCCTGCGCGAGGCGCTGGGCCGGCCGCGCAACGAGCGCGCCTTCGTGCTCATCGCGGTCGGCCATCCAACGCCCGATTGCCGCGTCCCCGACCTCCAGCGCAAGCGGCTCCAGGAGATCATGGTCCGCGTATGACGAACACTAGCCCTCCCTGGTCGGCCACCTCCTCTACGGCGCGGGCCTGGCCGTGACTTTCCTGCCGCTGGAGCGCCGCCAGACCGCCTGGGCGCGGCTTGATCCGCGTGTCGCCGCCCATGAAGCGCGCCGGCGCCGCCCGATCGGGACGGCCGCGCCGGCGCTGGGCCTCTTCGTCCTGGGGCTGGGGGTGCTGCTGCCGCTCGTGCTGGCGTAGGGCGGAGCCATGGCCATATAGTTTTCGGGTGAGGGGCTTGGCGGTTTTTGTTCATTCTTTTGTGCGCGCCCCGTAACCGTACCGTAAGGAGTGGGAGCCATACTGGGACTATAGACATCACACGGCCAGTGGCCGCGTTCGTTCGGGAGGATTGTTCGATGATACACCCTGTCGCCTACTCTATCGCCCATCCACGCCACGCGGGCTGGGCCACGCGCGCCGCCGTTTCCGGCTTCTTGGCCAGCGTCGCCGCCCTGCTGTTGCTCGTGCTCGCCTACAGTGTCGCCGCCGCGGTCGGCTCATCGAACTCCGACGCGGGCGTCGCCGCCGCCTGGGCCCAGGCCCTGACCACCAACCACGCCACCGCGATGATGACACACCTACCCCTGCTGACGCTGGTCGGGGCGCATGTGGCGGTGGGGTTGGTCTGGGCGGTCATCTATGGCGCGCTGGTCGAGCCCGCGCTGCGTGGTCCTGGGTGGCGCAAAGGGCTGCTCTTCGCCCCCCTGCCCGGCCTGCTCTCCCTGTTCGTCGTCCTGCCGCTGGTCGGTGTCGGGCCTCTGGGTGTGGCGGCCGGCGCCGGACCCCTGCCGGCGCTCGGCGTGGTCTTGCTGCACGCGGTCTACGGTCTGACGTTGGGGACGACATATGGCCTCGCGGATGGCGCCGGCGCCCCGAACCGCGTGGGGAGCGCGCGAGCCACGGCCGTGACACGGATGGAGCGCGACATGGCCCTTGGCCTGGCGCTGGGCGCCGGGGCTGGCGCGCTGGCCGGCCTCGTCCCGACGATGGTCGGCCTGGGCGTGGCCGGGTTGGACGCGCCCGTCCTGATCGCGATCGGCGGCGCGGGCGCGGGAGCCCTGGCCGGCCTCATGATCGGGACGTTCGTCGGGCTCATCACGTCACGATAAACGGGTGGCCGCGCCCGCTCCGCCGATCAGGGTTGTAATAGTTCCTTAATCTTTGTCACCGGCGCGTAAGATTGTTTTGCTACACTCGGGGTGAGCGCAATCGCCCATCGCCCATCGCCCATCGTTTCATCATAGTGGAGGAATTAGCCCCATGCCCGAATCATTGCACAGCTACCGCGTCCCCGGCGACGCCCTGGTGTTCGGCGCCAGCCTGGGCAACGCCCACGGCTGGCTCACGATGCATGGTGGCGGCTCCATCCAGGAGGTCTTCAGCCGCGACATCGCCGCGACGGTCGCCAACACGATCGCCGTGCGCTACAGCATCGGCCACCACGCGCTACGCGCCGGAGATCGTGAGAGGAAAGCAGCCGCCGACGGCGACGTGCAGGTATATCCGTTCCCCGCGCGTCTGGGTCCCGACGCCAGGGAGACCGAGTTGCACCCCGCCTACCAGCGCTCCCATTTCTCCCTGCCGGGCGGCGTACGCGTCGAGGAGACGGTGTTTCTCCCGCTCGTCACGGGCGACGACCCCTGCGTGGCCTACTACCATGTGGCCGTCGTCAACGCGCACACCGCGCCGCGCTCGTTGCGCGTCCGCGCCTTCGGGCGCCTGCGCGGCGCCGGCGACGCCGACCTCGCCGCGCGCTACGACCCCGACCTGCGCGCCCTGATCGTGGCCAATCGGGGGCGGCCCGACGCGGTGCGCGTCTTCGGCTGCACGGCGCCGGTCGCGGCGCACGAGACCGACCACGACTTCGGCCGCGTCTACGACGTCCTCCACGCGCGCGACCTGTCCGACGACACCGGCGCGGAGGGCGACATCCTGGCGGCGCTCCAGGTCAACCTCGACCTGGCGCCCGGCGAGCGCCGCGTCCTGGCGTTCGTGCTCGCCTTCGCGCACACCGGCGAGGCCGACGCTACGGCGGTCTACCGCGCCGCCCACGACGCCGACAAGGCCCTGGCGGACACGATCGCCTACGTCACGGAGGCGACCGGCGTTTCGCGGGTCTTGACGCCCGACCGGACGATCAACCAGGGCGCGCTCTGGAGCAAGGTCAACATGCTGCGCGTGATGGCGCGCTTCCCCACGGGGCCAGCGTTCACCAACGAGCCCGGCGTCTCGCACAACGTGGTGGCGCGCGACGCCGCCTGGTTCGTTTACGGCAACGACCACTTCCGCCAGGATTTCTCGCGCGCCCTGCTCGACACGCTGACGCGCCTGCAGTATCCCGACGGCAAGATCCCCGAGTACTACAGCGCGCTCGACGGCGCGACCGAAGACTACGGGCTCAACATCAACGACAACACGCCCCTGTTCATCCTGGCCGTCAACCACCACTACCGCGCCACCGGCGACGACGTGTGGCTGTGCGCCGTCTACCCGGCCGTGGCGCGGGCGGCGCGCTACATCGTCGCGCAGGAGGACGCGCGCGGCCTCGTCTACTGCACGGCCACGGACCCGCGGGGCAACGTGTGGGCCAGCGCGAGTTGGCGCAACATCATCCCCGGGTACAGCATCAACGGGGCGGTGACCGAGATCAACGCCGAGTGCGCCGCGGCCCTGCGCGCGGCCGGCCACCTCGCCGAGAACGCGGGGCGGCCGGCGGACGAGGCGGAGGAGTTCGCGGGCGGGGCGCACCGGTTGCGCGCGGCGATGGACACGCACCTGCGCAACCCCGACAACGGGCTCTACTATCTCAACATCGACGTCGACGGCAACGCGCACACCGACGTGACCGGCGACGAGGTGTTCCCCGTGATGTTCCGGGTCTGCGACGAGGACACGGGCTTCCGCATCATCAGCCGCCTCAACATGCCCGACTTCTGGACCACGGCCGGGCTGCGCACCGCCTCGTCGGCGGACCTGCGCTACGACCCCGCCCGCTTTGTCGGGCTGATCGGCGGCGTGTGGCCGGGGCTCACCTGGTGGTACGCCTTCGCCGCGGCGGGCTACCACCCCGAGCTCATGGTCAGGGCGCTCGCCACGAGCTTCGCGCACTATGCGGCCGATCCCAAGGCGAACAATACGGTGCCCGGTCAGTTCAGCGAGTGGTTCGACGGCGAGGGCCTGACCAATCGCGGCATGCGCCTCTCGCCGTGGGAGCCGCCGCGCTTCCTGTGGGCGGCGATCGAGGGGGTCTGCGGCGTCGTCCTCCAGCCCGGTCACCTGCGTGTCAATCCACTGGTACCCCGCGCATGGCGCTGGGTGGGGTTGCGCCGCCTGCCGTACCACGGCGTCGAGATCAGCTTCTTCGCCACCCGCGAGAGCGGGGGGACGGACGCGCTGGGCTTCCGCGTCTACGCCACGACGCGGGTCGTAACCGACGATCCGCTAGAGGTCTACGACGAGGACGTGACGGACACGGTGGGTGTCCTCGACCCCGCGGTCGCGCACGTCGCGTTACGGCGGGCGGGTGAGACGGTCGTGTTCGTCGGCAACACCAGCTCCGAGACCGTGGTCGTCCCGGTGGACCTGGGCGGCCTGCTCCGCGCGGAACTGACGTACGCGGTGCGGGCGTACAGCAGCGAGCGCTTCGCGTGGGAAGACATTGGGACGACCACGGGCGTCTTAGTGGCCATGCCCGCGCTCGTGATCGAGGCCGGGGGCTTCAGCATTCTGCGCGTCGCCGACGCGCCGACATAACCGAGGAGGATAGCAGTCACGATGTTCTGCAAACTATCCCCATGAGCACGCGCACGGTGCTGGACGACATCAGCGCGCGGGCCGCGGCGTCGGGCCTGTCGGTCGGATGGGTCGAGACCATGTTCGACATCGCCGCAGCCGCGGACCTATCGTGGCCGCGGCGCCTACTCGCCGCGCGCGCCGATCTACCGGCGACGCGCGCGACATTCGCGGCATACGACCTGTAAACTGCAGGCATACAACGTGTAAGCGGCATAAGGAGTAAGATCCCATGAGCACGACATCGGCGACATCGACGGACGGCGAACGCGCGCCGACCCGCCCATCCGGCGCGGGGCCTTGGCTAGCGGCACTGGGCGCCGGCCTAGTGGCGGGCCTCGGCGGGGGGTTCGTGATGACGGTGGTGATGACGCTGTTGCGCCTGCTGGCGGGCGTGCCATTGCCGGGCGAACTGGGCGCGGACCGCTTCCTGCCCCTGCTCCCCGTCTTCACCTTCCTCAACACGATTGGCCGCTTCGGCGGCAATGTCCACGCCAAAGAACTCGCCTTCTGGTCCGGTTTCGCCGGGCAGGTCGCCCTGGGCGCCGCGCTCGGCGTGGTCTACGCGGCCATCGTGGAGCGCGAGCGCGGCCGGGCGCCCGAGCGACGCTGGGCCTTCGGCGTCAACCGGCGCGGCGCGACCTTCGTGGCGGTGGTCGTCGCCGTCCTGTGGATCGTTTCGCTGGCCGTGTTCTGGCCGGTGCTCGCCGCCAACTTCAAGGGCGTAGCGGCGGGCTGGAACGCTGTTGTCACGGTGGTCGGGCTGCTCGTGTCGTACGCCAGCTACGGGTTGGCCCTCGTCCTCATCTACCGCGCCATGACGAACCGCGCCCCCCTGCGTCAACGGACGGTGGTCGGACCCATACTTGGACGGCGCGCTATCCTGGCCAGCGGCGTCGGCGTGGTCGCGGCGCTGGCGTCGGGCGGGCTGGTGCGCGCGCTCTTCCAACGTGGCACATTCGGCTACGACGGTATTCAATATATCAGCCCTGCCATGCAGCCGATCACGCCCATTGAGCACTTTTACAGCGTCACCAAGAACCTTGTCGACCCCGCCGTGGCTAAAGATGTCTGGCGTCTGGATGTGGCCGGACTGGTCGACCACCCCCATACCTATGACTTCGCGGGCATCGCCGCGCTGCCCTCGGTGACGCAGACGATGACCTTGGAGTGCATCAGCAACCCAGTCGGCGGCGGCCTGATGGGCAACGCGGTCTGGAAGGGCGTGCCGCTACGCGCCGTGATCGAAGCGGCCGGCCCGAAGGCGGGCGTCGTGGAGGTGCTCCTGCACGCCGCCGACGGCTACAACCACACCGTCGCCTTCGACAAGGCCATGGAGCCGACGACGGTGCTGGCCTACGAGATGAACGGCGTCACGCTCCCACAACGCCACGGCTATCCCGTCCGCCTGCTCGTCCCCGGCTACTACGGCGAGGGCAGCGTGAAGTGGATCACGCGCGTCGAGTTGCTCGACCACAGCGTCGAACGCACCAAAGACTATTACGGCCAGCAAGGGTGGAGTGATCGCCACGTCCACACCTGGTCGCGCTTCGATTATCCACACATGGGGAGCGCCATCAAGCTGGCCGGGGCGACGATGGCGTCGGTCCACGGGACGGCGTTCGCCGGCGACCGCGGCATCTCCAAGGTCGAGGTCAGCACCGACGGAGGCCACACCTGGCGCGAGGCGGAGATTACGTATCATCCGTCGCGCCTGGCTTGGGCGCTCTGGCGCTACGACTGGCGGCCCGGCGGTTCCGGCGCCTACCACCTGCTCGTGCGTGCGACCGACGGCCAGGGCACGCTCCAGGAGACCACCACGCGCATCGCGCCGCCCCAGGGCTCGTCCGGCTACCAGCGCGTCAGCGTTCGCGTCGAAGCGTAGTCGATAGTCGACGGTCGACGGTCGATGGTCGTTAGTCGTTAGTCGTTAGTCGTTAGTCGTTAGTCGTTAGTCGTTAGTCGTTAGTCGTTAGTGGAGCGTTTCATGCGACGAGCGATGCGCAACGGGCGCCGGTGGAGCGTTTCATGCATATAGACGACTGACGACCGACGACCGACGGGCATGTGGAAAATCCGACCACCGACCACCGACCACCGACCATCGACCATCGACCATCGACCATCGACCATCGACCATCGACTATCGACTGTAGAAAGGACCGACACCAGTATGACAGGGAGCGCACAGCGCGGGCGACGGGCTTTGGTGACCGGGGGGGCCGGCTTGATCGGGTCGCACCTGGTCGATCTTCTTTTGAGCGAGGGCTGGGCGGTGCGTATCCTCGACAACCTTGAGCCGCAAACGCACCGCCACGGCAAGCCGACCTGGATCCCGCCCGCGTCCGAGGCCCAGTTTTGCCACGCCGACATCCGCGACCGCGGCGCGGTCGCGGCGGCGCTGGAGGATGTCGACGTCGTCTTCCACCAGGCGGCCTACGGCGGCTACATGCCTGAGATCGCCAAGTTCGTGGAGGTTAACAGCGTCGGAACCGCCCGGTTGCTGGAAATCATCCGCGATGAGAACCTGCCGGTCCGCAAGGTCGTCGTAGCCTCGTCACAGGCGGTCTATAGCGAGGGCGCGGCGCTCTGCCCCACGCACGGCCGCGTCTTCCCGCCGACGCGGCCGGTCGCGCGGCTCGCCGCGGGCGACTTCGCGGCGCATTGCCCGGTGTGTGACCGCGTGACGACATCCACCGCGACGCCGGAAGAGGCGCCCATTAGCGGAGAAACGGTCTACGCCATCACTAAGGTCGACCAGGAGCGCCTGGTCCTGACCTGGGGACGGCAGACCGGCATTCCCACGGTGGCGCTGCGCTACTCCTGCACCTACGGCCCGCGCCAGTCAATCTTCAACCCTTATACCGGCGTGATCGCCATCTTCGCCACCCGCCTGCTCAATGGCCAACCGCCCGTGCTCTACGAGGACGGCGCGCAGACACGCGACTTCTCTTTCGTCGCGGACATCGCCCGCGCCAACCTGCTCGCGGCGACGACCGACACGCTCGACGGGCTGCCCGTCAACATCGGCAGTGGGCGGCCCACGACGATCCGCGCCGTGGCCGAGGCGGTCGCCGCGGCCGTTCATGCCTCCACGGGTTTGCCCGCGATCGCGCCGGTAGCGCGCGGCGAGTTCAGACCCGGCGAGATGCGCGACCTCACCTCCGACATCACACGGGCGCGCACGATGGGGTATGAGCCGCGCGTCGATCTGGAGACCGGCATCGCGCGCTACCTGGAGTGGATCGGGGGACAGAGCGACATCCGCGACTACTTTGCCGCCGCCGAGGTGGCCTTGCGCGAGAAGCGCATTGTCCAGCGGACCGCCGCCGTGGGCGCGCGGGAGCAGGCCTGATGGCGGGGGTGATGGAACCTCTCAGAAGCAGCGATCTTCTTGTCTCGTCGGCATGCCAAACGGACAATCCGTCGGTCGTGGAGGGAGAGAGCCTGTTCGAACGCTTCCCCTGGCTCTATACCGTCTGCCGCGAGCATCTCTTCCGCGACGACACCGAGCGGATCGTGGACGCGCTCTGGCCCGCCGGCAGCCCCCCTAAAGGCGCCCATGTGCTCGAATTGGGGTGCGGGCCGGGCTTCTACGCGTGTGGTTTGGCCGCGCGCTTCGCCCACCTCCGCATCACCGGAGTCGATCGCTCGGCGCGGCAACTGCAGCGCGCGCGGGGGCAAGCGGCAGCGCGCCGGTTGGCGCATTGCCGCTTCGTGCTCGGCGACGGGCGCGCCCTGACGTGTCCGGCCGCGACGTTCGACGCGGCGATCAGCGCGCGGCTCTTTACTATCTTGCGAGAGCGCGAGCGGGTGCTGGCGGAACTGCACCGCGTGCTGCGTCCGGGCGGGCGTCTCTTCATTGCCGAGCCGCGCTCGGCGCGCCGAGCGGGGGCGCCTCTGCGCGCTATGTGGCTCATGGCCCGACTCACGGACCCGCGGCCCGCCGGAGGCCACGGCCGCTATCGTGAGCCCGCCAGGATTGCCGTCTTCACCGGCGACGAATTCGAGGAGCTGCTGGCGTCGCAACCCTGGGCGCGCGTGCGGTACTGGCACGATACGCGCTATCATTATGCCCTCTGCGACAAGCGCGTCGAGTGAGCGCGTCGAGAACGGTGAAGCACACACCACCCTCCTCACAATGCGTACAAGGCGGGCGCGGCCGACTCTGGTCTGTCGCGCCCCTGGCGCTGTACCTCGCGCTCGCGTTTCTGCTCTTCGCACGGACGTGGGAGGCGCCCACGCGGCGCAACATCGGCTACCCCGGCGACCCGCCACAGTTCATGTGGTTCCTGTCCTGGACGGCGTTCGCGTTGAGCCACCACCTCTCTCCGCTCGTCTCCACGTACCTCGACTACCCCAGGGGCGTCAACCTGATGTGGAACGCCGCGCTGCTCTGGCCCGGCGCCGTCCTCGCGCCGGTCACGACCTTACTCGGTCCGGTCTTCGCCTACAACCTGCTCGTCACCCTGGCGCTACCCCTCTCGGGGTGGTGCGCCTACCTGGCCATACGGCGCTGGACCAGCCGCGCCGCCGCCACCGTCGGCGGCCTGCTGTTCGCGTTCTCCCCGCAGATGGCGGCGCAGGGACTCGTCCACGCCCCCGTCGTGCTAGCGCTGACCCCGCCGCTCGTCCTGCTGCTCCTGACCGATCTGCTGGTCCAGCGGCGCTGGCCGGCTATCGTCAGCGGCGGCGCCCTGGGGGTGGTCGCCGCCGCGCAGGTCTTGACCTGGAGCGAACTCCTGGCGACCACGGCGCTCCTGGCGGCGGTCGGCGTGGTCTTGGCCGTGGCGCTGCAACGGGAACGGCCGCGCATCGCGCCATACGTGGGCGTCGTGCTGCGTGGCGCCCTTGGCGCGCTCATGACGTTCCTGCTCATCGCGGGCGTCCCGCTAGTCGTGGAGTTTCGCGGGCCGCAACGCATCCAGGGCCTGCTGCATCAAGGCAACCCCCTAACCGCGGACCTGCTCAACTTTGTCGTGCCGACGCCGGCGCAGCTTCTGACGCCCCCTGTCGCGGCACGGTTGAGCGCGCGTTTCGCCACCAATATGCCGGAGGCGAACGCCTACCTGGGCCTGCCCCTGCTCGCCTTGCTCGTCTACATCGTCATACGCTGGCGGCGGCGCCCGCTCGTCCAGTGGGCCGGGCTCCTGGCCGCGATCGCGGCGGTCTTCTCGCTGGGGGGACACCTGCGCGTGGATGGGCACGCCACGGCCATTCCGCTGCCGTGGCTGCTGGTCGCGCGGCTTCCACTGATGCGCTACGTGATGCCGTCCCGCCTCGCGATGTTTGTCATCCTCGCCGCGGGACTCTTGCTGGCCGTCTACCTGGATCGCCTGCGCGAACAGACCCTGCGCCGCCGTTTCGCCGGCCTCACCGTGGCGGCAGTGGCGCTCTTGCCGCTGCTGCCGCGCATCCCATACCCGACCAGTTCCAGTGCGGCGCCGGCATTCTTCGGCGGCGCCGGCGCGCGTCGCATACCGGAGGGCAGCGTCGCCCTGCTCGCGCCCTTCGCCGCGCTTGAGGCCCACACGTACAGCGCGCCGATGTTGTGGCAGGGCGTCGCCAAGTTGCGCTTCCGCATGCCGGAGGGCTACGCGTTCGTGCCGAACCCCTCGGGCGACGCGAGCATGCGCCCCTGGCCGTCGGCGACGCAGAGCGCGATGCTGCGCATCCAGGCCGGTCGCCCCACCCCGGCCCTGACCGCGACGCTACGCGAGCGCATCACACGCGACCTGCGCGCGTGGCAGGTCCGGACCGTGGTCGTGGGGCCGATGGACCACCAAGGGGAGATGTTGCGCCTGTTCACGTTCCTGCTACAACGTCCGCCCGAGCGTACCGGCGGCGTCTACGTATGGTGGACGGTTTCGTTGGACTATGCTCCCGGGGGATAACGTAAATGATCGTTGCCCTGCTCCGCAGCCGCAGCGACCGGAACAAGGCATCTGCTCAGACATCTACACGATAGTTCAAGGTCAACTCGTCGCCCGGCACACCCCGGATACCCCAGTTGCATGGCGGCGTTTCGGTCATCGTCACTTCGACGTCTTGTGGAGAGATGTCCAACTCATCCTTCAGCCTCGCGAAAAGCAGGCGTATCAAACGCTTTTTCGCGTCGACGGACCGCCCTTCGAACATGCTCACCTCGATGATCGTATACCGGGTCGTCCGATCGGGCGGGTAAAAAAAGTCCGAGGCATCCAGCGGGAAGAAACGATGGAACCGCTTGTCGGGAGGTACCTGGAGCGCCTCGACGACACAGGCGTGGATGATGTCGGAGAGCCGCCCTTTGATCGGATCAAGGTGATCCCCCAGCCCGTAAACCTTTATCTGTGCCATATGCCCCTACCTCCATCATGACGCGGGGCAATTTTAGTTGGTCGGCATGTGAAACCGGCGGTTACGACGCTGGCTTATGGCGCTGCCGGTAGCGCCGGATCAGCGTGTTGGTCGAGCTATCGTGTGCCAGCTTCGGCTCCTCGGCGCTCTCCAGTTCGGGGATGATGCGCTGGGCCAGCACTTTGCCCAACTCGACGCCCCATTGGTCGAACGAGTCGATGTCCCAGATCGTGCCCTGCGTGAAGACGCTGTGCTCGTAGAGCGCGATCAGCGTCCCCAGGATCTCCGGCGTCAGCCGCTCGGCCATGATCGTGTTGGTGGGACGATTGCCCTCGAAGGTGCGGTGCGGCGTGAGCCAGTCGGGCGTGCCCTCGGCCGTGACCTGCGCGGCCGTCTTGCCGAAGGCCAGCGCCTCGGTCTGCGCGAACAGGTTGGCCGTGAGGATGTCGTGGTGATTGCCCAGCGGGTTCAACGTCTGGGCGAAGCCAATGAAGTCGCAAGGGATCAGCTTGGTCCCCTGATGAATCAGCTGGTAGAAGGAGTGCTGGCCGTTGGTGCCCGGCTCGCCCCAGTAGATCGGCCCCGTCTGGTAGTCGACGAGGCGGCCGTCCAGCGTGACATGCTTGCCGTTGCTCTCCATCGTCAACTGCTGCAGATAGGCCGGGAAACGCTTGAGGTACTGGTCGTATGGCATCACCCCGACCGTTTGCGCGTCAAAGAAGTCGTTGTACCACACGGCGAGCAGGCCCATCAGCACGGGCAGGTTCTTCTCGAAGGGCGCGGTGCGGAAGTGCTCGTCCATGGCGTGGAAGCCGGCCAGCATGGCGCGGAAGTTGTCCGGGCCGATGGCGACCATGGTGGAGAGGCCGATCGCCGAGTCCATCGAGTAGCGTCCGCCCACCCAATCCCAGAAGATGAACATGTTGTCGGGGTCGATGCCGAATTTGGACACCGCCTCGGTGTTGGTGGAAACGGCCACGAAGTGCTTGGCGATGGCCCCCTCGTCGTGTAGCGCCCCCAGCGTCCACTCACGGGCTGAGCGCGCGTTAGTCATCGTTTCCAGCGTGGTGAAGGTCTTGGAGGAGACGATGAAGAGCGTCTCGGCGGGGTCCAGGTCGCGCGTGGACTCGACGAAATCGGTCCCGTCGACGTTGGACACGAAGCGGAAGGTCATGGCGCGGTCGCTGTAGTGCTTGAGGGCTTCGTAGGCCATGACGGGACCGAGGTCGGAGCCGCCGATGCCGATGTTGACCACGTTGCGGATGCGCTTGCCGGTGTAGCCGGTCCAATCGCCGCCGCGCACGCGGTCACTGAACGCGGCCATCTTGTCCAACACCTGGTGGACCCCCGGCACGACGTCCTCGCCGTCCACGACGATCGACACGTCGGCGGGGGCGCGCAGGGCCACATGCAGGACGGCGCGGTTCTCGGTCACATTGATCTTCTCGCCGCTGAACATCGCGTCGATGCGCGCGCGCAGGCCGGACTCCTCGGCCAGTTGTAGCAGGAGCCGCAACGTGTCGTCGGTGGCGCGGTTCTTGGAGTAGTCGAGGTAGAGGCCGGCGGCCTCGGCGGTCAGGCGCTCGCCGCGTTGAGGGTCCTCGGCGAAGAGCGTGCGCAGGTGGACATCGCGGATCTGTTGGTAGTGGTCACCGAGCGCCCGCCAGGCGGGGCGCTGGGTCAACGGTGTCACAGGCGTGGCGGTCTCGGTCATGATCACTATCTCCTGCCCGCTATATGTCCCCGCTGGGACTGTCCCCGCTGGGACCGGCCCCTCCGGGGCCGGCAGCGCGAACGTCGGGGGCTGCATCATCGAACCTTGCGAAGTTGGCGCGGAAGCGCGCGGCGAGGTCGGCCGCGGCGCGGTCGTAGGCCGCCCCGTCGGCCCAGGTCGCGCGCGGCCGCAACACCTCGGCCGGCGTCCCCGGCACGGCCTCCGGTATATGCAATCCGAACACCGGGTCCGTCCACGTTGGCACGTCGGCGAGGCCGCCCGAGAGCGCCGCGCGAACGAGCGCGCGCGTGTGGTCGATGGAGATGCGCTGGCCAACCCCAAAGGGACCGCCGCTCCAGCCGGTGTTGACCAGATAGCAGGTCGTCCCATGCGCCGTGATACGCTCACGCAACATACGCGAGAACGTCGTCGGCGGCAGCGCCAGGAACGGCGCCGCGAAGCAGGTCGAGAACGTCGCCTCGGGGTCCTTACCCAAGCCCGCCTCGGTCCCCGCCAGCTTCGCCGTGTAGCCGGACAGGAAGTAGTACAGCGTCTGCTCCGGCGTCAGCCGGGCGATCGGCGGCAGCACGCCGAAGGCGTCCGCCGTCAGCAGCAAGATCGTCGAGGGGTGTCCCGCGCGGCCCGAGAGGTCGGCGCCCGCGATATAGTCCACCGGGTAGGCCGCCCGCGTGTTCTCCGTCAGGCTCGTGTCGACGTAATTGGGGGCGCGCGTCTCCGGATCGAGCACGACATTCTCCAGCACCGACCCGAAGCGGATCGCGTCGTAGATCTGCGGCTCACTCTCGCGCTCGAGGTTGACACACTTGGCGTAGCAGCCGCCCTCGAAATTGAACACGCCGCTGTCGCCCCAGCCGTGCTCGTCGTCGCCGATCAAGCGCCGCTCAGGGTCGGCCGAGAGCGTCGTCTTGCCCGTCCCTGAGAGTCCGAAGAACAGCGCCACGTCGCCCTTGGCTCCTACGTTGGCGGAGCAATGCATCGGGAAGACTCCCTGCGCCGGCAACACGTAGTTGAGGTAGCCAAAAACACTCTTCTTGATTTCGCCGGCGTACTTCGTGCCCGCGATCGTGACCGTGCGCCGCCCGAAGTCGACGATGATGGCAACCTCGGAGCGCACGCCGTCGCGTTGTGGGTCGCACTTGAATTCGGGGGCGACGAGCACGGTGAAGCCCGGCGTGAAGTGGGCGCGCTCCTCAGGCGTAGTGCGCAGGAAGAGTTGGCGGGCGAAGAGGGCCTGCCAGGCGTACTCGGCGACGACGCGCACCCCCAGATGATGCGCCGGGTCGGCCCCCGCCCAGGCGTCGACCACGTAGGTCTCACGCTCACGCAGGTAGGCGCGGACGCGGTCCTGCAAGCGCCCGGCCACGCCGGCGTCGATGGGCTGGTTGAAGCCGCCCCAGGCGACCCGATCGGCGGTCTCGGCGTCGCGCACGATGAACTTGTCCTTGACGGAGCGGCCGGTCCGCGGCACAGTCTCGGCGTCGAGGGCGCCGTTGGCGGCAAGGCGTCCATTTCCTTGCGCTAACGCTTGCTCCACCAGCACCGCCACGCTCAAGTTCCCGTGCGCCCGCGGCCATTCGCCTTCCAGACCGGTATATGGTGTATAACGCGTCGTATCGACCATAGAAATTTTCTTTCTACCTCATTGTATGTGCGGCACGACATTGTACCGCTCTACTCGTCAACCCATGCTCTCGCTGTTGACATGCTAGCACACAAAGCCATCAGCCGTCAGCGATCAGCTGTCAGCCTGGGTGCGCCCCCCGATTGTGATGGTGAGCGTCGCTGGCCTGGCCTTAAAAGACCATGGCAGGAATCGGACCTTGAAAGGTCTCCCGACGTCAGCCGCAGTGACCACGCGCTCGACGGGCGGCACGCGGCACGCGCGTCGCGCCCCGTCAGACCTTTCAAGGTCAGGCCGCCTCTCACAATCGTGGCGCGCACCCCTTCAGCCAAAGGCTGACAGCTGATCGCTGACGGCTGATAGCTTTTAGCTAAATCCCCGCTTTCCCCGCGGCGACCGTGGGGCCGCCATAGACGACGACCGGCGTGCCGACCGGCGCCCAGTTCCACAGCCAGACGGTATTCTGGAAGGGAATGTTGACGCAGCCATGCGTCCCGACCGGCTCGCTCGAGGTGGGGCCGTCGCCGCCAATGTTGGTGCCGGGGCCATAGTGCGCGCGCCACCAAGCGTCATGCAGGCCGTAGCCGGAGTAGAACGGCATCCAATACTTGATCCAGGTGGGCGGGTAGTAGAACTTGGAGCCTTGCGGCCATGGTGAATTGAACTGGAAGGGCGTCACTTTCGCGTAAATGGCATAGTGCCCCGTGACGGTCGGCAGTTCCGGCCGTCCCGTCGTGACGAGCGTGTAGAGCCCCAGGCGCCCATCTTCGTAGGCGCGTAGGGCCTGCTCCTGCAGCGAGACCATGATAACCTTATGCGGCATGACCTGACGCATGCGCGCCTGTACCGTCGCGTCGTCGGAGAGCGCCCGCGCCGTCGTTTCGATGTAGTCGTTGTAGCTCGCATCTTTGGACAGCATCGCGTCATAGTAGGCGGAGGTGTGCGGCGCCCCGCCCGAGAACTGGCCGAGCACCTGCACGTCGACCGTGACATTCCCTACCGCCGTCTGGGCGTTCGTTTGCGCGAGCGAGAAGACGCCGTCGGCCGCCGCGCGGGCCTGCTGGCGCGCCGCGTCGAGCGAGAGGGGACTTCCGGCCGGGTTGGGATTGCCGGTTGAATCGGACGGCAACGGCGCCGGTAACGGGCGCAGTATCAAGGCTCCCGTAGCCACGGTGTGCCGTCCATAGAGATCGCCGGTCACGACGACTTGGAGATGCTGCTCATCTTTAATCGTCGCGCTCAGGGGCGCGCTAACGTCCCAATCGCCGTGCGCGTCAGCTTGGTTGACGCGCGTGAGCAGCGTATTGCCGACGTGATCGCGCACGTACAGCGCGAGCGTCACGCCAGGCTTGCTGTGGACATGGACCTTCAGCGTGTCGCCCACATGGAGGAGCGGAGTTTGCACGGCGACGTTGACCGCGAAGGGTTGCTGCGGGAAGAGCACGAAGTCGCCGCGCGCCGAGGTGTGCGTCGCGCCGCGCGTGACATAGACCCAGTAGCGCGCCAGCGTCACGGCCGTGCCCGTGTACGCCGCCGTCCACGCGAACTGGTAGATACCCTGATCGTTGGTCGTGGCCTGTTGGGCCACGCTCTGTCCATCGCCGTAGTCGACCTTAAGCGCGACGTTGGCCATGGCGAGCGTGTGTACCCACACTTCCTGTATCTCGCCCGGCGTGATCGAGCGCTGGTGTGGGGCCGCGAATAGCGGAACACCGTCGGCGTGCGCGGGCGTGACGGCGCGCGGACCGATGAGCGAGGGAACGAAGGCCGCGAACAGAGCGAGGATGAGTGCTGGTGATAAGGCGCGCTTCCGGGTCATGTGTTAGCTCTCCACTATCATCCCGCCACCAGGCCCGGCCCACCACCGCGCCGTCGTCGGGAGACTCTACACCACGACTATAGCAAAATTCGTGCGAAAGATAGCAATCAGCAATCAGCAATCAGCGATCAGCCGTCAGCCGTCAGCCGTCAGCTGTCAGCCGCCTTGATCCGTGGGCAGGCTATTCTGTCATACATCGCTCTGATACCGTAAGAAAGCTGATCGCTGATCGCTGATCGCTGATCACTGTTATGCGCCCGCCGAGAGCAGGGCGACCGCGCCGATGCCGGCGGCCAGGCAGTAATAGGCAAAGGGGTCGAGGCGGTTGGTGCGGAAGTAGCGATCAAGGAAACGCACGCTGAGGTAGGCCGCGATACCGGAGAGCAGGCAGCCCAGCACGGCATATCCAAGGACGCCGCGTCCGGCCGGCGCGAGCAGATCGGGCGCGGTCTTAATACTGGCCGCCACGATGATGGGCGTCGCCAGCATAAACGTATAGCGCGCGGCCTCGTGGTGGCGCAAGCCGAGCGCGAGCCCCCCGACCATCGTGGCGCCGGACCGCGAGATGCCGGGCAGCAACGCCAGTGACTGGCACAGGCCGACGATGATCGCGCCGCGCCAGCCCAACTTATCGACATCCTTGTATTCTTGCGCCTTGTCGACCACACCTACTGAAGAGGACCCTTGGCGACGGCGTAGCGCCTCACCGCCAAGCATCAGGACGCCGTTGACGGCCAATAGGGCGGCGGCGGCGCGCGGGTTGCCGAAGTTGACCCGCAGGGGCTTCTCGAGCAGCAAAGCGAGTACAGCGGCGGGGATCGTCCCGATGATGATGAGCCAGATGAAGCGCTCGTCGGGGTCATCGCTGAATTTGCCGCGCGCGAGCGAGGTAAACAGGATGCGCAGCAGGCGTACCCAGTCACGCCAGTAGAACAGGAGCAGGGCCGCGGCCGTCCCGAAATGTAGCAGGACGACAAAGGCGAGGAAAGAGGGCGACTTCTGGTCGATATTCCAGTGCAACAGCGCCGGCAGAATCACGGTATGACCGAGCGAAGAGATGGGGAAGAGCTCGGCGACACCTTGCAAGATGGACAGGACGATGACCTGTAATAGGTTGAGGTCGGGCGTATGCGCCGCGGACGCGGCGCTCACGATGGCAGGGGCAACGGATACAATCAACACGACGATGAGCATAACCGGCGTTGGCGCACCTGTCAAACAGGGGAACCCCTATCCGGCGGTGGACTGATCCAGCGTGGCCGACTGCGCCGCCGGCACGCTGCTAGGCGCTATGGATTGTGTGCCCGTGGACGGAGCGGCGCCGGCTACGACGCTGAAGCTGTGACGGCCCGCTACTTTACCGTTTACGAGAGCGGCAATGCTGTACTGCCCTGGGCCGCCCACGTACTGGTCTGCCCACAAATACGTTGTAGCCGCCCCGACGACACGAGAATAATGGCCGCCGGGGAAAGTCCATAACGCCTGGAAGACTCCGCCGCGTGGTAGATGGTGGAAGTGGACATGGAAGACGGCATAGACATCCACGCCTGGCTGAAAGGTGTTGCGAGGACCTATCGGCGTGAAGAGGCCATCCGCACCTGGGTGATAGTAGTGCGCCGTCACGATATCGACCGTGATGGGTCCGGTGGTTAGCGCGCCTGTCGGAGTAGCAGGACGGGGCGTGGTCGAGGGGCGCGCCGTCGCGCTTGGCGTCATGACGGGCGGGGACGGACGCGCCGTGGGCGTGGCGCTGGCGAGGGCGCCTACGAGACCGCTCCTGCTGCTAGGTGTGCTGGTGGCGGGCGTCGTGGCGCCGCCCGTCGCCGCGTTAGGCGGCCCCGACGCGCTCGAATTCCCGCCGCCCGTCGCGCCCAGCAAACCGCCCGCGAACAGGGTACGTAACTGGTCAGGGTGCGTGGCGGCATACGCGGCGCCGCCACCGGCGAGCACGAGCAGCGCCAGCGGTAGGGCGGCGACACGGTGGCGCGGCCGTGCTGGAGCGCGCGCGATGCGCGTGGTCGGGGCGGGATGAGCCGGAGCGGCGCGGGTCGCGGTCGTC
>JAABUZ0100002628.1_pt1 | contig 29231 bp, 21 predicted proteins | sample 5562091 | NCBI WGS metagenome assembly JAABUZ01 (sample SAMN12813069, study PRJNA571459) | rock metagenome | isolation source: Antarctica rocks | place: Antarctica: Victoria Land, Linnaeus Terrace sud | collected 2015-12-21
TTCCTGAAGGGCGACGATGCTCGGGTCTCGGGCGGCCAGCACGGTGGCCTGTTCGACGATCCCCGAGCTACGCCGGGCCACGTTCCAGGTGATCAACCGGGTGTCATGATCACCGCCGCTCAGAGCCTCCGCGCACCATCTCCCCGCTGCATCGGGCAAAGATAGACCGCTCCCCGCCGCAGGCCGACCGCGACCGATAGACGGCAGGCCGGGACGAAACGATCCCGGTCGAGGCGACCGGTGCTAGCAATATCCCAGCAGTTGCAAGTACGGAGCGACACTCGCGACGCGCTCCGAAAGCCGGTCGTCGATAGCGGAGGCAACCACGATGCCGACATCTCCGGCCCCGGCTCGGGCTGCTGCTCGCGGACAGATGGGGTCGGGGAGCCACGGCGCTCTGGATGCCTCCGACGTCGCCATTGCGATGGCCGGTACGCGATCTGGACCCAGGCGAAAGCGATCGCGGGCCGTCTCGTCCGACGGCTCAGCGCCGTCGACCCCGGTGGCGCTTGCTATCACGCGGGAGCGATCACGCGGTTCTGGCGGCACGCCTCGCTGATCCAGCCGTCGTGCTTAAGCATCGGCACGGCGCCCGCGGATCAGTCAGGGCGCTGGGTCATCCCTCCTTCCCGCGGTGCGTCGGCGGGACTACCGATAGATCCGCGTTGCCGCCAGAGCAGGGGAGGTCAACCGCTGTCGCTGACGGGGCGTGGGGGATCGAGAAGGATGCGATGCGTCGGCGCGCGGGGCTGTGAGCGGGGGTTCGTGTTAGATGCCTCTTTGGTGTTGAGGACGTTCAATCAAACGGGCGCGTGGTGGCTTCGGCTGGTTGCCGTAGGCGAGCTTGTTGTGACCGGGTTGACTTGGGTTGGCGTTGATCTCGTCCCTGAGTTTGGTGAGTCCGAGGCGCATGCGGCCTTTCACGGTGCCGGCGGGTAGCTGCAGGCGTTCGGCGATCTCGGTGTGGCTAAGCCCGCCGAACTACGCGAGGGTGATCACTTCTCGTTGGCGCTCGGGAAGTCCGTCCAGCGCAGCGCGGAGCTGATTGCCTTGCTCTCGCCGCTCAGCGTCTCCGGCAATCGAACCGGACGCCGGGATGTAGTTGAGCTGCTCGTCGGGTGCCCAGTTCCGATCATGTCGGCCGCCTCGCATCACGTCAATGCTGCGGTGGCGCACTGTTGTGAGCAGCCAGGCCTGTGCGCTGCCGCGGGCTGGGTCATAGCTGGCCCGGGAGCGCCAGACCGCGACGAAGCCTTCCAGGACGGCATCCTCTGCCCGCTGAGAGCCGCGGCAGAGGAACCGGGCAACCCCAAAAGCTTTGGTGCTGTAGCGGTCATAGAGCGCTTCGAAGGCGTGAAGGTCGTCGGCTTGGATGCGACGCATCAGCTCCTCATCGTCGAGGCCTTTCAGCCGGGCGGAGGTTGGCCGGAGCCTCAACGATTTACTCGTGGCTCGTTGGCGACGGGCTCACCGTCGAGGAAGAACAGCTCGCAGGCGCAGCCCGGGGTGGTCTGGTTGGCGCTGAGGAACGCGACGACGTGCCGGCCGGTGTGCTTCTCGATCACCGCGGTGAATTGATCCTCGGTGTCGGTCTGAAAGGTTACGCGACCGTCGATCACCTCCTGGCCTTCGCCGAACCTGACCAGCCGTGATTCGCTGGTGGTGAGGATGTCCTTGAGCACGCAGACGACGACGTCGTCGTTGATGAACGTGTTCGCCGTGGTCCGGTCGTGACCGTAGAAGTCGCGGTATAGCCCGGCGATCCCGGCGGAGATCGCGCTCGTGAGGGCATCGCCTACCAACGGCGCGGTAGGGCTTACCACGCCACGCCGTTCTGATAGTCGCTAGATCGCGCGACTTCGATCATCTCAGGGGACCGTTGGCCGACAGCGCGCCCGCGCCGCGCCGGTCGGTGCTGCGGTACGGGTTCATGCGGCGCGGTCCTGGCGGGCGAGCCGTACGAGCGCCTGGACTGGCGGCACCGCCGGCTCCAGGTCAACAATTTCCAGAACATCCGACGCTCCGGCCAGCTCGAGGACCCGGTCGACCGCTGAGGGTCCGCGGACGAGAACCAGCCGATGCCCGCATCGCCGGGCGCGCCGGCTGGCCTCGACGATCACGTGTACGCCGGACGCGTTGATGAACGTGAGCTTCCGGAGGTCGAGCACGACCCGCGGCGCGCGGAGGTCCGCCTGCTGCAGGGTTTGTTCGAGCTGCGGTGCGGTAGCGAGATCCAACTCGCCGGTCACGCGTACCCAGGCGGCATCCAGACCGCCATCCCTCAGAGCGCAGGCGAACCTCGCCGGCATCAGGCTGGGCGGACGGACGGACGGACGGACGGACGGACGGACGGACGGACGGACGGACGGACGGACGGTAAGCGAATAACGTGTCGGGCATGGCGATCTCCGGGTTGGTGGAACCTCGGAAGTCGGCTCGTGCTGCCCGCCCGTGTGGGGCCGACCTCAAGAAATGCCCTCCATAACTGATTCTACCAGCGGTAAGAAGCACCGCCGATGACGGCGCGCTCGAACTGGTCGAACAGCGCGCTGCGCTGGTTGAAGCCCAGCCCGTGCCCATCAGGAACGTGGCCGCGCAGCCTACCAATCGCGGCCTTCGTCGAAACGTCGATTTATGTAGACCCTGACTTAGGCCCTCGGCTTGCGTGGTCGTGTTAACTATGGATCATGGAAGCGCACATCGCCTTCCCCGGGCGTGCGCGCGTCGGTCGGACGCCGGGGCGGTTGGCATTGGTTGGCGACGAGCGCTTGGTGCGGCTCGTGGCCGGTGGCAGCGAGCGGGCGTTCGATGCGCTTTACCAGCGCTATCACCAGCAGCTGTACCGGTACTGCCGCTCGATGCTGCGCAACGACGCCGATGCGCAGGACGCGCTGCAGTCTGCGTTCACGGGCGCGTTCGCGGCGCTGAGACGGGAGCAGCGGGACGCGCCCGTGCGGCCGTGGCTGTTTCGGATCGCCCACAACGAGTCGGTGTCCCTGATCCGGCGCCGGCGTCCCGATGGCGAGTTTTCGGAGTTCCCCGAGCACTCGACGGTGTCGGTGGAGGAACGGGCGGAGGAGCGGGAGCGCTTCGCACAGCTGGTCGCGGATCTGCGCGAGTTGCCCGAGGCTCAGCGTGGCGCATTGGTGATGCGCGAGCTAAGCGGCCTCTCGCACGAGGAGATCGGGGTCGCGTTAGAGGTCACCGTTGGGGCAGCGAAGCAGACGATCTTCGAGGCTCGCCGGTCGCTGATGGAGTTCGTGGAGGGCCGCGCGATGGGGTGTGAGGAGGTGCGTCGCACGATCTCCGATGCCGACGGGCGCTCGCTGCGGAGCCGCCGAATGCGGGCGCACGTGCGCGACTGCTCGGCTTGCACTGCGTTCGCCGCCGCGATCCCCAAGCGTCAAGTCGGGCTCCGCGCGATAGCACCGCCGCTGCCGGCGTTCGCCGCCGCAGGACTTTTCGCGCGCGTGGCGGGCGGAGGCTCGGGGCATGGCGGTGCCGGCGCCAGTGCCGTGGCGGCGGGCGCAGGCAAGACCGTGGGTGCCGCACTTGCAATGAAGACTCTCGCGGGCGTGGCGATCCTAGCGACCGCCGCGGGCGCCACGATTGCGCTGAAGGACGCGACGCACACCGCCCACCGGTCACCGGTTGTGCGGACCGCGCCGGTCACGCCCGCAACAACTCCAGCACGCAATGGGCCCGTGACCGGCATCGGGCAGCTGCGTGGGGGACACGCCGCCGGGGCTGGCGGCGCAGCCGGTAAAGCCGGCGCGACCGGCGCGGCCGGCGCCATACATAAGCGTCACGCCGGCAGCGGTTCCACTGCGGCAACGTCAACAGGTGGCGGCCGTGGGGTCGCGCCCGGTTCCGCCCTGCCGTCCCCCGCGAAGGCGAACGGCAAGCCCAGCGCCACCGCGCAGCATGGCAAGAGCGGCTCGGCCCCCGGTCACACCGGCTCGACTCCCGCGAATCATCTGACCGGACCTCCGTCGTCGGCTCCCGGCGCACAGGGGAACACCCCTGGAGCCGTCGGGCAGCAACATCGGCACGCCCCCCCAAAGGTCGTAACGCCCACACCACCCGCCGGCAGCACGGCGGGCTCAACGGGCTACACCCCGGCTCAGCTCCGCTGCCTGCACGCGCGGCACTGCTCGTAGCTCGTAGAACATAGATCCTGACTTTTGCCGCGCCGCCGCGTAGCAAGGGGTGTGAACGCAACTCGCTCAGTCCTTGCCGGCCAGTCGACCCGTCGCGTCGCCGCGACGGTTGGGTGGACAGCCGGTGTCGTGCTGCTCACTCCCCTGATCTTGCTCGTGGGCCTGATCGCAGTCGTCGCCGCACCGGCGGTGATCGTGACCCGGCACATCGGCTTCCGGTTCCCCGCCCGGCGCCAGCAAGCGCTCGCGCCCGTGCTACATCTGGAGCCCTCGCCTGCCGAGTCGAGCGTTGGAATGATTAGCCAGCGTGCTGCATGAGAGGCTTTAATCGAGCGCAGCGGGTGATCGCAGTTCCGCAGCGCGCGTAGCATCGCTACTGCTCATGCGTCCTTTGCACGCCGATACCCCGCTCTTGGACGCCGTCCCACGTTTCCGACCCGCTTCGACAGATCCCGCGCTGGTGGGGCGCCGGGCGGGCGCGCGCCCCGAGGCCTACGGCAAGTTCTTCCGCGTGGGCGACGAAAAACTGTACCTGCGCGGTGTGACCTACGGTCCGTTCGCCCCAGGTCCGGGCGGCGAGCCCTACGAAAAGTCTCGCGCGCGCGAGGACTTCGCCCGGATGTCGGAGGCGGGCGTCAACACCGTGAGGCTCTACACGCCACCGCCGGAGTGGCTACTCGACGCAGCCGCCGATCACGGTCTGTTCCTGTTCGCCGGCCTCGCATGGGAACAGCACGTCACGTTCCTGGACGAGCCGCGCCGGACTCACGCGATCGTCGACCGCGTGCGCAGCGAGGTCGCCGCTCGCGCGGGTCACCCTGCGCTGCTGGCCTGGGCGGTCGGCAACGAGATCCCGGCGCCGGTGGTGCGCTGGCACGGGGCTAGCGCCATGCGTAGCTTCCTCGCGCGCCTTCACGATGCGGCGAAGCAGGCCGATCCGGGAGCGGCGGTGACGTACGTCAACTACCCGACCACCGAGTACCTCGAGCTCGAGTTCCTGGACTTCGTTTGCTTCAACGTCTTTTTGGAGGACCCCGGGCCGTTCGAGGCCTACCTGCACCGCCTGCAGAACCACGCCGGCGATCGGCCGCTGGTGCTGACCGAGATCGGCCTCGACAGCGGCACCCACGGCGAGCAGGCTCAGGCGGACACGATCGACTGGCAGGTCCGTGGCGCTTTCGCCGCCGGTTGCGCTGGGGCGTTCGCGTTCTCGTGGACCGACGAGTGGCACCGCGGCGGGATCGAGATCACCGACTGGCACTTCGGCCTGACCGACCGGGAGCGAGCACCGAAGCCGGCGCTTGCGCGGCTTAGCGCCGCGTTCGCGTCCGTGCCCTTGGATCCCGGACCCGCGGCGCCGCGGGTATCGGTGCTGATCTGTACCTACAACGGCGCGCGGACGCTCGGCGAGACGTGTGCGGCGGTAGCCCGGCTCGACTACCCGGACGTCGAGGTGATCCTCGTAAACGACGGGTCGACCGACGACAGTCCCGAGATCGCGGAGCGCCACGGCTTCCCGGTCATCTCGACGGACAACCGCGGACTCTCCAGCGCGCGCAACACCGCACTGGCCGCAGCGACCGGTGACATCGTCGCGTTCATCGACGATGATGCGATGCCCGACCCGCAGTGGCTCACGTACCTGGTGGACACGTTCGCACGCACCGATTTCGTCGCCGTGGGCGGGCCGAACCTGCCGGTACCGGGCGACGGCGTGGTCGCCGACGCTGTGGCGGCGGCGCCTGGCAATCCAATTCACGTGCTCGTGGGCGATCGGGAGGCTGAGCACATTCCGGGCTGCAACTCTGCGTTCCGCACCGAGGTGCTCGGTGAAATCGGCGGCTTCGACCCACAATTCCGCACGGCGGGCGACGACGTTGACGTCTGCTGGCGCTTGCTGGACCGCGGCTGGCGGATCGGCTATTCGCCGGCGGCCGTCGTCTGGCACCACCGGCGCAGGACCGTGGGCGGATATCTGCGCCAGCAGCGCGGCTACGGACGCGCCGAAGCGCTGCTCGAGCGCAAATGGCCTGCTCGCTACAGCGCCGGCGGTCACGTCACCTGGCGCGGACGCGTATATGGCGAGAGCGCCCCGCGCCGTCCGCGGCGGGTGATGCGGTGGCGCATCTACCACGGCGTCTGGGGCACGGCGCCGTTCCAGGCGCTCTACGAGCCGGCTCGGGGCGACATGAACGCTCTGATCCTGATGCCGGAGGTCTATCTTGCGATCGGCCTCGTCGCGCTGCTCGTCGCGGTCGGCGCGCTGTGGACGCCGCTGCTGTTCCTCGCTCCGGCGCTGATCGTCGTCGCCGGCGCCCTGGCCGTGCGCGCGGTCACGACGGCGGCGGCCGCGCGCTTCCCGACCGGCGGGCTCTCCGGCCTCGAACGGATTGCACGGCGCGTCGTGACCGGACTGCTGCACATCGTCCAGCCTGTAGTGCGCCTCGAGGGGCGACTGCGCCACGGTCTCACCCCCTGGCGCGGACTTGCGCGTGCGCCCTTGCCGGTGGCGCGGCGGCTCGAGCGTTGGAGCGACGAGTGGACCGATCCGAGCGATTGGGTGCGGTCCTTCGAGCGTGGAATCGCCGGCGCGGGCGCCGTCGTGCGACGAGGCGGGGATTTCGACAGCTGGGACATCGAGACGCGCGGAGGTGTCCTTGCCGGCGTGCGCGTGAGCACCGTAGTAGAGGAGCACGGCGGCGGCCGCCAGCTCATGCGGATACGCTGCCGGCCGACGTGGTCCAGGCTCGCCACGGCGATCACCCTGGCGTTGCTGGCGCTGGCCACCACCGCAGCGATCGACGGCGCGGCGATTGCGGCGATCGTGCTCGCCGCGATGGGAGCAGCCGTCGGCCTGCGGACAATCGCCGAAGCGTCGTCGGCGCTCGCGCTAACCGCTCGCGTGGTGCGCGAGGCGAACCGATGAGCAGCGGTGTCGACATCACCCCGCCGGCGGTCGGCTCGCTGCGCCGGCAGGTGCGGCTGCTGCGCTACGCGAAGCCGCACTCGCGCGGACTGGCGGTCCTGATCGCGACGATCACCGCCAACGTCGGCCTGGACCTGCTGCGGCCATGGCCCCTCAAGCTGCTCGTCGACAACGTGCTCGGCCACCACGGCCTGCCCTCAGCGCTGACCGGGCTGCCCGGAGTTGGCGGCCCCAGGGGCCTGCTGGTCTGGGTTGTGATCGCGACCCTGCTGATCTTCCTGCTGGGCACGGTGACCCACATGGCCTACACGTACACCTCGATGCGGCTGGGCCAGCAGATGACCTACCGGCTCGCGGCCGACGTGTTCGCGCACCTACAGCGGCTATCGCTGCTGTTTCACAACCGGCGTCCAGTGGGCGACCTGATCTCTCGGGTCACCGGCGACACGTGGTGTGTGAACACGATCGTCACCGAGGCCGCGGTGCCGGCGTTCCAGGCGGTCTTCACGCTGGTGTCGATGTTCGTCGTGATGTGGGCGCTGCAGCCGACGCTCACGCTACTGGCCCTCGGGGTGTCGCCGCTGTTCATCGTCGCGATCAAGATCTTCGGAGGCCCGATCAAGGACCGCACCCGCGACCAGCGCGACCTCGAGGGCAAGATGATGTCGGTCGTCGAGCAGACCCTCTCAGCCGTGCCGGCCGTCCAGTCGCACACCCGCGAGGAGTACGAGACCAGGCGTTTCACCCGCTACGCCGATCGCACGATCACCGCCTATATCCGCGCGACGATTGCCGGCCTATGGTTCGAGCTGGCCGCCGGTCTGGTGACGACGATCGGCACTGCGGCGGTGATCTACGTCGGCGCGCGGCTTGCACTCGACGGCAAGCTCACCACCGGCACGATCATCGTCTTCCTGTCCTACCTCAGCTCACTCTACGAGCCGCTGAATTCGATCACGTTCACCGCACAGACGATCCAGGGGGCAGCCGCCGAGGCCGATCGGGTGAGCGAGATCCTGGAGATCGAGCCGGCGATCAAGGACAAGCCGCGCGCGCCGGAGGCGAAGGTGCAAGGCACGATCCGCTACGAACACGTCACGTTCGGCTACGAGCCTGACCGGCCGGTTCTACACGACGTGTCGCTGGAGGCCAACCCCGGCGATGTCGTCGCGATCGTCGGCCCGACCGGCGCGGGCAAGACGACGATGATGAACCTGCTCGTTCGCTTCTACGACCCGTGGGAAGGGCGGGTGACGATCGACCGTATCGACCTGCGCGACGTTCGGCACCGCTCGCTGCGCGGGCAAATCGCCCTCGTGCTTCAGGACCCGTTCATCTTCCCGCTCTCGATTGCGGACAACATCGCCTACGGGCGCCCCGATGCGGCGCGCGCCGAGATCGAGGCGGCGGCGAAGGCCGCAAGCGCGCACGACTTCATCATGAGCCTGCCAGAGGGCTACGACGCGGTGGTCGGAGAGCGCGGTGCCACGTTGTCGGGCGGAGAGAAGCAACGCCTGTCGATCGCGCGTGCGTTCCTCAAGGACGCGCCGGTCCTGATTCTCGACGAGCCCACCTCTGCATTGGACGCGCGCACGGAAGGAGCGCTGCTCGAGGCGCTCGAGCGGCTGATGGAGGGCCGTATCTCGTTCGTGATCGCCCACCGGCTCTCGACGATCCGCCGCGCTACTCAGATCCTGGTGATCGACGAAGGCAGGATCATCGAATCCGGCTCGCATCAGGAGCTGCTGGAGTCAGGCGGCCTGTACTCGAGGCTCTACCGCCGTCAGATGGACCTGGCCGACCACGACGTGCCGGTCGATGAGCTGATCCACGTCGAACCCGTTGAGCAGCCGTAGCGGCGCCATGCGCATCGCGCAGGTGGCGCCCGTGGCCTCGCCCGTGCTGCCCGGTGAAGGGGAGTCGGTCGAGCAACTGGTCGGCCTGCTCACCGAGGGGCTGGTCGCGCGCGGACACGATGTCACGCTCTACGCAACCGGCAACTCGCAGACGTCCGCGCGGCTGCGCTCCGTGCATCCGCGCGGCTACGACGAGGAAGACGAGCTGTGGGACTGGTACCGGGCGGAGAGCTTCAACGCCGCGCTGGCGTTCGAGCACGCAACCGAGCACGACGTGATCCACGCCCACGACTTCCACTTCGCGCTGCCCTTCGCCGGTGTCAGCGCCACCCCGCTCGTGGACACGCCCCACACCGAGATCCCCCCGGAGGTGATCGCGGCCTACAGGCAGCGACCTGATGTTCACATCGTGGCCCTGTCCGGCTACCAGCGCCGCTCGTTGGGCGAACGCTCTAACGTGAGCGTGATCCCGCACGGGATCGCATTCGACGCCTTCCCCTTCGGCGAGCGCTCCGACGGCCATCTGCTGTTCCTCGGCCGGATGCTCGCGGACAAGGGCCCGGCGGAGGCGATCCGGATCGCGCGGGCGGCCGGCATGCCCCTGATTCTTGCCGGGCCCGCGCAGGACGGATACGACGTGGGCGCCGAGGCCGCAGTCGACGGCGAGCAGATCCGCTGGGTCGGACGCGTCGACTTCGAGCAGCGCAACCGCCTGCTGGCCGGAGCGGTCGCGCTGCTGTTCCCGCTCACCTACCCGGAGCCGTTCGGCTTGGTGCTGCTCGAGGCGATGGCGTGCGGAACGCCGGTGCTGGCGACGGAGCTGGGCGCCGTGCCAGAGATCGTCGATCACGGGGTTACCGGCTACACGGCGCCAACGTGGGAGGGCCTGGCGGAGCTGGTTCCCGCGGCGGCAGCGCTGGAGCGGGCGACGGTGCGACGGATGGCCGCCGGCCGCTTCGACATCGCGCGGATGATCGATGCGCACGAGCAGCTATACCGGCGGATCGCGGAGGGTGGCGTATGAACGGTGCGCTCATCGCGGTCGTTGCCCACCCCGACGACGAGTCGTTGATCGCGGGAGGAACGCTCGCGCTCGCCGCCGCCGCCGGGGCCGCGACCGGCGTCTTGTCGCTGACGCGCGGCGAGCAGGGTCCGATCTCCGACGACGCGTTGGCCACCCGCGCGCAGCTCGGTCAGGTCCGCGAAGCGGAGCTGCAGACGGCGGCTCGCGCGCTCGGGGTGGGCTGGGCGGCGTGCCTGCACCACCCCGACGGGGAGCTTCCGTGGGTCGATCACGACGCCGCCGCCGCGAAGCTCGCCGCGCTACTGGCGCCGAACACACCGGCCGTGGTGCTCACATTCGGCGAGGACGGGCTGTACTGGCATCCCGACCACGTCGCCGCGCGCGAGATCGCCTTGCTGGCGGTTCGCCGGCTTGGTGCGCCGGTCGACGTCTACGAGGCAGCGTGGCCCTCCGGCATGGTCGCGTCACTGGTTGCCGCGGCCGCCGCGCGAGGGCTGCCGGTCGGGCTGTGGGGCCTGGACCCCGAGGCGTTCGGGTCTGATCGCGCTCCCACAGTCGAGATCGACGTACGCCCGGCCCTTGCGCGCAAGCTCGCGGCGCTGCGCGCACACCGGACGCAGATCGGCGCCGATCATCTGCTCGCCGCGCTTCCGGACGATCTCGCTGAACGCTTCCTCGCCCGCGAACCGTGGGTCGGACCCGAGCACGGAGCGCTGGAGGAACTGATCCCCGGTGGCTGAACGACACCGCATCGTTGTGCTCGGCGCGATGGCCGAGATGCCGGTCGCTGGCGTGGTGTGGCAGGTTCTGCACTACATGGAGGGCTTACGCCGCCTGGGCCACGACGTCGCCTACGTCGAAGACACGGGCAGCTGGCCCTATGACCCTGAGCTCGACACGATTACCGATGACGCGTCGCCGGCCGCAGCGTGGCTCGGAAGGGTGCTGGAGAATGCCGGATTCGGTAAGAGCTGGGGATTCGTCAGTGCTGCTCACGAGGACAAGATCTGGGGGATGACGCCGGCGCGGATGCGCGACGTGTTCGCACGTGCAGACGCGCTGATCAACCTGAGCGGCCACACGATCCTGAAGCCCGCGCACCTGGACGTGCCGGTGCGGATCTACCTCGAGACCGATCCGGTGACGCCGCAGCTGGAGATCGCGATGGGACGGCAGTTCACGATCGACCTGCTCGCTGCCCATACCCACCACTTCAGCTTCGGTGAGCGCCTCGGGTTGCCCGGGTGCGCTGTTCCCGTCGAGCGGTTCACCTACCGACCGACCCGTCAGCCGGTCGTACTTGACTGGTGGCCGCCGCCGCCATCGTTCCCCCAGCAGCCGCCCGGCGGCCTGCGCTTCACGACCGTGGCCAACTGGGAACAGACCTACAAGGACGTGGTCTTTGCCGGCGAGACGTACACGTGGAGCAAGAGCGCCGAGTTCCTCAAGCTGCTCCACGTCCCGGGCCGGGCGGGCGTGAAGATCGACCTCGCGCTCGCGGTGGACGATGCGGAGACGGTCGCGCTGCTTGAGCGCTCGGGCTTCGGTGTGCTGCCAGCGGCGCCACTGTCGCGCGACCCACATGCCTATCGTGCGTTCATCACCGCGTCCGGCGCCGAGTTCACCGCCGCCAAGGACCAGAACGTGCGGCTGTGCAGCGGCTGGTTCAGCGACCGGACGGCGACATACCTGGCGACTGGCCGGCCGGCGGTGGTGCAGGACACGGGCTTCGGTGCGGCGCTGCCGACCGGCGAGGGCCTGCTGCCGTTTCGGACGGCCGACGAGGCGGTGGAGTGCCTGCAGCGTGTCGCGGGCGACTATGAGCGCCACAGCCGTGCCGCGCACGAGATCGCGGTCGAGCACTTTCGCGCCGAGACCGTGCTCGAGCGACTGCTGTCTGGGGCCGGGATCGCATGAGCTTCGACGTCCGCTCCGTCACCGGGGAGTGGGACTATGCGACGCTGCCCGCCAACGTCAAGCTGGGGCGCGATTGCTGGGTCGAGCGGCAGCAGAGCTTCGAGCGCTTCCGTAGCACGCAGATGCCCGGCGTCGTGCTCGGCGCCGGCGTGGTCGTATACGGATGGACGGTTTTCAACGTCGAGCCGAGCGGACGGGTGACAGTGGGCGACGGGAGCATCGTCGTCGGCGCGGTCTTCATGTGCCAGCAGGAGATCTCCGTTGGCCGTGGCGTGACGATCTCCTATCACGTGACGATCGCCGATTCTGACTTCCACCCACGCGATCCCGCGTTGCGCAGGCGCGACGCCGAAGCCAGCGCACCGTTTGCCGCCCGTGGCGCGCGGCCGGCGGTCGAGAGCCAGCCCGTGCGGATCGGCGACGGCGCGCGGATCGGGATCGGCGCGATCGTGCTCAAGGGCGTGCAGATCGGCGACGGCGCGGGCGTCGGCGCAGGTGCTGTCGTCACCCGCGACGTGCCCGCGGGAGCTACCGTCGAGGGCAATCCGGCGCGGCTGGTGTCGCCGTGACGCTGCTCGAGCACGACTGGTTCCCGCGCCCGCTGCCCGAGCGAGCGACGTTGGGCGAGCGCAGCTGGCTGTACAGCTCCTACGCGTTCTCCCACAGCTACGGTAGGGTTCGCATCGGCCCGGACTCGGGCGTCTACAACGGCAGCCACTTCGAGCTCGGGCCGGACGGCGAGCTCGAGATCGGGCGCTTCTGCACGATCGTCGGCGCGATCATCCGCACGAACGGACGCGTGGTGATCGGCGACCACACTTTCATCGCGCACGAGGTGGTGATCGCTGACACGGCGTTCGCGACGCCGCCGCGCGGAACGGCCGAGCCGGCTGCGGCGGGGGTGTGGATCGGCTCCGGCGCATGGATCGGCGCCCGCTCGATCATCCTCGCCGGGGCGCGAATCGGCGACGATGCGATCGTCGGCGCAGGGGCCGTGGTCGCTTGCGAGGTTCCGGGCGGCACCACGATTGCGGGCAACCCTGCGCGGGTCGTCGCCCGCTGATGGCCCGCCTGATTGCAATCGAGGACCTCGCCGGACCGTCCGTCGCCGGGCGCGGCGGACACGCGATGCACGTCCTCCAGATCCTCGAGGGACTGCATCGCCTCGGCCATCACGTGCTGTTCCTGGAGTTTCTCACCGAGGGCCCAGCGCCGGAGGCAGCCACAGCGTTCATCTCGACACTCGGCGAGCGGCCCGGCGCGCTACTGCACGCGGTCACCGGCGAGAGCTTCGCCGGGTTGTCGCGCGCGGCGGTGGCGAGCTTCGCGGAGCGCGCCGACGCCGTGGTCTCGCTGGCCGCCCACTACCGCCGCGAGCCTTGGCCGCTGTTGGAGACGGTGCGACCGCGGATCCTGATCGAGCAGGATCCTGGCTACACCCACCTATGGGCGGCCGACGGCGACCCGCTCGAGATCTTCGGCGAGCACGACGTGCACTTCACGGTGGGCGCAAATGTGGGGACGTCACGCAGTCCGATCCCGACCTGCGGTATTGAGTGGCACCCGCTGTGGCCGCCGGTCATCCACGACTGGTGGTGCGCCCCTGCCGAGCCGGAGCGCAATCGGTTCACCACCGTTGGCGCTTGGCGTGACTACGGCTACCTCGAGCTGGCCGGGCAGACATTCGGACCGAAGGTGGAAGAGTTCACGAAGTTCATCGACCTGCCGCGTGTCTCAGGCGAGCAGCTCGAGCTGACACTGGCGATCGACCCGGACGACCCCGACCGGGATCTGCTCCAAACCCGCGGCTGGCGCCTGGAACAGCCGTCGCTCGTGAGCACCCCCGGGCGCTATCGCGGGTACGTAGCCGGTTCCCTGGGCGAGTTCTCGTGCGCTAAGGGGGGGTACGTCGGGACCCGCAGCGGCTGGTTCAGCGACCGCTCGGCCTGCTACCTCGCCGCCGGCCGGCCGGTCGTGCTGCAGTCGACCGGGTTCGAAGATGTGATGCCTGTCGGGGAGGGGGTTTTCGCGGTGCGGGACGTCGACGAAGCAGCGGCGGCGATGGCGGAGATTCGTGGCGACTACGCCCGCCATGCGCGGGCTGCGCGCGAACTCGCCCGCGAGTTCTTTGATGCCGAGCGGCTGCTGGCGAGCATGCTCGAGCAGAGCGGGTTGCCGCCACGGGCGCCGGCATGAGGGTCGCGCGGTGAGCGAGGCTTCGTCTGTCCAAACGGGACCTGAGCGTGTGTTGATCGTCAACGCCGATGATTTCGGCGCGTCGGACGGAGTCAACCGCGGCATCGTCGAGGCGCACATGCGCGGCATCGTGACGAGCACGAGCCTGATGGTCACTGGCGCCGCCAGCGCGGGGGCCGCGAAGCTCGCCCGCGAGCACCCGTCGCTGGGGATCGGGCTGCACTGGGATCTCGACTCGGAAGGCGCGGGGCCGGAGTTCGACTTCGACGATGCACCCGCGGTCCGCGCGGAGCTGGCTCGTCAGCTCGCGGCGTTCCACGAGCTGATCGGCCAGCCGCCGACGCATCTGGACTCACACCATCACATCCACCGCACGCCCGAGATCGCACCGATCGCGCTCGAGCTGGCCGAACCGCTCGGCGTGCCCCTGCGCGAGCACGGCCAGGTGACGTTCGTCGGTGGGTTCTACGGCCAGTGGGAGTGGGGCGTCACCGACCTCGAGCACATCAGCCCGGAGTTCCTGATTTGGATCATCCGCAACGAGGTCGCCGAAGGCTGGACGGAGCTCGGCTGCCACCCCGGCTACACGGGCGGCGACTTCACCTCGGTCTATCTGACCGAGCGCGAGGTGGAGCTCGCGACGTTGACCGACCCACGGGTCTGTGAAGAGATCGACGCGCTGGGCATCCGGCTGGCGAGCTACGCCGAGCTACGCCGCTGAGCGGCTTATCGCCCGCCGCTCAGCGCGTGAGCGTCACCCACCGCACATAGGTCGGTTGTGACGTACGTCCGCGCACGCTTGCGGCTGGTTGCGCGAGCGCGACCCTAGCTGCGACCCAATTGCCGCGCTGGTGCCTCGCCTGCGTTGGCCTGCTAAGCAATCACAGCAATCATAATCCGCGTGTCGGGGGTTTGAGTCCCTCCTCCGGCATCGGCAGCTTTGCAGGAGTCTCGTGTTTGCCTCAGCCGGTGTTCTGCATGCCCGCCGCGATCCCCGCGACGGTGTCGAGCAGCGCTTCCCGGGCGCGCTCGTCGCCCGCCCTCACCCGATGGAGCAGCTCCACCTGGATGTGCGAGAGCGGGTCGATCCAGGGATTGCGGTGGTCCAGCCGGGTACGCATCGACGGCGCTCCGGCAAGTAGCCGGTCCCTTCCGGTGATGGCAAGCACCGTGTCCACCGCGCGCGCGTGCTCCTCGACTATGACCGGCCATAAGCGCTCGCCTAGCTCCGGAGCCACTAACTCGCGGTAGCGCTTAGCCACGCCGAGGTCGGACTTGAACAGCGCCATCTCGAGCATGTCGCAAACGCCTCGGAAGAAGGACCAATCGCGCCACATGCGCCGGTGAAGGTCGAGGTCACCGTCGGCGAATGCGACGCCCGCCCCGTACCAGGAGGGAAACACGAGTCGGTTCTGCATCCATGCGAACACCCAAGGGATGGCACGCAGGCCCTCTATGTCGCTGGCCCCGCCGCGGTAAGCCGGTCGCGAGCCGATGTTGAGGCCACCCAGCTCTTGGAGCGGGGTGACCTGCGCCATGAAGGGCATGAACTCCTCCTCCCCGTGCACCAGCGCGTGGTAGGCGGCACGCGAGCGCCGGGCTATAGCCTCCATCTCCTCGCGGAAGGCGTCCTCGGCGCGAGAGGGTGGCGACGCGGTCCCCAGCATCACGGCTGCCACCGTCTGCTCGAGCGAGCGCAGCGCGAGCTGGCGCTCCGAGTAGCGGGCCGAGATCGTCTCCCCCTGCACGGTGATGCGGATGCGCCCGCGCACCGTACCGGGCGGCTGGGCGAGAATGGCGGCGTGGGACAGCCCCCCGCCGCGCGACGGCGAGCCACCGCGGCCGTGAACGAACCGAAGCATCACTCCGTGGGTATCGGCTTGGCTGGTGAGCACCTCCTGAGCCTGGTAGAGCGCCCACTGGCTCGCGAGGAAGCTCGCCTCCTTGCCCGAATCCGAGTAGCCGAGCATCACGTCCTGGGCGCCTGAGCGCGAGTCGAGCTGCTCCCGGTAGACCGGATTGGTGTACAGCGCTTTGAGCATCCCCTCCGCCCGGTCGAGGTCGTCCACTGTCTCGAAGAGCGGCACGATTCGCAGGTGCCACGCGCCGCTACGCCGCGCGAGCCACAGCGAGCACAGTACGTCTGAGGCGCTCTCGACCATGGAAACGATGAGCGTGTCGAGCGCCGCCGGACCGTAGCGCTCCCCGGCGAGAGCGAGTGCGTCGAAGGTCTGCAGCACGCGCTCGACCTCCCCTCCCTTCGGGGCCGCCCCGGTCCCCTCGTTGGACGAGAGAAGCGCCTCCGTCAGAAGCCGCTGGCGTGCCTCCTCGTCAGCACCCTGGAGCTCGGGAAGCAGCGCGGCCGCGGCGGCCTGCATGAGACCCGCCGACTGACGCACATCGAGGCGGGCGAGATGGAACCCGAAGCAGGCCACCTGGCGCAGCAGCGCCGTGATGGCACCGTTGTTCGACACGTCGGACGAGCCCGTGCTCGCGCGCACGAGCTCGAGGTCCGCAACAAGCTCCTCCGGTCCTCCGTACCCCGGATCGTCACCAGGGTCAAGTGTGTTGGCGAGCCGCCACCAGACGAAATTGAGCTTGCGCCGCAGCGGCTCTTCGCGCCAGCGCGAGCCGATTGCCTCCGCAGCACGGGGCAGCTCGTGCGCGTCCCGCTCGAGCGAGGCGAGCAGGCGCACATTGGCAGGCAGACGGCGGGCGCTCTGCGAGTAGCTCAGCGCGAGCGCGAGCACCCGGTCGCGCAACAACTGCAGGGCGAGCCGCCGGTGCGCCTCGAGCGTCGGTAGGAAGCCGCCAGGGTCCACCTCGGGGTTGCCGTCCATGTCGCCACCGGCCCACGAGCCGAAGCGCACCGGCGTGGCCACGGCGGCGGGATCGTTGCAGAGACGTCGCGCCACCTCAGCGCACAGCGCCGGCACGGCATCAAACAGCACCGCCTCGAAGAAGACAAGGACGTTCTGCACCTCGTCCTCCACGCGCAGTCGCAACCGCCGAACCGGATCAGTCTGCCACCAAAGGGCGAGCGCCTCTCGAATCTGTGCCCTCGCCTCCTCGCGCTCGGAGGCGCCAAGGCGATCGTCCTGTACGACCTCCAGTGCGACCGCGACGCGGCGCTGATGATCGAGAATGGACCGCCGTCGGGCCTCGGTGGGGTGCGCGGTCAGCACGAGCTCGATGTCGAGTGCCGACGCCAGCGCAGCAACCCGGCCCGGATCCTCGTCGCGCAGACGAAACGCAGCCTCAGCAAGCGACTCGTGCTGACCGCTCGCCTCCCCATCGTAACGGCGTCGCTCTCGCACACGCCCGCTCGCCTCGGCGATGTTGGCGAGCGCGAGCGCCATGGCGCACGCCCGGATAAAGGGAATCAGCGCCGCATCGGAGTACTCGCACAGCCGCCCGATCAGCCGCTCGGCAGCCTCCTCATCCCCCGCTCGGATGGCGGCCGCGTCTGCGTGTAGGGCCCGCACCGCACGCCACAGCTCAGCACCGTCCTGCTCCACCACCACCTCCCCCAGCAGCTCGAAGAGCAAATCCGTCTCGCGATCGAGCGGGTCCTCGGCGACTGGCGCGGACCCGCTACCGGCAGCCCCGGGAGTCCTCTGACGTGACGTGCTCCATCACAGTCCAAGCATACTGCCACGCATTTTCCAGCACGCGTCCTCCGATGGGTGTAAAATTGGCGGTGTTCCCTCTGCGATCGTGCCTGCATGGTGCGTCCTTACGGAGGGTGTCGATATGAGTTCGGCCACCACCAGCACTACGCGTCGGAGGACGGCATTCCCGTCGGCTCTCCTTGACCCGCCGGCGATGTCCGAGCTCGCGCGGAAGGCCTCGGCCGCTCAGGCGCCGGAGCGCTAGCCCGTGGCCGACGCGAGCGCTCCCCGCGCCGAGGCCCAGGTACGCGCACCGTACGAGCAGGCCGAGACGCAGGCCGACAGGGCGAGCCGGGAGCTAGTCGTCTCGCGCGGGTTCGGCGGACCGCTCGGCCAGCTGGCGGAGAACGCGGCGGCGGTGACGAAGCTCTCGAGCGACGCCATGGACCTGTGAGTGGCGAGGGGCGCACGGCGCTGGTCACCGGCGCGGCGAGCGGCATCGGGGCGGCGATCGCGGCGCGCCTGGAGCGCGACGCGTGGGACGTCCTGACGGTCGACGTGCGCGGCGAGGTTGGCTTCCGGGCCGATCTCACGAGCCGCGAGGGCAACCGCGCCGCGGTCGCCCTCGCGTTCGAGCGGTTCGGCCGACTCGACGCCGTGATCCCAAACGCAGGCTTTCAGCACGTGGCGCCGATCGAGGAGTTCCCCGAGGAGAGATGGGACGCGATCCTGGCCCTGCTACTGACCAGCCCGTTCCTGCTCGCCCGCTACGCATGGCCGCACCTGCGTGCGTCCGGTGCCGGCCGCTATGTGGCGATCGCTTCGGTGCACGGGCTGGTGGCGTCGCCGTACAAGGCCGCCTACGTGGCCGCCAAGCACGGCGTGCTCGGGCTCGTCAAGACCCTCGCGCTGGAGGGCGCGGCGCACGGAATCAGCGCCAGCGCCGTATGTCCAGCCTACGTACGGACCCCTCTGGTAGAGGGTCAGATCGTCGACCAGGCGAAGGCCCACGGCCTGCCCGAGGATCGCGTTCTCGAAGACGTGATCCTGGCGCGGCAGGCCGTCAAGCGCCTGATCGAGCCCGAGGAGGTCGCAGCCACCGTCGCGTTCCTGCTCGGGCCCGACGCCCGCGCCTTCACGGGAGTGCCGGTGGTCATGGATCAGGGCTGGAGCGCCAGGTGAGCCACACCCGCGACAAGCGAATCCTTTCGGCGACTGCTCAGATGCGGTCGCGGTCGAACGCGTACAGATAGCAGACGGCGGCTAGCGGCGGGCGGCTAGCGGCGCTTGCAGACTTGCTGAGAGTCTGCTAATCTGCTAGCAGTAATCGTTCATCACCCGCAAACAAGGAGTACGAGACAATGGCACCCAGTTCAACCAAGACCAACACCCCCAAGTCGACCAAGACCAACACCCCGAGGTCAACTAAGACCAACACCCCAAGGTCGACCAAGACCAACAGCGCCGCTCCTGACCTCGAGGCCGCCACCGAGCGCGCCCGCGAGACCAACGAGCGCTTCGCCGAAGTCGGCCGCAAGGTCACCGGCGCGTACCTCGACGGCGTCGAGAAGTACGTCTCCGGGATTGCCCAGGTCGAGCGTAGGATCGGCAAGCAGTCTCACGTCGAGGCCGTCGCCAGCCTGTTCGACACACACGCGAAGCTGACCGAGGACGTAACCAAGGCGAGCGTCGCTGCCGCCCGGGAGCTGGTCACCGCTTAAGCTGGTCGCGCGCCCAGGTCCCACCAGGGTGAAGTCGGTCCACGACGAGAGCACGGGCGCGCCGGTGCTCTCGTCGTGATGGGACTCGGATGAACGCGACCTGGCCGGTGGCGCAACAGTTCCGTTGTTTGCGACACCTTCAGCGAACCGGCACATCGACACCGGGGCTGCTCGCGTACACTCGCCGAATGGGACCCATCGGCGCCATCGCCGTCATCAATGGCCTCCGGGCAACGTAGGCATCGGGCATTCCTTCGGTGGAGCCATTCGTTCTCAACCGGCACGGCCGTCTGGTCTTTCCCTCGAACTTCTTCCCGGAGCTGGACTTCTCGGTATTTGACACCTTGGAGCAGTTCGAGGCGGGGATCAAGCGCGACTTCGAGGCCAAAGCGCCAACGGGGACAGAGCTTCTCGAGCGTGTTGAGTCGGGCGCCTACCGCGGGCGTTTCGAGCTTCTGCGAGATCTCGCGCTCCACCTTCTGTGGTCCGAACGCTTCGCGATCACGATGTACGAGAAGCGGCCGACGCGATGGCGCGACGTGCCGCGCGAGCGCGACGACGTGTTCCTGCCGATCCTGACCCCTTGGGAGGACGGTGAGAAGAAGATCTCCGCCGTCGGGACGAGTTACGAGTCGCTGCCCGCGACATGGGACGGCGACGCCGAGGGCCGCATCTTCGCAATTCTGTTCGACCTTTTTCGGCACAAGCGACATCACGCGGCCGAGCTTCCGCCTATCGAGCCGACCGTGGCCGAGACGACCCGCGAACCCATGAGCCTCACGTTCTGCCTAGCGGGCTACGACCCCGATTACCGTACCCACGCCTACGAGGAGGTGCTGGATTGCACGGAGGGGGTGCCTGAGCTCGAGGCACTCCACCGACAGGCGATGGTGCTCCAGGATCAGTATCCCTGGGATCGTGCACAGACGCGCCTGTCGGAGGTCGGCACGATCGGTGACGACGAGTTCGTGGTCCTGTTCGTGCCGCGCGACCGAGAGATCCTCGGCTTCATCCGCCGGATGAAGGCCGTCGCTGCAGTCGGTGCCAGTTCATCCCCGTCGGTGGAGCCCGGCGCACCGGCCGAGGCACGCAAACCGGTCGAAGCGTTCACGCCCGTGATCGTGCGCGACAGGTTCACGGTGATGCCGCGCGTGGAGTCTCTCGCCGTCGTCAAGGGCGAGCACGTCTGCACGAACGAGGACCTGATCCGAAACGCGGCCTACAACTGGTCGCCAATGACTGCCGACGAGATCCGAGTAAAGACCGGGATCGACGAGCGGCGCTACACAGACCGAACGCTCGAGGACATCTCGCTGGCGGCGGCACGGGCCGCGATGGAAGGGGCTGGCCGGACCGCAGACGAGATCGGAGCGCTCCTCTTCTGCTCGTGCACCTCCACCAGACTGATTCCGTCGGTCTCGTGTTGGCTCTCCGGACAGCTCGGGATCTTCCAGACGCACGCGTCCGTCGATCTGGTGGCGGCATGCGCCGGCTTCCCGTACGGCTTAGCCGAGGGAATCCGTCTGCTTCAGGAGGTGACGCGGCCGATCCTCGTTGTCCTCGCGGAGAAGTTCTCGGACAAGATCGGCAGTGTGCGCACGTCACGAATGATCTTCGGCGACGGTGCCGCCGCAATCGTCCTTGCTCCGGCGCCTGACGGAGCAGCGTCTGACGTCGACGTTGTCCAGACCTATGCCAGCGGTCCCGTCAGCGAGGTGAATTCGATCATCTGGCCGAACCCGGCCTTCGACAACAACATCACCGTCTACGGGCCGGAGGTCAAGGCACTCGTGGAGCGCTACCTCGCACAGATGATGGGCGAGCTTCGCACGCTCCCCCACCCGGCCGGAGGATCGGGCTCGCTGCTCGACAGCATCGATCTCATCGTCCCCCATCAGGCCAACAAGACCATGGTGACGGACTTGGCGCTGGCAGCGGGGCTCTCTGAAGACCAGCTCTACTTCAACATCGAGCAAGTCGGCAACGTATCCGCGGCAAGTATCCCGATCGCCCTGTTTGACAGCGTTCGTGAAGGCGTGATCGACAGGCCGATGCGGGTCTTCGCGCCGGGCTTCGGGGCCGGGGCCGTCGGTGGGTACGCGGTGCTCCGCGTGGACCCGGCGGTCGTCGTACCCGCCGGGGAAGCGGTCGACGTAGTGCGAGCCCCGGCGCCGATTCGGATCCCCTCCTCCGAGGATGTACGCGTCGCCTTCGGCGACTGAGGCGAGCAGCGTGATCGTGCGGAGACGAGCGACCGGCAAGGTCGCACCGCTGCCGAGATACGCGAGCTCCGGGGATAGGGGAAAGAACGCGTGTTTGACCGCGTAGCGATAGTTAACCGTGGCGAGGCTGCGATGCGCCTCATCCGGGCGGTGCGGGAGCTCAACCACGGGCACGGCTTCGGGATCCGGACGATCGCTCTTCACACCGAGGGCGAGCGCCGGGCGATGTTCGTCCGGGAGGCCGACGAGGCGGTGTGCATCGCCTCAGCTTCAGCGGCCGGCCCTTACCTCGATCATGCAGAGCTCGCACGGGCTCTGCGCGCGAGCCGAGCAGACGCGGCCTGGGTCGGGTGGGGCTTCGTGGCCGAGGATCCCACTTTTGCCGAGCTCTGCGAGCAGCTGGGTGTCGTCTTCGTCGGCCCGCCGGCGGACGTCATGCGCCGCCTCGGGGACAAGATCAGCGCCAAGCTCCTCGCCAGCGAGGCGGGAGTTCCCGTCGCGCCCTGGAGCGGCGGCCCGGTCGACACACCCGCGGACGCGATCGCCCACGCCCGAGTGATCGGCTACCCGCTGATGGTCAAGGCTCGCGCGGGCGGCGGCGGGCGTGGGATCCGGATGGTCGACACCGAGGAGGAGCTCGTCACAGCGTTCGAGCGTGCCGGCGCAGAGGCGCTGCGATCGTTCGGCGACGCGACGCTGTTCATCGAGCGCCGCATGACCGGAGTACGCCACGTCGAGGTGCAGCTAATTGCCGACGACCATGGCCAAGTCTGGGCTCCGGGCGTGCGCGATTGCTCGGTCCAGCGACGCCACCAGAAGCTGATCGAGGAATCGCACTCCACTGTGCTCGATGACGAGCAAGCGCAGAAGCTGCGCACGGCGGCGATCAAGCTGGCGCGGGCCGCCGGCTACCGCGGCGCCGGCACGGTGGAGTTCCTCTACCAACCCGATCAGCAAGAGCTCGCATTCCTGGAGGTCAACCCCCGGCTTCAGGTCGAGCACCCCGTCACCGAGAGCACAACCGGGGTCGACCTCGTCAAGCTCCAGCTCCACGTAGCGGCGGGCGGGCGCCTCGACGGCGAGCCGCCCCCCCCGAGGGGCCATGCGATCGAGGCGCGACTGAACGCCGAGGATCCGCAAGCCGGCTTCGCGCCGGCGCCCGGGACCGTCGAGCTCTTCAGCTCCCCGGCAGGCCCGGGCATCCGGGTCGATACCGGCGTCGCCGAGGGAGACGTCGTGCCTGGGGAGTACGACTCGATGATCGCGAAGATCATCGCCTCGGGGCGCGACCGGACCGAGGCCCTGGCGCGGTTGCGCCGGGCGCTCGAGGACACGACGCTGCTCCTCCGGGGCGGGACGACGAACAAGTCGTTCCTGCTTAAGCTGCTCGATCGCTCCGAGCTCATCGCCGGCAGCATCGACACCGGCTGGCTCGACGGTCTGCTCGCGTCCGGCGCCTTCGCTTCGCTGCGCAACGCCGACGTCGCGCTGGCATCAGCCGCAATCGAAGACTACGACGCCGAGGAGGAGATCGAGCGGCGCGGGTTCTACGCGTCGGCCAGCCGCGGCCGTCCACAGGCCAGCCATGAAGTTGGTCGCAGCTTCGAGTTTCGCCATCGCGGCCAGACCTACCGGCTCGAAGTCGCCCAGGTGAGCCCGAGCAGCTACCGGATCGAGGTCGACGGTTGGGCGTTCGACGTGAACGTCGAACGGCTCCGCCGTTTCGAGAGCCGGCTCGAGATCGGAGGCCGAGCATTCCGCGCGGTCTCGCTCTTGCACGGTCCCGAGCGCATCGTCGAGGTCGACGGCGTGGCCCACCGCGTCTCGCGAGACGAGGACGGCGTGGTCCGCGCCCTGGCCCCGGCGATGGTCGTCGCAGTACGCGTGGCGGCGGGCGACGAGGTCGAGGCGGACGCTCCCGTAGCGGTGCTCGAGAGCATGAAGATGGAGACGACGATGGTGGCCCCTTACGCGGGGCAAGTTCGGGATGTCCTCGTCGCTGCGAACGTCCACGTTGACGCCGGGGCCCCGCTGGTGCAGATCACACCGCGCGGGTCCCAGCCGACGGACGCCCCCCACGGACCGCGGGTCCAGTTCGGTTTCGCGACCCCTGAGCGCGATCCCGCCGGACGCAGCAGAGCGCACCTCGCCGCCTTGCGCAGCCTGCTGATGGGCTTCGACATCGCTCAGCGGGAGGCCCAAGGGCTGGTTGACGAGTTCGAGCGCACGCGGGAGGAGCTGCCTCCCGATGATCCCGATCTGCTCGGCGGTGAGCTTGCGCTGCTGAAGATCTTCGCCGACCTCTGCGAGCTCTCCCATAATCGGCCCGCCGACGAAGAGGAAGAGGACGAGCGCGTGCACAGCCCGCGTGAGCACTTCCGCTCGTATCTGCGCTCCCTCGATTCCGAGCGCGAGGGGCTTCCCGACCGGTTTCAAGCCAGGCTTCGTCGGGTGTTGATCCACTACGGTGTGTCGGACCTCGATCGCAGCCCAGAGCTCGAGGAGGCCGTCTACAGGGTGTTCCTCGCCCACGAGCGGGCGCCCTCTCAGCTTCCGGCCGTGCTGGCACTCCTCGATCGGCGACTCCGGCACTCCGATGCCCTCCCCGATCCGCTGCGGGAGCGGCTGCGAGAAACCCTCGATCGCCTGGTCGTGGCCACCCAGCTGCGATATCCGGTGGTCGGGGAGCTTGCGCGGAGCGCGCGGTTTCGGCTGTTCGATCAGGGGCTTATCGAGCAGGCACGGGAGCAGGGGTTCGCCAATGCGCGGGAGCAGCTCCGCTACCTGGACGAGCATCCCGATGCGCAGGATTACGGCGATCGGATCCAGGCCCTGGTGTCAAGCCCGCAGCCGCTGATCGGCCTGCTGGCGGAGCGGCTGGCCGAACCGGTCAAAGGTCGTGAGCCGATGCTCGAAGTCCTCGCTCGCAGGTACTACAAGATCCGCCAGCTTAAGAACGTCAGCTCCTTCGGTGCCGACGGGCGGGAGTTCGTCACCGCGGACTACGAGCTCGACGGGTCCATGCACCTCATCACGATGATGGCCGACGTCTCGGAGCTGCCCGCGGCAGCCTCGGCCGTCGCAAGCTTGGTGAGTGAGGTCCGGGGTCCGGCAAACGTGGTGGTCGACTTCTACTTGTCCTGGAGCGACCCGCCGGCCGACCGCGAAGTCATGGTCGACGAGCTCTGCGGCCACTTGAACAGGGCCGGCCTTCCCCCGCGGGTGCTCCAGGTGGCGGTCGCTGTCTCGATCCGTGGCGACGCAAACATCCACCACTTCACGTTCCGCCCCGCCGAGGAGGGTCTGCAGGAGGATCGCGTCATCCGTGGCCTCCATCCGATGATGGCCCGGCGCCTCCAGTTCGAGCGCCTCGCCAACTTCGAGGTGACACGGCTGCCCTCGCTCGAGGACGTGTACCTGTTCCGCTGCGTGGCGCGAGCGAACCCGTCCGACGAGCGCCTCGTCGCGCTCGCGGAGGTGCGCGACCTCGGCCCCGCCCGCGACGCCTCGGGGCGGCTGCTGGCGATCCCAGAGCTCGAGCGCGTCCTCGGTGCCTGTCTCGAGGGCATGCGCAGCTTCCAAGCGCGCCGACCCCCGCGCAAGCGTCTGCACGCCAACTGCATCTTCTTGTATGTCTGGTCGCCGGTCGACCTGCCGCTGGACGACGTGCTCGAGGTCGCCGGCACGCTAGCGCCGATGACCGCGGGGCTGGGGCTCGAAGAGGTACAGGCCCAGGCCCGCATCTCGCACCCGCCGTCCGGCAAGGATCGTGAGATGGCGCTGTGCTTCTCCTACCAGCCGGCTACCGGCGTCGCGCTCCGGGTCACCGAGCCGCCCGTCGAGCCCCTGCCCGCGCTCGACGAGTACGACCAGAAAGTGCTCCAGGCCCGCCTCCGCGGCGCGGTCTACCCCTATGAGCTGATCCCTCTCCTCGCGCGTTCGGGAGGAAGGTTCACCGAGCACGACCTCGACGAGGACGGCCGCCTCGTTCCTGTCGAGCGACCTCACGGCAACAACCAAGCGGGCATCGTGGTCGGCGTCTTCTCCACGCTGACCCCCCGGCACCCAGAAGGCATGGAGCGCGTCGCGCTGCTCGGCGACCCGACCAGAGCGCTGGGCGCGATCGCGGAGCCCGAGTGCCAGCGAGTCGTGGCCGCCCTGGACCTCGCCGAGGACATGGGCGTTCCCGTGGAGTGGATCGCTCTGTCCTCGGGAGCGAAGATCTCGATGGACAGCGGCACCGAGAACATGGACTGGGTCTCCCGGGTCCTGCGCCGCCTGATCACCTTCACGCAGTCCGGTGGGGAGGTCAACGTCGTCGTGGCCGGGATCAACGTGGGCGCGCAACCCTACTGGAACGCGGAAGCGACGATGCTCATGCACACCCGCGGAATCCTGGTGATGACACCTGAGAGCGCCATGGTCCTGACCGGCAAGCTGTCACTCGACTACTCGGGAGGCGTGTCCGCCGAGGACAACTTCGGAATCGGAGGCTACGACCGAATCATGGGACCGAACGGCCAGGGCCAGTACTGGGCGCGCGACCTGGCCGCGGCGTTCGACATTCTGTTCGCCCATTACGATCACACCTACGTCGCCCCCGGCGAGCGCTTTCCGCGGCGGGCTGTGACCACCGACCCATTCGATCGTGACGTCCGTGAGTACCCGCACGCTGACGTGGGCAGCGGCTTCCGCAAGGTCGGGGACATCTTCTCGGAAGAGACCAATCCGGAGCGCAAGAAGCCGTTTGACATCCGCACGGTGATGCGCTCGACAGCCGACCAAGACCACGAGCCCCTCGAGCGCTGGGCGAGCATGGCGGACGCCGACACTGCCGTGGTCTTCGACGCCCATCTCGGCGGTCATCCCGTGACGCTGCTCGGGATCGAGTCCAGGAACCTCGTACGTCGCGGCTTCCTCCCGGCCGACGGGCCCGACCACTGGACGGCGGGGACGCTGTTCCCGTTGTCCTCGAAGAAGGTCGCCCGCGCGATCAACGCCGCGAGCGGCAATCGCCCCGTGGTCGTGCTAGCCAATCTCTCCGGCTTCGACGGCTCACCGGAGTCGATGCGCAACCTCCAGCTCGAGTACGGCGCCGAGATCGGTCGCGCCGTGGTGAACTTCGACGGGCCGATCGTGTTCTGCGTCGTCTCCCGCTACCACGGGGGTGCTTTCGTAGTGTTCTCGGCAACCCTCAACGACGGCATCGAAGTGATCGCTGTCGAGGGCTCTCATGCCTCGGTCATCGGTGGAGCCCCGGCGGCGGGCGTGGTCTTCGCCCGTGAGGTCGGGACCCGCACGGACAGCGACTCGCGGGTCGGCGAGCTCGAGGATCGGTTGGCCGCCGCGGACCCTGACGAGCGGGCCCGTCTGCGAGCTGAGACGGCCGACGTGCGTGCGGCCGTGCGCTCCGAGAAGCTCGGCGAGATCGCTGCCGAGTTCGATGCGATACACAGCATTCAAAGGGCGCTGAAGACGGGCTCGGTACACGCGATCATTCCGGGCGACCGTATGCGTCCGTACCTCATCGAGGCGGTCGAACGAGGGATCGCACGCTCGCTGGAGCTGGCACCGACGCCCAGGGCAAGCCTCGGGTAGTCGGGGACAGCTGGGATTGTTTGACGATCGCCGACGCGGGCTGGGCGCACGCGATCAACGTCGTCGCCCTGTGCATATTTGTCATCGTCGGCTTGCCTGGAAGAATCCCTGAGGACAGTGGAACGCGTGGCCATCATCGACATGGGCTCTAACTCGTTCCGGCTCGTGGTCTTCCAGTACGAACCAGGCAGCTGGTGGAGCCTCGCCGACGAGATCCGGGAGGCCACGCGCGTAAGCGCCGGGATGGGCGAGGAGGCCGTCCTCCAGCCGGAGCCCATGGACCGTGCCCTGCACACCGCCGGCGTGTTCTCGTCCTTCCTGCGGGCCTCGGGCGTGGAGCGCGTGGACGTCGTGGCCACCAGCGCGATCCGCGACGCCGTCAACCGGGACGAGCTGCTGGACGCGATCCGCGAGCGTACGGGGCTGCGGGTGCGCGTGATCAGCGATGCGCAGGAGACCTGGTATGGCTACCTCGCAATCGCCAACTCCCTCACCCTGACCGACGGCTTTGGCATCGATCTGGGCGGCGGCAGCGTGCAGCTCATGCGGCTCGCAGACCGGCGGCTTCAGGAGGCGGAGTCGGTGCGCTTGGGGTCGGTGCGTGTGAGCGAAGCCTTTCTCGAGGGCAAGAAGACCACCGGCAAGCAGATCAAGGCGCTGCGCGAGCACGTGGCGCGCACGCTGTCGCCGTTGCAGTGGTGGGAGGGGGGTGAGGGGCAACGCCTGGCCGGCATCGGGGGCACCATCCGCAACCTGGCCGCGGCGGCCCAGAAACGCCTCGAGCTGCCGGAAGTGGACGTGCAGGGTTTTCTGCTCACGCGCGATGTGCTCGAGGAGCTGATCGATCTGCTGGCGTCGAAGCCGGTTGCAAAACGGGGCTCGGTGCCGGGCATCAAGCCCGACCGCGGCGACGTGATCCTCGGGGGTGCACTCGTCCTTGCCGGGGCGATGAAGCACGGCGGCTTCAACGGCGTGGAGGTCATCGAGGCCGGTCTGCGCGAGGGAGTCTTCTTCGAGCGCCTGCTGGAGGACCGCGATCCACCGCTGCTCGAAGACGTACGGCGCGAGTCGGTCATCAACCTGGCCCATCGCTTCCGCACCAACGACGAGCACGTGGAACACGTCGCGCGACTCTCCCTCGAGATGTTTGACGCGCTCGAAGCGGTCGACCTGCACGAGCTCGGCGACTGGGAGCGCGAGCTGCTCTGGGCCGCCTGCATGCTCCACGACATCGGAGTGGCAATCGACTATGACGATCACCACCGCCATTCGCACTACATGATCCTGCACGCGGGGCTGCCGGGCTTCGATCCAAGGGAGCTCGAGCTGATCGCGCTGATCGCCCGCTGGCACCGAAAGGGCGACCCAGATCCCTCCGAGCTCGGCGACCTCGAGCGCAAGGGCGACGGCAAGCGCCTACGGCTCCTGTGCGGAGTGATCCGCCTGGCCGAGCAGCTCGAGCGCAGCCGCGACAGCTCGGTCGCCACGGTGCAGCTCGACGACCGCGAGCCATGCGTGATCCTGCGCCCCGTCACCGACGGCGGCTCGCGGTCGGACCCGAGCGTGGCGATCTGGTCCGCGCAACGCAACTCGGACCTCCTGGCCGACGCGATCGACAAGCCGATCGAGGTCGTCGGCCCCGACCGCTGAGTCGGGGCCGATCGGCCGCGCCAACCTGGACGGCACCGACATCACCCAGAACTTCATCGCCGGCGCGAACGTCCCGACCGGGCTGGCGGTGCTGCCTACCGCGTTCCTGCGCGGCGGCACCCTTTACTACAACGGCAGCTCTGCTAGTCAACTACATCTCCAGCACGCTCAAGTGGACCGCCAAACCCGAGCAACCCGACCCGACCGGCTACACGGTCAGTTCAAAGGACATCGCCGGCAACCCCAGCAACGGCTCGTCGCTGACCTTCGTCAACGACAGCACCCCGCCGACCGCAGGGGCGCTCAGCGTCAACGGCACGTCGGCGACCACGATCGGCTCCAGCAGCCTC
>JAABUZ0100002629.1_pt1 | contig 29186 bp, 27 predicted proteins | sample 5562091 | NCBI WGS metagenome assembly JAABUZ01 (sample SAMN12813069, study PRJNA571459) | rock metagenome | isolation source: Antarctica rocks | place: Antarctica: Victoria Land, Linnaeus Terrace sud | collected 2015-12-21
CGCCTGACGGCGGGCAGAAGCGGTTCCAGATGCTGCCACTGCGTGTCCGTGAGGTCGGTCGAGTAAGCTTTGCGTTCGTTCACGAAGCCTTATTGCCAAAATACTGGCTTTTTATACACACTCTTAAGCCATCGGCTGTTGCGTTACCAGCTTTTTCTAGCACTTTCCTGACCCGTTCCGTGGCCGCTGGCGTTTGAGGCGTATCGCTTACTAGGGCCGGTAAATCCTTATCCAAACTGGCTTTGTCAACCTCACTCAGATTTTCATCTTCTGCAACAAGCTCCTGCGCCGCCTCGACACTAGCTGTAGTCCATGGATAAGGTTGACCACACTCGCCACAAAAGTTCGGCCTTTGGTAATCCTCAAAGACTTCGTAGCTTGGAACATCTTTGTATTTTGTGACCGTAGTAGACGGTCCCCTCATGTGATTGACAGTTCCGGTACGTCTACTCACGCTTGCTCCAAAGTAGAAACCAGGAATAGTTTCTGTGCCATCAGGCTCTTTACCATCAATCGCAGGATAAGGGCCTTTAACTAATGCCGCACAATTCTGGCAACTGGTCACGGTAGAAGCGCTGCATTGCTCACAATATCGCTTGTTGTAGATAGGGTTCTTTGTTGATGCTGGACTAACAAGGTGCCCATTAAGGCACACCTGAGCGGTGTCACGTAGGTCTTCTTTTGGCAAGTACATTTTGTTACCCCACATTCCTCAACGGCAGGATGATGGCGTCACCTACTACAAATGCTGCCACGCCTCATTCTCTTCAGGCCAGAGCCAGTCCTTTGCCACCGCCGACTCACTGAGTAGGTAAGTTTCTAATCCTGCCGATATTCTCAGGCTGCGTTCTTGGATGACCGCAACAAGATACTCCGGCTCGGCGGCTATCTGTGCCTCCAACTCTGGCGGTAGTTCTAGCGTGACTGTCATTGTGCTTCTTCTTTCCTCTCTGCGGCCTTCTGCGCGATCTCCGCTTCCACTTCGGGTTTCAGGTTAAGCGTCACGGTCATGTGTTGCTCCTTTTCAAGAAGGAATGTCTGTGAACTTCACAAGCGCAAAATTCTTGACACAATGAGCCACCTCATCTAGAGTTGTGTTACACCCTACCGCTATACTGTTAACCTCCCGTAGTTCCAAGTAACCTGACGGGTTTGGCTGAGACCAGTCGCCCCACCACATTTCTTGAAACAGAAATAGTGCCCTTTGGCTTCTGAGTTGGAGCGGCTTGCCAGACGAATAACTAGAACCGTTTGTCATGTTAACTTGAAACGTTACAGTAGTCTCGGGATAAAGTTTGTCACACTCGATGTCGAAGACAATTCCTGCCCATCCACGAAAATCCTGGGCCGGAGAGAAAGGAAGGTCCATATTAGCCCATTTGTCTGCATCACCTGTAAATCGTACGCTAAAATGAAGACCTTTAGAGGACGAGGCAATCGCCACTTTACCTCTTGGTGCAGCATGAGTTCTCCAAGACTGAGAGTTCTTCGCCCACTCTAGACGCTTTACCCCCACAGGTAACAGCTTCCTCACAAAAGGATATACCACTGCAACCGCCAATACTGGAGATACTATGCAGTTGATCGCGAACAAGACGCCGTTGAGAAAACCGCTCCGTTGATGTGTCTGAAACGCCTCCGAAGCTGAAACGACTAAAATCAGGATGGCAAGCAGCGACCAAATGACGCTTGACTTAGATGATTTGACCCCGGCCTTACGGAACCAGATCAACATATAGCTGATTATCAAGGCGGCAACAAATCGTAGAACCTCCCAGAGCGCATCGCTCACTAGATGGGTCGATATATCGTCAACGTGCTTCGGTATCTCGTGCATTCTTGTTCACTGCCCCACGTCGCCCTGGCCTGCGCCCGCGAAGAAGGCTTCAACATTTTCTGGGCGCAAGAGGATCTCGCGGGGCTTGACGCCGTCCTGGGAGCCGACGATGCCGCGCGCCTCCATGATCTCGACCAGGCGGGCGGCCCGCGTGTAGCCGATCTTGAACTTGCGCTGGAGGCTCGACGTCGAGCACTGGCCCTGCACGATCAGCCAGCGGACGCACGGCTCGAACAGCTCGTCGGAGGAGCCGTCGTCGTAGTCGTCGCCGCCCGCCCCGGACGCGCTGGTTTCGGACGGGATCATCGTGTAGCTGGCTTCCTCCTGGTCGCGCAGATATCTCACCAGGTCCTCGGTCTCGCGCTCGCCGATGTAGCAGCCTTGGACGCGCACGGGCTTGGCGGCATCGATCGGCATGAACAGCATGTCGCCGCGCCCGATCAGCCGGTCCGCGCCGGGCATGTCGATGATCGTCCGGCTGTCCACCTGGGTCGCCACGGCGAAGGCGATGCGCGACGAGATGTTGGCCTTGATCGTGCCCGTAATGACATCGACCGAGGGCCGCTGGGTGGCGATGACCAGGTGGATGCCGGTCGCGCGGGCCAATTGTGCCAGCCGGCAGATGCTCGTCTCGACCTCCGGCCCCTGCTGCATCATCAGGTCCGCCAGCTCGTCCACGACCACCACGATGAACGGCAGACGCTCCTCGGGCGGGACGCGGCTGTTGAAGCCGTCGATGTTGCGCGTGCCGAGCCGGGCGAAGCGGTCGTAGCGTTCTTCCATCTCCTTGAGCACCGAGCGGAAGATGCCCGCCGCCTGCTTGACGTCCTTGATGACAGGCGCAAGCAGGTGCGGGATGCCGTCGTAGAGCGACAGCTCGACGCGCTTGGGGTCGATCATCACGAACTTGACCTCGCGCGGGGTGGCCCGGTAGAGGATCGAGGAGATGATGGTGTTCAGGCAGACGCTCTTGCCGCTGTTGGTGCTGCCGCCGACGAGAAGATGCGGCATCCGGGTCAGGTCCGCGTACTTGTAGACGCCCGCGACGTCCTTGCCCAGCGCGAACGTCAGCTTGGACGGGGCGGACATGAACTCGTTCGTCGCCAGGCACTCGCGCAGGCTGACCATCTGGCAGACGTCGTTCGGGACCTCGATGCCGATGGCGGCCTTGCCGGGGATGGGGGCCTCGACGCGGACGTCGATGGCCGCAAGCGACATGGCGAGGTTGTCGGCGAGGGCGACGATCTTCTTGACCAGGATGCCCGGCTCCAGCTGGACCTCATAGCGGGTGACGGTCGGCCCCATGGCGACCTGGGAGACGTTCGCGCCGATCTTGAAGTCGTTGAGTGTCTGCATCAGGACGGCCTGCTTCTCGCGGGCGGCGCTCTCGTGGTGGACGGGGGTGGGCGGGGACTCGTTCAGCAACTCCAGAGGCGGCAGGACGAACGCCTTCTTGGTGCCGTCGTCGCCCAGCGATTCGGGGATGACGAGCGGCCCTTCTGGGGCGGGCGGCGGGGCCATCTGGACGATGGGCAGGGTGAGGGGAACGGGTTCGGTTCCTACCCCCGGCGCAAGCGCCGACCCCTCCCTCTGAGGGAAGGGTGAGGAGGAACCCACCCCGGCTTGTTCCTCGCCACCCCCAGCACTGGCTTCCCGGAGGGTCCCGAAACGAGAAGGGACGGAGTTTCGGACGGGTGGGAGCGGCTTAATCTCTTCCTCCCGTTTCGGGAGGAGTACCCGCGAAGCCACTTGTGACAAAGCGGGGGAGGTAGGTTCCTCTTCCCGCCGCGCCTGCGTCTTTGCCTGAGTCTTCTCGCGCAAAGCCGCCGCGCCGTCCCGCGCGGCTTGTGCGCCCGACCGGGCCGCTAACGCGCCCGACCGGGCGGCTTCGGCCCCGGCCCGCGCGCCGCGGGCGACCGGGCGGGTGACGCGCTTGCCGCCCTCGACCGCGTGGTCGAAGAGGTGCAGCAGGCGCATGTCCGTGGCCCAGACCAAGGCCCCCAAAGACAGCACGAAGAGAAGGATGTGGCTGGACACGTCGCCGACCATGCGCCGCAGGCCCGCCGAGACCAGCGCGCCGACCAGCCCGCCGCCGCCGGCGAGGTCATCAAAAGGGGCCGCATTGGGCGAGTGGGCGAGCTGCCGCCAGGCGATGCCCAGCACGAACAGCAGGGCCGCGCCGCCGGCGAAGTTTGCGCGTGTGTGCTGCGCGCGGCCCTGGATCAGCATCCCGCCGATGGCGCACAGGAAGAACGGGAAGGCCCAGGCCCCGACACCGACCAGAAAGCGCAGGCCCCGAACCAGGGCGTCGCCGAGCAGGCCCGCATGGTGGCCGCGCCCCAGCACGAGGCTGACCAGCAGGATCAGCCCCAGCGCGACCAGGGCCAGGCCGCCCAGGTCGTGGGCGAAGCGGTCGTTGTTGCGCGGCGGGCGGGCGGGGCGCGTCGGCGCGGCGGGGCGGGGCTGGCGCGCGCCGGGCCTGCCTGCGGCGGGCTTGCTCGGGGGCGATTTGACGGCCATACATCTGTTCTCCTGTCTGCTATTATAGCCGATAAGCGAGTCGGAGGCAAGGAGCGCACTGCGGGGAAGGGGAAAGGGCCGGGTGAGGGCCGAACGAGGGGTTGAAAACCCTCTCGCTAGGAGAAGCGTCCTTCGGACGACAGAGAAGCCGCTCCATGTCTTCACCCAACGGGTGCCTTTCCTAGCGAGAGGGTTTTCAACCCCTCGCGTGAGGCTGCTCGTCGTCTTTCCGGGTACTATAACCCCGTGATGCCAAACCGCCTGCTGCCGCCGCTGCTCGTCGCCGTCGCCGCCATGCTCTGGGGGAGCGACCTGCTGCTGCGGGCGCGGGTCGCCCAGGCGGGCTGGCCGGCGGCGGACATCGTGCTGACGGAGCACCTGCTGCTGACGCTGGCGCTCGCGGTCCCGCTGTGGCGCGGGCGCGGCCTGCTCGCTAGGCTTTCGCGGCGCGAATGGGGGCTGCTGGCTTTCGTCGGCGTCGGCGGGTCGGCCCTGGCGACCTGGATGTACACCGAGGCGTTCACGCTGGACCCTCCGCGGGCGCTGACGGTCGTGCTGCTGCAAAAGACGCAGCCGATCTTCGCACTGGTCCTGGCCGGGTGGGTGCTGCGCGAGCGGCGCGCGACCCTGTTCTGGGCCTGGTGCGCGCTGGCCCTGACGGGGGCGCTGATGCTGGTCGTTGCCGACCCCGACTTCCACCGGGGGCTGCTGTCGCGGGTGCGGGCGGAGCAGGCATTGTTGGCCCTGGCCGCCTCGGGCCTGTGGGGGGCGGCGACCGTGGCGGGCCGTCCGCTGTCCGTCCGCCTGCCGCCGACGCTGCTGGCCGGGGCGCGGTTCGCGCTGGCCCTGCCGGTCCTGGCCCTGTTCGCGCTGTTCTCCCCGCCGCCGCCGCCGGTCGGGCGGACGCCGGAGATTCTGGGGACCGTGGCGCTCATCGCCCTGGTGCCGGGGCTTTTGGGCATGAGCCTCTACTACTACGGGCTGCGCGGGACCTCGGCGTCGGCGGCGACGCTGGCCGAACTGTGCTACCCGCTGACGTCGCTGCTGATCGGCGTCGCCGTCCTGCACACGCCGACGACGCCGGGGCAGTGGGCGGGCCTGGCCCTGCTGGTGCTGGCCGTCGTCGGCGTGAGCCGGCGGCCCGGCGTGGCCGTGGCGCGGCCCGAGCCGCAGAATCTCTCCGCCGCCGTCTCCTGAGTGGGCCGCAGACATTACAATGCCCTCTTGACGACATCATCTTGACGACATCATCTTTATAACACCCTAGGAGAACACAATGGCGACGGAATACAGCTACGACATCGTCTCGAAGGCCGACCCGCAGGAGGTCAAGAACGCGCTGGGGCAGGCACAGCGGGAGATCGAGACCCGGTTCGACTTCCGGGGGAGCATCAGCAAGATCGAGCACGACGACAAGGACAAGCTGACCCTGCACTCGGATGACGAGGCGCGGCTGACCGCCCTGGTGGAGGTGCTGCGCTCCAAGCTGATCAAGCGCGGGGTGGACGTCAAGTTTTTAGATTACGGCAAGGTCGAGTCGGCCAGCAAGGGCACGGTCCGGCAGGAGATCACGATCAAGAACGGCCTGCCGACCGAGACGGCCAAGAAGATCGTGAAGCTGATCAAGGACAAGGGGCTAAAAGTGACGGCCCAGATTCAGGACCAGCAGGTGCGGGTGACGGGCAAAAGCAAGGACGACCTCCAGGAGGCCATGACCGTCCTGAAGGCCGCCGAGCTGGACGCGCCCTTGCAGTTCACCAACTACCGCTAGAGTCGCCCCTGGGAACCGCCCCATGGACCCCTTCAAGATCATCGGCGGCCTGCTGGTCGCACTGGGCTTCCTGTTCCGGGCGATCAGCCTGGCCTACTTCAAGCAGCGGGCCGGGTCGGTGCCGGACACGGAGAAGGCCCGCCGGCAGTTCGCGGGCCGCAAGCAGCGGGCGCTGTTGATTGATGCCGGGTTCATCGCCACGGGCTTTTATCTGCTCCTGACGCACTGACTCTGTGACGCACTGGGCTTATGGGTATGCGCGGAGCAGGGCGGCGGCGGTGCGGGCCTCCTGCGGGTCGCCGAGCGTCAGCGCCTTGTGCCAGGCGCGGCGGGCTTCAGCACGGCTGCCGGAGAGGTAGAGCGAGGTGCCGAGGCTGTTGTAGGCGGCGGCGTAGCCGGGGTGCAGGCGGATGGCGGCGTGGTACTCGCGGACGGCGGCGGCGGTTTGGCCCAGGTCGTCGAGGGCCACACCCAGCCGGAGATGCGCCTGGGCGTCTGTAGGGTCGGCGGCCAATGCCCGATGGAACGCGGCGACGGCGGGCCGGACGTTCCCTTGGTCGTAGAGCCGTTTGCCGGCGCGCATGAGGCTCGTTGCCTGCCCGCTTGGGGCGGCCTGCGGCGTGGCCCTGGGTCGTGGGGGTGGTGTGGCAGCGGTGAGACGTGCTGCCTTGACTCCTGCCTGACGCTTTGCGCCTTCCACCCGTGCGGCGGCCCGCGACGACTGTGCCGCCTGGGCGGTTTGCGCCGTCCTCTGCTCACGCAAGGCTTGGGCGGCGCGGGCCAGCCGGTCGGCCTCCGCGAGACGCGCCTGCTGGATCACCTGGGCGGCGCTGGCCGCCTGCTTCGCTTGGGCGGCGGCTTTTGTTCGCGCGGCGAGGCGGGTGGCCTGAGTCTGGGTGCTGTCCTGTTTTCTTAAATCCCGCGTCAGGTATTTGCGGGCGACGGCCAGCTTCGGGGACAGCTTGAGCGCGGCGCGGTACTCGGCGACGGCATCCGTCGTCTTCCCCTGCGCGTCCAGCGCCAGCCCCAGGTTGTAGTGCGCCAGCGCGAAGGCGGGCCTCAGCCGCAAAGCCTCCCCGTACTCCCGCGCGGCCTCGGGGTGCTTGCCCTGCACGTCCAGCACGTTGCCCAGGGCGTTGTGGGCGTCGGCGTTGGCCGGGTCCAGCCGGATCGCCTCTTTGTACTCGCCGCTGGCCGCGTCGTGCTGGCCGGCGTCGTCCAGCGCGTTCGCGAGCGAATAGTGGACGGGGGCGTAGTCGGGCCGCAGCTTGATGGCGGCGCGGTATTCGGCGACGGCGTCGTCGCGGCGGCCCTGCTTCTCCAGCAGCCGCCCCAGCATGTAATGGGCCTGGACGAACGCGGGCCGCAGCCTCAGCGCCTGCCCTAGTTCCGAGGACGCTTCCGCCGTCTTCCCCTGACGGTCCAGGGCGATGCCCAAGTTGTAGTGGGCGTCGGGGTTGTCCGGGCGCAGGCGGACGGTCTCGCGGAACTCGGCCAGCGCCTGGATGTGCTTGCCTTGAATCTCGGACACGATCCCCAGGGCGTTGTGGGCGTCGGGGAAATCGGGCCGCATCCGAATCGCCGTGCGGAAGGCGGTGGCGGCGGCGTCGTACCGGCCCTTCCCGAAGGCGGCGACGCCTGCCCGGAACTGCGCCATCGCCGGGTCTGGGACGACGGGCGGCGCGGCGACGGGCGGCGCGGGCGCAGCGCCGGTCTGAGCCGGGGCTGGGATGAGGAGCAGAAAGGCCGCGAGAGAGGTTGCGGCGAGCGAGAGCGTCTTGGGCGGTGTGCTGGGCATGAAAATCGCCTTTCGGGAAGGGCCGGTGCGAGGGCGCTTGTGGCCTTCGGACCACGCCCTGAAGGGCACGGCTAGGCGGACGGAACCCGCTTCGCGGCGGGAGACAACGCTCGCGGAATTTCTCCATAGCCCCGAAGGGGGTCGTGTCTGTTTAGCCTGTCGAGGCAGCGGCAGGGATAACTATGCGGCGTAATTAGCGACGCAGGGCGTGTTTTCCTGCGTGAGGTCGGCGGGCATGGCTTGCCTTTTTTTCGCGTCCGCCTGTATAATAAGCGCGATGACACAGACACAAGGCAGTGACGCAACGCGCGGCGAATGGCTGGCGGAGGGGCGGCGTGTGCTGGACGAGGCGGCGCGCGCCCTGGACCGCCTGAGCGCGCGGCTGGACGGGGAAGCCTGGGGCCGGGCGGTCCGGCTGATCTTGGAGACGCACGGGCGGGTCGTCGTGACCGGCATGGGCAAGAGCGGCAAGGTGGCCGAGAAGCTGACCGGGACGCTGGCCTCGACCGGGACGCCCGCTTTGTTTCTGCACCCCGCCGAGGGCGTCCACGGCGACCTCGGGATGCTCCAGCCGGGTGACGTCGTGGTGGCCTTCTCCTACAGCGGCGAGACCGACGAGATGCGGGCGATCCTGCCCGCTGTCCGGCAGATGGCGACGCCGCTGATCGCGCTGACGGGCCGCGCCGACTCGACTCTGGGCCGGGCCGCCGCGGTCGTCCTGGATGTCTCGGTCGAGCGCGAGGCCTGCCCGATTCTGCTGGCCCCGACCACGAGCACGACGGCGATGATGGCGATGGGCGACGCCCTGGCCGTGGCCGTGATGGGCGCGCGCCGGTTCACGCCGGACCAGTACGCGCGCCTGCACCCGGCGGGGACATTGGGGCGGCGGCTGACCCTGCGCGTGGCCGACGTCATGCGGACCGGCGACGCGGTCGCGCTCGTGCCCCAGTCTTCCACGGTCTTGGAAGCCATGTTCGCCATCACCCAGGCCCACGCCGGGGCGGCCATCGTGACCGACCCCGAGGGCCGCGTCGCGGGCCTGATCACCGATGGCGACATCCGCCGGCACCTGCTGGACGACCCCCATCTGCTGTCCCGCCCCGCGTCGGCGGCGATGACTCCCGATCCGGGCACCGTCACGGCGGGCCTGCTGGCGACCGAGGGCCTGGGCCGCCTGGACGACTTCCACCCCCTGCCCGGCCAGCGCGCGGGCGACGCGCCGGTGGTGGACGCCGACGGGCGGCCCGTTGGGATGCTGACGCTCAAAGACTTGGTCAAAGCGGGAATCGTCTAGACCATGCCCAGCGTCTGGCCTCCGCCGCCAAAGAATCAGCCGAAAATCGAGCCTCCGCCGTCATCGCGCTCCAAACGCGGACTGGATGCGCTGACATGTTGCGGCATGGCGCTGCTAATTTTGGGTCGATTGGCTTCATCCATAGTGTGTTGAGCTGGAAGACTCGCCTGGGGAAGATCGCTCTGGGCCTCAGCCTCGGCATGATCTTACTCATCGCCTCGGTCATGCTGATCGTTGGGCATAAGTAATGCAAAACGTTAAACTTGTTGCTTTGGACGTGGATGGGACGCTGACCGATGGGACGCTTCTGTTCGGCGAGGATGGCGTGCGGCTGAAGGCCTTCCACGTCGCCGATGGGCTGGGCATTGTGATGGCACAGAGCGTAGGCCTAAAGATCGCCGTCATCTCGGGTCGGTCGAGTCGTGCGGTCGAGGCACGCATGGCCGAACTCCGAGTCACCGACGTGGTGCAGGACTGCGGCGACAAAGCGACAGCGGTGCGCGGCTTGCTGGCAAAGTACGGTCTGCGGCCCGCCCAAGCCGCGTTTGTCGGCGACGACGTCAACGACCTGCCCGCGTTCGACGCGGTGGGGGTCAGAATCGCCGTCGCCGATGGTGCCGGGTTGTTGAAGGCGCGGGCGGATTGGGTGACGCCGCGCATGGGCGGGCATGGGGCCGTGCGGGACGCGATTGAGGAGATACTGCGGCGTCAGGGGCGGCTGGACGCGGCGGTCGCCGCCTACCTGGCGCGGACGGGGCCTGAGACGGAGCCTGATGGGGTGGCGCGGCAATGACGACGCTGCACCTGCTGCACACCAACGATTTTCATGGCAAACTGACGCCGGGACAGGCCGAGACCTTCCGGCGCGCGAAGGCCGCGCGTTCGGACGCGATCCTGCTGGACGCTGGGGACGCCGTCTCGGCGGGCAACGTCGGGGTGCGCCTGGGCGGGGAGCCGATCCTGGCGCTGATGGCGGGCGCGGGCTATGACGCGATGACTCTGGGCAACCGGGAGTTCCACGTCGCCGGCAACGCCCTGCGCCTGAAGATCGGCGGGGCGGGCTTCCCGCTGCTGTGCGCCAACCTGCGCTGGCGCGAGGACCGGGGCGAGCCGCTGCCGACCCAAGCCTCTTGGAAGGCAACGCTGCCCAATGGGCTGCGGGTGGGCGTCTTCGGGCTGACCGTGCCGATGGTGACGCGCCGGATGCTGGCACTTTGGGTCAGCGCCTTTGTGTTTGAAGACCCTCTGGAAGAAGCCCGGCGGCAGGTCGCGCTCCTGCGGCCCCATGTGGATGCCCTCGTCGCGCTGACGCACATCGGGTCGCGGCAGGACGAGCGCCTGGCCCTGGCCTGCCCCGACATCGACGTGATCGTCGGCGGGCACACCCACGACGCAGTGGACGCGCCGAAAATGGCCGGGGGCGTCGCCATCGTGCAGGCGGGGTCGCACGGGAGGTTCTTCGGCGAGACCGAGCTGACCTGGGACGCGCCGGGCGAGCGCCCGCGCGTCTCGGGCCGGCTCGTCCCGCTTGAAGAGACGCCGCCCCCAATAGCGCCTTCTACAGTCGGGGGCGGCGCGTGAGAGACCTGCTTTTGTTTCTGCTGACGGCCTGGGCGGCGACCGCGGCGGGCCGGACCGTGCTGCGCCGTCTGCGCCTGCCCGGCGATGTGACCCCCTTGGAGCGAAACCTGTTCGGGCTGGCACTGGGGCTGGGCCTGCTGGCCTATGGGATGCTCGCCTTGGGCCTGGCCCACGCGCTGTACCCCTTTGCGGGGTGGGGACTGCTGGGAGTTCTGGCGCTTGTGGGTGGGCCGGAACACGCCGGGATGGCCCGTGAGATCGGCGCGGCGGTGCGGGGCCTCGCGCGCTCGTCCTGGGCGGGGCGCGGCCTGGTCCTGCTGTTCGCGCTGCTGGCCGCCGTGCCGCTCGTGGGCGTCTGGACGCCGCCCGTAGTCGGGCTGGGGGCGTTCGGCTATACCGAATGGGACAGCCTCTCCTATCATCTGGCCGACCCGAAAATCTATCTCGGGGCGCACCGCATCCTTTATCTGCCCTGGGAAAGCCACTCGAACTTCGCCTTCACCGCAGAGATGTGGTATCTGTACGGGCTGATGCTGGGTGGCGTCCCGCTGGCGAAGCTGTTCCACTTCGCCTGCGGGGCCGGGGCCTGCGCGGGCGTCTATGCCCTGGGCGCGCGGCTGACCTCGGCCCGCGTCGGCCTGCTGGCCGCCTTGATTCTCGGCTCGACACCCCTGGTGCTCTGGGAAGCGGGGACGGCCTACGCGGACCTGGCGGGGACGTTCTTCGCGACGCTGACGCTGCTGGCCTTTGCGCGGGGCGTGGCCGGACGCAGCCGCCGCTGGCTGTGCCTGGCCGCTCTCCTGATGGGCCTGACGCTGAGCGCCAAGGCCACGGCCCTGACGACATTGGCCCTACTAGCGCTCGCCCTGCTGGCCTGGCGTCTGCGGGCGGGGGGCGGGCCGTGGCCGCGCGCCCTGGCGGCGGCGGCGGCCTGGGGTGCGCTCGCCCTGCTGGTCGGCAGCCCGTGGTACGTCAAGTCAGCGGCCTACACCGGCAACCCCGTGTACCCGTTCTACGAGCGCCTCTTCCCAAGCCGCCATTGGAACGCTGCCCTGGGCGCGCAGTACGACGCCTCGAACGCCAATTTCGGCGTGGGAACGACTCTGCGCGAGCTGCACAGCCCCGCTCAGGCGGCGCTGACGCCGTGGAACCTCACGATGTACCTGGTGCCGGGGCACTTGCCGCCAAGCCCCAATTTTCGCCCCTTCAACGATTTCCAGACGCCGCTGGCCGCCCTGTCGCCGCTGCTGCTGGCGGCGCTGTTCTTTCCGGCGTTTAGCCGAGGCGCACCGGGCGGCATCAAGGCATTTGCATTGTACGCCTCGCTCTCGCTGGGCCTGTGGTTCGTCACCGCCCAGTACGTGCGCTACCTGCTGCCCACCGTGCCGGTGCTGAGTCTGCTGGCCGCCTGGGTGCTCGAACGGGCGTGGGCGGGGCGCTGGCGGTCGCGGTACGCCCTGTTTGCCCTGGGCGTCGGCTCGCTGGCGTTCACGGCGTCGGTCGGCGCACAGCTCTGGGCGCTCCAGGCCCCCGTCGCCTTCGGCCAAGTGTCTGACGGGGACTACATCGCGCGCGGCTTCGCGCCCTATGAGGCCATGCAGTTCATCAACCAACAGTTACCGCTGGGCACCAAAGTCGCCTTTTACGGCTGCCCCTTGGGCTTCTACTGCGACAGGCCGTACCTGTGGGCCGACGCGCAGCACAGCACGCTGATCCCGTATGACCGTTTCCGCTCCCCCGATGACCTGCGCGCATCGCTGCGCGTGCTGGGCGTGACCCATGTGCTGGTCTGGGCCAAGTTCTTCCCGCTGACGCCGGACGCCCAGGACTACACCCGCTGGGTCTACGGGGTGACGGCGGGGAGCGGCCCGCCCGTCTTCGAGGCGCGCGGCGTGGCCGTGTACGCGCTGAAAAGAGATGCGCTGGGGGGCGCGAAGTAGATGGCGCGATGGAAGACGCAGGGGTGGGCCACCCGTGGACTTTTGGCCCTCCTTCTCCTCGCCTACTTTCTTCTGGCCTTCGGCTACAGCGTCGTCACGCCGGCGGCGACGGCGGATCAGCACAACCCGGACGAGAACGCCCACGTGCAGTACGTGGCGACGCTGGCGTCGGGCCATCTGCCGGTCTTCACGGACGCCGCCCACGGCTACGAGAACCACCAGCCGCCGCTTTACTACGCCCTGTGCGCGCCGGTGTACCTCGCGGCACGGGGGCACGGAGACGCGGTCGCAACACGTGCGGTGCGGCGCGTCTCGATCCTGCTGGGGGCGCTGCTGATCTGGGCCGCCTTCGGGTGCATCCGCCGTCTCTTCCCCTCGGAACCCGGCCTCGCGCTGGGAACGGCGGCGTTTGTCGGCCTGCTGCCGGGGAACGTCGCCCTGTGCGCCTCGGTGACGAACGACGCGCTGACCAATCTCGTGTTCGCTGCGGCGCTGTGGCAATTGGTGAGGCTGGTCACGTTGCCCGACCCGGACACGCCCCCGGCACTGTGGCGGCGTCGCGCGCTCCGGCTGGGGCTGACCCTGGGCCTCGGCATCTGGACCAAGACGTCCACGCTGACGCTCTTCCCCGTCGTCCTGCTGGCGTTCTACTTCGTGGCCCGGCGCGGTCTGATGACGACGGCGAGGGCCGCGCGCGGGGCATTCCTCGCCTGCGGGCTAGGGCTTGTCCTGGGCCTGCCGTGGCTCGGGCGCAATCAGGTTCTTTACGGCGACCCGCTGGCGCAGCACCTCTTCGTGACAGCCTTTGCCCGGACGGCCCAGGCGGACACGATCACGCGGTACGTCTTCGGCGGCTCGGTCGGCGGGTACCTTGTCGGCGTCGCGCAGTGGACGTTCGCGTCGTTCTGGGGGGGCTTCGACTCGGGGCTGATCTTCTGGGGGCAGGGCCCCCGCGCACGGCTGGACCCCAACGCGCCGGGCGCGTATGGCATCTATGGCGGGACGCCGCCGCCGTTCTACGCCCTCTTCCTCGCCCTGTCCCTGGTGTCGCTTGCGGGCGTCTTCTTGCGCCTGCGCCGCGAGCCGCCCGACGCGCGGCAGGGCGTGGCCTTGTCCGCGTTCGCCGCCCTCGTCGGCCTGGTCGGATTCGTCTTCCTGCGCTTCATCCTGACCTTCTTCCAGGCCCAGGGCCGCTACCTGTACCCCGTCCTGGTCCCGCTGGCGTTCTTCTTCGTCTGGGGTTGGCGTCGCCTGCTCCCGCCCCGCGCCTTTCCCATCTTCGTCGCCCTGCTGGCGGCGGGGCTTCTCGCCCTGAACCTGTACACGATCTTCGGCCTGCTCGCCCCACGCTTCAGCGGACTTTAATGCGCCTTGCTTTTTGACTACTTTAGTAGTATAATAGGGGCATGAGAAGGCGCTTTGCTTGGTATGGTGTTGCTCTCGCGCTCATAGCCGCTGTTGCTGTCTTGGTTCACTTGGTCGGGGTTTCCAGGCAGGCGGAAGGTCTGCCTCGTCCGAAGCCCCCCACCTACGTGCAGTCACCCCTAATCGCTGCCATCCTGCGACGGGATGCGGCCAGTGTTGCGATTCTGCTGAAGAAGGGAGCAGACCCTAACGTTCGGTATGACCGCCAGTCACCAGGCGCTATCATACCGGGCATTTCCCAGTTGTCTCACGGCCCGACACCGCTGATGATTGCGGCCCTCGGGGGCGACACCGGCGCTTACTGGGATTTCTATGAGTATCAGGGTTTGGAGGATCATCATGGACAATGGGATGATCCCGTCATCGTGAAGGATCTGCTGGCGCATGGAGCCGATCCGAATGCCCAAGATGAGCACGGCTGGACCCCGTTGCTGTGTGCGGCTGTCAACGGGAACGTCAGGATCGCGCACTGCCTGCTGGATCATAGGGCCGACGTGAATGAGAGACTTCGGGGCAACGAGACGTCGTTGATGGACGTGGCGAAGCGCAATGACGTCCCTTTGGTGAGGCTATTCCTGCAAAGGGGTGCGGACGTGAACGCTCGGAACGATGACGGTTTCAGTCCACTGATTGCTGCCTGCAATGTCGATGCCGCAACGAACTCACCCAGATATGAGCTTGGGAACGCTGCCACCGCTGTGCTACTCCTTGATCACGGTGCGGACGTCAACCTGCCCTATCGCAGTCAATACCCGAGTCAGTATCCAAGTGCGTTGATGGTAGCGGTTTACAATCACAATCCCGCCGTGGTTCAAGTGCTGCTGGCGCACGGGGCGCACGTCAACGCCACAAACTCCGACGGCTTAACTCCCTTGATGCTCCTGCCGCGCATCTTCTCCTGGCGCGATCAAGCCATTCAGCAGATGCTGATCTCGAATGGTGCCAGGATCAGCGCCGCAAGTTATGACGGTAACACGGCACTGACTTGGGCGGCTGACAAAGACGACCTCCGAACCGTCCGATTTCTGCTGGCACACGGAGCCGATGTGAACGCTGTCAATCGCGCAGGGCACACGGTGCTCTGGTTCGCGGCGAACAACGGCAACGCGGCCATGTTCAATCTTTTGCGCTCACGCGGCGCGATGGTGCTAGGGCCGAGCGGCCGAGGGGCGGTGCTTCCCGTTTGGGGAGGCGGCCTTGGAAACTACAACATCTATCACTTTCGCTGATTGCCGGAAGGCGCACGTTGCTGGTATACTGCCCTCGGCCCATTCGTCCAGCCCGGCCCAGGACGCCGCGCTTCTCGGCGCGGAGACCGGCGGTTCAAATCCCCGATGGGCTACGAGATACCCCTCAAGATCGAGCGAGATTGACGAAACCCCCGCGATGGGTTATAATGACGGCGGGGGCGTCCCACGCGCCTCCCCCGTCAGGGCATGCCACCGATGCGCCGAACCAAAATCGTCTGTACCATTGGGCCGGCCACGCGCGGCCCCGAGTCCCTGCGGCTCCTGCTCGCGGCGGGCATGAACGTCGCGCGGCTGAACTTCTCCCACGGCTCCCACGATCAGCACGCCGAGGTCATCGGCCACCTCCGCCGGCTGGCCTCAGAGATGGACCTGCCGCTGGCCCTGCTCCAAGACCTGTCCGGCCCCAAAGTGCGCGTGGGCGACGTGGCGGGCGAGGGCGTTTTGCTGCGGCCCGGCGCGGTGCTGACGCTGACACAGGAGGACGTGCCCGGCGACGAGCACCGGGTCAACCTGCCCGTGCCCGAGATCTTCGAGGCGGTCGGCGTGGGTACGCATCTGATGCTCGACGACGGCCTGATGGAGCTGCGCGTGACGGCTAAGCGGTCCAGTGCGCTGGTCTGCGAGGTAGTCGTCGGCGGCCTGCTGACGTCGCACAAGGGCGTCAACGTGCCCGGCGTCACGCTGCCCATCGCCGCCGTCACGGACAAGGACTTGGAAGACCTCCGATTCGGCATCGCGCAGCGCGTGGATTATGTGGCCGCGTCGTTCGTGCGGTCGGCCTCCGACATCGCCGTGCTGCGGGGCGTCTGCGAGGCGGCGCGGGCCAAGATTCCCCTGATCGCCAAGATCGAGAAGCACGAGGCGATCTCAAACATCGATGCGATCATGGAGGCTGTGGACGGCATCATGGTGGCGCGGGGTGATCTCGGCGTCGAGGTGCCCATCGACGAAGTGCCGATCATCCAGAAGATGCTGATCCACAAGGCCAACCGGGCGGGCAAGCCCGTGATCACGGCCACGCAGATGCTGGACTCGATGATCCGCAATCCGCGCCCGACGCGGGCCGAGGTCACGGACGTCGCCAACGCCATCTTCGACGGGACCGACGCCGTGATGCTCTCGGGCGAGACGGCGGTCGGGGCCTACCCGTTCGAGACGGTCCGCATGATGGCGAAGATCGCCGCCCACACCGAGTCGTCCGGCGAATACACCAAGATGATGGGCGAGAAGATGAAGCTGGACACGGGCAAGTCCATCACTGGGGCCATCGGGCAGGCGACCTGTGACATCGCCCGCGACCTGGACTGCGCGGCCATCCTGACCGCTTCGGCGACGGGGCGGACGGCCCGCGTCGTGTCCCGCTACCGCCCCCACGCCCCGATCGTCTGTGCGACGAACCGGCCCGAGACCTTCAACCGCTTGGCGCTGGTCTGGGGCGTCCATCCCGTCCTGGTGGACATCGCCGCCGACTCGGACAGCATGATGCAGGCCTGCCTCGACGCGGCGGGGAAGACCGGGCTGGTCAAGGACGACGACGTGGTGGTGCTGACCGGCGGTGTGCCCGTGGGCCGGCCCGGCAGCACGAACTTTCTGAAGATACACCGAATCGGCCAGCCCCTGCGGCCCGAGTGATGAGTCCGAGACAAGCCCCCACCATGGCAGACGACACAGCGCGAGACGGACAGCGAGGGAACGGGCGGCGGGATGCGGCCTGGGAGGCGGACCTGCGCGCTCGGCGTCAGGCCCGCCGCAAGAAGGCCGGCCCGAGGCCCGGCTGGAAGCGGCCCCGGCGCATCCTGAGCCTGTGGTCGCGGCTGGCCCTGCTCGTGGCCGTGATCGTCGTATCGGTGTTCATCGCCGTCGGCATCGTCACCAAGGCCATCCGGCCCTACCACGAGGCCCGCGTCCAGACCGGTCAGCTCGCCCGGAGCCGTCAGGCGAGTGCGGCCCTGCTCGCCGAAAACGCCGATCTCGCGCGCCACATCGCTTACCTGAAGACGCCGCAGGGCGTCGCCTCCGAAGCCCGCCGCATGGGCTACCTGCGCCCCGGTGAGCTTCCCATCGTCGTGACCGGCCTGGACGAGCGCGCCACTGCGCCCCCGGCCCCCGTGCCCCCGGCCCCCGTGCCGGCCCTCGCGGCCCCGGAGACGGGCGGCGCGGCCCGCCGGTTCTGGCGGCACCTGACCGGGCATTAGTGAGTGCCCCGCCCTGAACGGCGGGGCTTTAAAAGTGGCCCTGGGGCCGCTTCGGCAAGGCTGCCCGCGCCGCAAAGAAAACACCTAAACAAGACATGGCAAAAGAAATCATCGTCAACGTGGACCACCGCGAGACGCGCATCGCCGTCCTGCTGGACAAACAACTCACCGAGTTGCACGTCGAGCGCGAGCAGCGCGTCGTCGGCAACCTGTACAAAGCGAAAGTGGACAACGTCCTGCCCGGCATGGACGCGGCGTTCGTCGAGATCGGCCTGGAGCGCAACGCGTTCCTGTACGTCGCCGACATCCTGCCCGAAGAGGATGAAGACGGGGCACCGCGCCGCAACCGGCGCGACCTGCACATCACCGACCTGGTGCGGCGCAACGACCAGCTCCTGGTCCAGGTCGTCAAAGGCCCGCGCAGCACCAAAGGCTCGCGCGTGTCGTCGCGCGTGTCGCTGCCGGGCCGCTTTTTGGTCTTGATGCCGGACGCCAACAACCTGGGCGTCTCGCGCAAGATCGAGGAGGGCAAGGAGCGCGACCGGCTCAAGAAGATCGTGCAGAAGTTCCGCCAGCCCGGCACCGGCGTCATCGTCCGCACTGAGTCGGAGGGCCGGAGCGCGAGCGAGCTGCGCCAGGACTACTTGATGCTGGTCGAGACGTGGAAGGGCATCCAGGCCAAGGCCAAAGTGACCCAGGCCCCCGCCCTGATTCATCAGGACATGGGGCTGGTCCTGAAGATTCTGCGGGACGCCTTCGGCTCCGACGTCAGCCGCCTGGTCATGGACTCGCCCACCGACTTCGCGCAGGCGCACGAGATCATCGCGCGGCTCTCGCCCGACTTGCAGGACCGCATCGAGCTGTACGACGGAGATAAGCCGATCTTCGAGCACTTCAAGATCGAGCAGGACGTCCAGCGGCTCTTGCAGCGCAAGGTCCCGCTGCCCTCGGGCGGGTCGCTGGTCATCGACCAGACCGAGGCCTTGGTCTCCATTGACGTCAACTCGGGCAAGTTCACCGGCACCGTCGGCCTGTCCGACACGATCCTCAAGACGAATCTGGAGGCCACCGAGGAGATCGCCCGGCAGCTCCGCCTGCGCGACCTGGGCGGCATGATCGTGCTGGACTTCATCGACATGGACAGCGCGCGTGACAAGAAGGCCGTCATGGACGCCTTCGTCAAGGCGCTCAAAGACGACCGCTCGCGCACCAAGATCTCCAGCATTTCGGCCCTGGGCCTGATCGAGATGACGCGCAAGCGGACCGGGGAGACCGTGGACACGGCCATGACCGAGGTCTGCCCCTACTGTCACGGTTTGGGGCGCATCGACTCGGCCGAGACCGTCTCGCTCGCCATCGAGCGCGAGCTGCGGCGTCTGGCGGCGACGACCCCGCACGAGGCGTTCGTCGTCACAGCTCACCCGGATGTCTGCACCCACCTGATCGGGACGCAGGGCGAGGACATCGAGGCCCTGGAGCGCGACCTGCGCCGCTCGATCTACGTCCGTGCGGTCCCGTCGTGGCACCACATCGGCAAGTACGACATCGACCAGGGCGGCCTGCAAAAGTTCGAGGGGCCGCTCTCGGGGCCGCGTCGCGGCCAGATCGTCGAGGTGCAGGTGATGCGCGACGACCCGCACGGCGACCACGCCTCCTCAGCGACCGCCTACCTGCTGCCCCAGCGCGCCTTGCAGGTCGAGATCGCAAATGGCGCGCGCTTCGCCGGCCAGACCATCAAAGTCCGTCTGGCCGACGTGCGCCGCTCGGTCGCCCTCGCCGAGACGCTGACGAAGAGTGGGGATCGGGACGGCGGCGGGCGCGAAAACGGGAGCCGGGAGCGGGCGTAGCGCCGGGCCGTCAGTCAGCATGGATTCGAGAAGCCCGCTTCTGGGGAGAAGCGGGCTTTCTGCTTTGCGTGATCCGCCACGGAGCCTACCCCCGCCGAAGACGGCACCCCCTCCCTCGGAGGGAAGGGTAAGACCGCCGTCCCAATTATCCCTCCGGCTCCCCCTTCCTTCTTAGGGACCCTCCGGGGCGCCTATGCTTGGGGGTCGGGGGGTTAGGTTCTGAAGGGGCTGGGGGGTTAGGTTTTTGCCCGCCGGGACCCGCCCCACCTCACCCGAACAGCTTCAGCTCCCGCCCACGCGCGGCCTCCAGGCGGTCTAAAAATGCGTCGCGCGGTATCTCGCGCGCCCCCAGTGCCGCCATGTGCGGGGTCATCACCTGGGTGTCCAGCCAGGTCGCGCCGCGCGCCTTCAGGTGGTCTATCAGGAAAAGCAGGGACAGCTTGGAGGCGTTGGGCCGGGCGTGGAACATGCTCTCGCCGCAGAAGACGCCGCCGACAGCAACGCCGTACAGCCCGCCAGCGAGGTTGCCCTCGGCGTCCCAGGCCTCGACGCTGTGGGCGTGGCCGGCCTGATGGAAGGCGACATACGCGCGGCGCAGGGCGGGCGTGATCCACGTCCCCTCCTGGTCGGGGCGCGGGGAGGCCTGGCAGGCGTCGATCACCGACGAAAACGCGCGGTCCAGGGTGAACGTCAGCGGCGAGCGGCGGCGCAGGCGGGCTAGACGCTCGGGGACGTGCAGGCGGTCGAAGTCCAGCACGGCCCGCCGGCGCGGGCAAAACCAGAGCAAGGGGTAGCCAGTGATGGGCCAGGGGAAAATGCCCTGCGTGTAGGCAGTCAAGAGTGTTGCGGTCGTCAGGTCGTCGCCGACGCCGACGATGTCGGAGTCCCCGGCCTGGCGGGGCGGAACGAAACGGGGCATGGGCGGCGATGTCCTGATAACGGGGTAAACTGGGGCCATGATACCCATCTCGATGCCCCCGCCGACGCCCGTGCCGACGCGACCGGCCCTCCGAACGCTGCTGCTGGCCTGTGCGCTGACGGTCGGCCTGTGGTTCGTGCCCATCGCTTCGCTGGCGCTGTACCCGCTGCGGCTCTTTGTGACGCTGATTCACGAGGGCAGCCACGCACTGGCGGCGACGCTGACGGGCGGGGTGGCGGAGCGGATCGTGGTCCTGCCGGACGCCTCGGGTTACACGCTCACGGCGGGCGGCTGGGAGGGCGTGGTCGTCATGGCGGGCTACATCGGGGCGACATCCTACGGGGCACTTATGCTCGCCCTGGCGCGGCGGCCCGGTACGGCGCGCCTGATTCTAGGCGGATCGGGGATTCTCATCGCGCTGCTGGATTTGCTGCTGGTACGGAACCCGTTCGGGCTGGGGTGGGGGATCGCCATCGCCGCCGCTCTGCTGCTGGCCGCGCGGCGGCTGTCCGGGCGGGCCTCAGAGCTGACGGCGATGTTCCTAGGGGTGCAGTGCGCGGTCAACGCGCTATTCGACCTGAAGACGCTGCTGGGGCTGTCCGCCTCCGCGGACGGGCCGGTCTCCGACGCCGTGCTAATGTCTCGGGTGATCCCGCTTCCGCCGATGGTCTGGGCGGTTCTTTGGGGCGGCCTGTCGCTGGCCGTTTTGGTGGCCGCCCTGCGCCCCTACTGGCGCGGGCGGCAGGCACCGGGGCTGTGAAAAGCCCCGGCGCTCGCTACCGGATTGGCCCTATTTCATCCCGTTGACCGCGTCCATCGCGCTCTTCTGGACGCTGGGCGGCAGCGGCGCGTAGTAGGCCGCGGCGGCGTCCTTCTGGCCGTCGGTCAGCGCCCATGTCAGGAACTTCTTCAGCGCCGGGTTGGAAGACTGCGGATACACCAGCAGGAACGTGAAGCCCGTAATGGGGTAGCCCTGCGGGTCGGTCGTGTTGGTGATGACCTTGCGGAAGTCCGGGGGCAGCGTCACACCCTGGGCCGCCGCCGTCGCCGAGGCGACCGAGGGGGCGATAAAGCTGCCCTTGGCGTTCTGCACGTCGGCGAAGGGAATCTTATTCGTGACGGCATACGCCAGTTCGATGTAGCCGACGCCGCCGACGTTCTGCTTGAGCAATTGCGCGACGCCGGCGTTGCCCTTGCCGCCCAGGCCGTTCGGCCACTTGACCGACTTGCCCGCGCCGACGCTGGTTTTCCAGGCCGGGCTGATCTCGCTGAGATAGGTCGTGAAGATATTGGTCGTGCCGGACCCGTCCGAGCGGTGGCAGGCGGTGATGTTGGTGCCCGGAAGCACCTTGCCGGGGTTCAGGGCGGCAATAGCTGGATCGTTCCATTTGGTGACCTGGCCCAAGAACATCTTGGAGATGACGTCGCCGTTAAGATGGACATCGGCGGGGACGCCGGGCGCGTTGTAGGCGACGCAGACCGCGCCCGCGACGGTGGGGATGTGCTGGACGCCCGGCGCGGCCTTCATCTCGGCGTCATTCATCGGGGCGTCGGACGCGCCGAAATCGACCGCCTTGGCGGTGATGTTCTTGATGCCGCCGCCCGACCCGATGGGCTGATAGTTGATCTGGACGCCGGTCTTGGCCTTGTATTCCTGGAACCACTGCTGGTACAGGGGGGCGGGGAACGTCGCGCCCGCCCCGGTCAGCCCGGCCCCGCCCGCTGACGTGGCCTGGCCCGACCCGCCCGCGCCGGGAGGCGCGCTCTGGTCGGAGCTTTGCTTGCCGCAGCCCGCCACGAGGGCCGCCGCCACCGCCGCGACAACAAGCCGCACCGCTGTGTTTGTTGGCTTCATGCTTCTTTCCTCCGCGTCAAAAATAGTCGCCATCGGGCGTCATTATGCCAGCGCAAGATTAAGAGAAGATTAAGAAGCAGGATCGGTGGCGGCTTGGGGGATAACCTAATGCTGTCCACGCAGGAAAACAAGCAACAAGCATAATCCAAGCAGTACCGTACCGATGATGCCGCAGATGCGGCCTGTTTCTACGAGACCACGCTGGCTGTCATCGGCGTCTTTGTCGTAACGGCGTACTCGATCCAAAACCTCCAGGGCATTGTTGCTCATGCTCCAAGCAACCGGCCCCAGGAAGGGACAAAGAACAAGGCTGAGAATGCCTAGCACCAGGTAGGTTGAGCCACTAACGGGGGATGGGGAACGCATGCTTCCGGCCTAAGTTGGGCGAGTAGTTCTCAAATAATTGTCTTACCGCTCGCCAGATGCCCCCGCTACACGTCTTTGGAGGAGCCGCCGTTGTCGGGGAGGGATTGCGCGCCGCCGGCCACGCCCTCGACGCGGTAGACTTTGCCCTCGCGCACCATCAGGTAGACCGCCCGGACGGTGACGCCGTCTTTGCCCGTGACGGTGGCGGGGATGGCGAGATGGATGCCCTGGGCGTCGCACTGGGCGGGGCCGAACGTCACGCTCTTGTAATGGGCGAACTCGGGGTAGGCCCGTTGCATCATGGCGCGGAACGCGGTCGTGGAAGGGAAGCTGCCCTTCAGCCCGGCACTCTGGTAAGTGATCGCCGTCTGATAGTCGTCGCGCCCAAACGCCTTGAGCTGAGTCTGGATCGAGTTGATGGCCGCGGACCGCTCCGCCGTCCTCGCCGCGCGGGGGCGGGACGAGGCCGGTGCCTGTGCCGATGCGGGGGGCAAGTGGGCAAGGCCGCCCAAAGCGAGGGCGGCTAAAGCGGCGGGGGGAAGCGGGCGGCTCATGGGGTTTCTCTTTCTGCCGGGCACGACGTGGGGCTGATGCTGCCTCGCTCTTACCCACAAACCGCCCCGCGCAACCGGCACCCCGCCCGGCCCCGGCGTCTTGACCGTTCGGCCCCGTTCTGCTATAATGACGGGGTGGGTTGGACTGGAACGGAGCGGGTGCAGGTGGCCGACGTGCGGCGCACGGGGCGGCTTGCCGCTTTGGAGCCGGAGTGGCAGCGCTTGGCCGCCGTCTGCGCGACGGCGACCGTGTTCCAGACCTATGAGTGGAACGCCGCCTGGTGGCGTCACTTCGGGCGGCTGCCGGGTCGGCGGCTGCGCGTGGTGGTTTTCCGGGATATGGACGGGGTGCTGGTCGGCCTGGCCCCGCTGATGACGTCGTTCTGGTACGCGACGTTTCTGCGCCGGCTGTCGTTTCTGGGCACGGGGACATCAGACTATCTGGACGTGCTGGCCGCGCCGGGCTGGGAGGACGCCGTCGCCGACGCCCTGTATGCCTATTTGCGCCACGTCGGCGGCTGGCAGATCGCCGACTTCCAGCAGCTCCGCGAGGGCGGGCTGCTGCGGGGCCGCCTGCCCGCCCCGGATCTGGGCCTGAACTCCCTGGAGGCTGAGGGTGAGCCGTGCCCGTTCCTGGCCCTGCCGCCCGAGTGGCCGATGCTCCTGCAAGGGCTGGGCAAGAAGACGCGGGCGAACGTCGGCTACTACGACCGCAGCCTGCACAAAGTGTATGACGTTGAGATCGGCCCGGTCCGGGACGAGGCCGCCCTGGACGGCGAGCTGACTCGCCTCTTCGAGCTGCACCAGCGGCGCTGGAACCAGCGCTGGCTTCCGGGCGTATTCGGAGGGAGGCGCGTCCAGGCGTTCCACCGCGACGCCGCCCGGCGGCTTCTCCACCGGGGCTGGCTGCGGCTCTTCTCGCTGAAGCTCGACGGGCAGACGCAAGCCTCTCTCTACTGCTTCGCGTTCGGGGACCGGGTGTGTTACTACCAGGGCGGGTTCGAGCCGACGCTGGCGCGTCTCAGCCTGGGCACGGTCCTGACCGCGCGCGCGATGCAGGCGGCGGTGTCCGAGGGGCGGCAGGTCTTCGACTTTTTGCGCGGCGATGAGCCGTACAAGGCCAAATGGACGCACTCCACGCGTGCCAACGCCCGGCGCGTACTGACACGGGCGGGGACGCCCTTCACCGCCCTGGCCCGCCGCGTCCAGGGGTGGGAAGATACGGTCGAGCGCCGCGGCAAGGCGTGGATGCGCCGCAAGGGCGGCTGACGCTTCCGAGTTTCTTTACCCTGTCACCGTTATCAAGTCACCGTTATCAAGATTGTCATCAAGAAAGACCCCGATGAACACCAACAACCGACGGACGCCCCGCTGTGCCCCCAAGCCGCTCCGGCTGACGCTGACGGCGGGGGCGGCCCTCGCCGCACTGGCCCTGACCGGATGCCAGAGCGGGCAGATTCATAGCAACATGATGAACTCGGCCCAGGAGAACGAGCTGGGGCGCGACTCGGCTTTGCAGATCGACTCGCAGGCGCGCTTTGTCATGGACGGCAAGGTCAACCGGCGCGTCCTGGACATCGCCACGCCCATCTTCGCCCAGGCGCAGAAGGACCGGCCCGATGTCTCGTTTCGCATCCGCGTGATCGACAGCCCGGAGATCAACGCCTTCTCGATCCCCGGCGGCTACATCTATCTTTATCGCGGCCTGATGGACAAGATCGGGGACGACGACGACGCCCTGGCCTGCGTCATCGGCCACGAGTCCGCCCACGTCGTCCGCCGCCACGTCGTCAAGTCCATCGCCGACTCGGAGAACAAAGGCTTTCTGGTGGACCTTGCCTCCGTACTCAGCCGCAGCAGCGCCGTCAGCCAGGTCGGCGGGACCCTGTTCGAGCTGGACCAGCTCCACTACAGCCGCGAGGCGGAGTTCGAGGCGGACCGCTGGGGCGAGAAGTTCGCCTACAACGCCGGCTTCGACCCCAGCGGGATGATCCGCACCTTCCAGCTTCTGGAGGCCGAGGACAAAAAGTACAACCAGCCCGCCCCTTACTCCCAGGACCACCCAATCAACGAGAACCGCATCCTGCGCGCCGAGGCGCAGCTTCGCGAGCTGCGCGTCAATCACGGCGCGTACATTGAGGAAGGCTACAAGGTCGGGGACGATAAACTGGCCGCCCAAAAGAACGGCGTGGATTATCAGGCGCTTCTGCTGTCAACCCGGATGCCCTCCCCCGCCGCCATCATGGCGAAAGGGGCCGATGTCCGTCCCGCCGCCCCGCCCCCGCCTGCCGTCACGACCAAGCCGATGCCTCAGCCGACGCCTCAGCCTGTAATACAGGCGCAGCCCGGCACGGGCACCAAGCCTTGATGCGGACCGTCGCCACCCAAAGCGCCACGCCGCCCCCGCCGGGGGGCACTTCCCCCCGCGTCGCCGCCATCATCCCGGCCTACAATGAGGAGGCCCGCATCGGGGTCGTCCTCCAGGCCCTGACGGCCTCGGGGGCGGTGGACGAGATCATTGTGGTGGACGACGGCTCGACCGACGGCACGGCCGAAGCCGCCCGGCGGGTCCCGTCCGTGCAGGTCGTCACCCTGCCGCGGAACGGGGGCAAGGGCGGGGCCATGCGCGAGGGGGCGACGCGCACCCAGGCGGACGTGCTGCTGTTCTTCGACGCCGACCTGATCGGCCTGACCCCGGCCCACGTCCGCGACCTGCTGGTGCCCGTCTGCGGGGGCGAGGCGACGATGGCGATGGGCATCTTCCGCGGCGGGCGCTTCTGGACGGACATGGCGCAGACCTTCGCGCCGGCCATCACCGGCCAGCGGGCGATCCGGCGGGCGGTCTTTTTGCAGATCCCCGATCTCGAAAAGGTCGGCTACGGCATCGAGCTGGCGATTAACGACTTCGTCCACCGCCAGGGCCTGGTGCGCCGCGACGTCACCCTGCGCGGCGTGACGCACCCGATGAAGGAAGAAAAGCTCGGCTGGGCGCGCGGGGTCGCCTCGCGGGCGCGGATGTACGGCCAGATGCTCCGCTTCCGCCTGTCCCTGCGCCGGGAGCCGAAGAAGACGAAGCGCGGGTCAAAGAACGCGACAAGGAACGGCACCGGAAAAAAGAACGGCACCGGAAAGCGGGGGTGAGCCGTGCTCACCCCCGCTTTTGCCTGTCCTCACCGATTAAAGTCCAGCGTCTCCGGCCAGCGGTAATCGCTGCGGATGGGGCTTCCCCTTTGCTTGGTCCCGTCGGCGTTGTAGACGATGCGGTTGAAGGTCCCGACGTAGTGCCGCTCGCCCAGGCGGCGGTGCGAGGCGACCAGCCGCACCCGGCGGCCCGGCACGGCCTTGCCGAACAGCGAGACGACGGCGCGGCTGCGCGTCGTCTTGTAGCAGATCAACAGAGGCGCGTCCGTGTTGTTCTGGATGCGGAAGTCTTTCTCGCCGTGGTAGATCGTGGCGTCGCGGCCCGGATCGGCATAGGGGACGGTGCGGACGTGCGGGTGGCGCTCGACGATCTTGAGGTCGGCCAGCATGGAGGCGTTGAAGAGCGTTGTCGCCACCTGGCACATCCCGCCGCCGCTCTGCATCTCCTCGTGCCCGTCGATGAAGACGGCGCTCTTGCCGTTGAACCCGTGCGCGGGGTCGCGCGGGCCGACCGTCTTGTCTACGGAGAAGATGGCGCGGGGCGGGACCACGGTGCCGTCGATGATTCCGATGGCGCGGCGGACGGTGAGGGTGCGGCCCTCGTTGCCGGGGTCGAAGCGGGTCACGAAGTAGCCGATGCGGGCGTCGATACCCTTCAGGTCGGCGGTCGTGATGCGGGCGGGCTTGACCTTCACCGGCAGCACGATGTGGACCACGTCCGGCGCCGCCTCCAGCGTCTTCTGGATTTGGTCCACGGCGGCGTCGGTGTCCAGAACGGCCCCGTCATAGCCGGGCACGATCCGGGCGGGCACCTGGTTCATGCCGTCGTCGCTGGTGTCGGCGCGGGCCACAACGGCGCGGGCGCTGCGGGGCGACCGGCGGATGTCCATCGCCAGCCCGTTCAGGTAGTGGCGTAGCCGGGCGCGGTCCACGTGGAACCTGACCTGCGAGATGGGGGTCGCCTCGGAGCTGCCCTGGGCGTAAGAGACGCCGAGCTGATGACGGCTGGCGTGGTACGTGCGCCGCCCGTCCCCCAGGCGCAGCATGCCGGCCATCCGGCCCGTGACCTGCGGCGCGGGGCGCGCGCGTGGTCTCGGCGTGTGTGCGTGGTGCGGGGGCGTCCCGGCAAGGGCGGTGGGGGTCAAGGCGGTGGGGGCGAGGGCGAGCAGCGAACCGGCGGCGGCGGCGCACAGTCGCAGGTGCCGGGGAAAGCGGTCCATAAAAAGAGAATCCTTTCGCGCCCCTGTGGGGCACACGCGCGTCAATCTGCCGCTATTTTACCTGATGGCCCGGCCATTCGTGACGCGCCTGGGGCGGGAGAGGGTGGAGGGAAAAAGGCAGGCCCATATGAAGAAGATCGAGGCGATCATCCGGCCCCTGCGCCTGGAAGCGGTCAAGAGCGCGCTGGTCGAGGCGGGCGTCGAGGGCATGACGGCGAGCGACGTGCGCGGGGCCGGGCGCGCGGGCGGCGCGCGCCACGACATTTTCCGGGGGGAGCAGTACGTCATGCACCTGCCGCCCAAAGTCAAACTGGAGTTGACCGTGCGCGACTCGGACGTGGAGGAGGTCATCGCCCTGATCCTGGAGCAGGCGCGGACCGGCGAGGAGGGCGACGGCAAGGTCTTCGTCCTGCCCGTGGCCGACGCCCGCCGCATCCGCACCGGCGAGACCGGGGATGAGGCGGTGTAGGGATCCGGCTTCCACGCCTGCTGCGGATTGTCCGGCACTACGGGTTGTCCGGGATGGGCAGGCGCAGCACCTGCACGATCTGCTTGGCGTCCTGGTAGACGCGCGCCCCCGCGCCGCTCACGGACCGGCGCAGATTGGGCGACTGCTCCCCGTGGTAGCGGACGAAGACGCGCACCGTAGGGGCGTCCATCGACGTGTCGCCCATGCCGAGCGGCTGCGAGGGCAGCGCCCCGACCGGACCGGCGGCGGCCAGGTCGGCGAAGAATCGCCGCACGACGGCGGGCGTCAGCTTCCCCTTGCGGCCCCCCGTGGTCCGCCCGCTCCGCAGCAGGATCACCGACGAGAGGTGCCCGTTCGCGCCGACGTACACGCGGTAGCCGGGCAGCGCCCTGCCGCCGCTGTTGTAGATGTAGGCGAAGTCTGAGGGCGCGCGGGCCGCGCCGCGCGTCCTCGGGGCCGCCCTTGTGCCTGTGGGGATGGTCGCCAGGGCGACCAGCGCCGCCGCGCCCATTCGGGTTCCTATCTTCATCACGTCACCTCTGCCCGGCATTCTACCCCCGCGCGGCTTTCCCCAGCACAGTATCGGAATATTTTATGGGAAACTCCAATTTTTTATGAAAATGCTTGACTCTGCCGCGCTTGTATGCTACACTGATTTTACCCGCACTTCTTGGTAGGGCTACCAGTCTTCCGGTATACTGACGCACAACCCTCGTTGCTTCCTCACTGACGTATACCTATGAAGTACCTGATGTCATGCCCTCCCTTCCGCGCCCTCCCTTCCGCGCCCTCCCTTCCGCGCTGATCTATAGCCTCGCGCTCCTGCTCCTCTGCGCCGTCTCCTCCTTCGCCGACACGATCCCCTGGGATGCGAACGCGCAAGGCAGGTTCGTCACCTGCTTCTGCCGCGACTTGCAGCACCGCCTCTGGGTCGGCACCGAGGACGGGCAGGGCCTCTGGGCCTATAATCCTGCCGACAAAGTCTGGACCCATTTCCCCGCCTCCGCCGACCTCTCCGGCGACATCTACGCCCTCGCCTGTGACAAGAGCGGGCGCGTCTGGGCCGGCGGCATGGCCGGCGTCTCCGTCTACAACGGGCGGCAGTGGCGGCAGTACGGGCCGACCGACGGCCCGCTGGGGACGCGCCTGTTCGCCCTGGCCGTCAGCCCCAAGGACGGCGGCGTCTGGGGCGCGACCGAGGCCG
>JAABUZ0100002630.1_pt1 | contig 29171 bp, 20 predicted proteins | sample 5562091 | NCBI WGS metagenome assembly JAABUZ01 (sample SAMN12813069, study PRJNA571459) | rock metagenome | isolation source: Antarctica rocks | place: Antarctica: Victoria Land, Linnaeus Terrace sud | collected 2015-12-21
GCACGGCGGCCAGCCGATCTCGTTCCCGCACCCGAGCAGCGTCGACAAGCTCGGCGTCCAGGCGGCCGGCAGCGTGGGCGGCGACACGGCCGTTCTTCTCGCGTTCCGCGCCAACGAGCGCCAGGCGCGCGACAAGTACGCCCGGGCGGCCGAGCAAGCGGCGTGGCCCGCGGACGTGCTGGCGGTCGTGCGCACCGCGGCGAGCGACGAGCGGCGCCACTACGACTGGGTCGACATGACGGTCCAATCGCTCGGCGTCACCGACGACACCGCGCTCGGGACGGTGTCGCGCGGCGTCGAAGTGTTCCACGCGCGCACGCACGACGCGGCCGAAGCCGTCGAGACGCAGGGGATGCGCGGGTTCGAGGCCGCGCGGCGCGCCGTCGCGCGCACCGGGATCACGCAGCAGGTGACGGAACGTCCGCTCGCCGCCGCGCTCGCGGTGGTGGCCGCGGGGCTGCTCCTCGGGAGCGTGCGCCGCAGCCGCTGAGCGCGGCCGTGTAGATTGCGGCGTCGGCCGGGGGCCGTCCGTGACGGCGCCCGCCGCGCCTCCCCCGGCCCGTCCCGCTCATGACCGCCAGATCGCATCTCGCCAGCGCGCGGCCCGTGCGCATCGTGGAGGCGTCGCCCGCGAACGGCGCCGCGCACGCCGCGACCGAGCCGGCCCGCAACCCCGGCACGGCGCTCGACCTCGCCCTCGTCCGCGCGCAGCGCGTGAACCGGTCCGCGGTCGAGCGGCGCGCGGCGACCCTCCCGGCACGCCGCACCGTCAAGAAGGCGTGGCAGGCCGCGTGGCTCCTCCGCGCGATCACCTGCATCGACCTCACCACGCTCGCCGGCGACGACACCCCGTCGAACGTGCGCCGGCTCTGCGCCAAAGCCGCGCGCCCGCTCCGCGACGATCTCGTCGACGCGCTCGGCGCCGGCCCGCTCGGCATCCGCACCGGCGCTGTCTGCGTCTACCACGCCTACGTCGCGACCGCGGTCGACGCGCTGCGCGGCACGGGCGTGCCCGTGGCCGCGGTGTCGACCGGCTTTCCCGCGGGGCTTTCGCCCCTCCGCGAGCGGCTGGCCGAGATCCGCGCCTCGGTCGACGACGGCGCGGTCGAGATCGACACCGTGATCACGCGCGCGCACGTGCTCCGCGGCGAGTGGGAGGCGCTCTACGACGAGGTGCGCGCGATGCGCGAGGCGTGCGGGGACGCGCACCTCAAGGTCATCCTCGCCACCGGCGAGCTCGCCACGCTGTCGAACGTCGCGCGCGCGAGCCAGGTCGCGATGATGGCCGGCGCGGACTTCATCAAGACGAGCACGGGCAAGGAGGGCGTGAACGCGACGCTGCCCGTCGCGCTCGTCATGTGCCGCGCCATCCGCGACTACCACGAGCGCACGGGCGTCCGCATCGGCTTCAAGCCCGCGGGCGGGATCCGCACCGCCAAGCAGGCGCTCGAATTCCAGTACGTGATGCGCGAGGAGTTAGGCACGCGCTGGCTCGCCGCGGACCTCTTCCGCATCGGCGCGAGCGCGCTGCTCACCGACATCGAGCGCCAGCTCGAACACTTCGTCACCGGGCGCTACTCCGCCGCCCACCGCCACGCGATGGTCTAACGGTCCGATGGCTGCCGCAGTCGCAGAGATTTTCGAGTCGATGAGCTACGGCCCCGCGCCCGAGTCGGACGCGGAGGCGCGTCGCTGGATCGCGGACCGGGGCGGGGAGGGCGCGCACTACGCCGCCGGCGCGTGGTACCGCGCGCCCGGGGCCGAGCTGTTCGACGTCTTCGAGCCCGCGACCGGCGAGCTGCTCGCCCGCGTCCCGCAGGGCACCGAGGAGGACGTGGACCGCGCCGTCGCCGCGGCCCGCGCGGCGCAGCCGGCGTGGGCCGCGCTCGGCGGGCACGGACGCGCCCGGCACCTCTACGCGCTCGCCCGCGCCGTGCAGAAGCACAGCCGCCTGCTCGCCGTGCTCGAGGTGCTCGACAACGGAAAGTCGATCCGCGAGACCAGGGACCTCGACATCCCGCTCGTCGCGCGGCACTTCTACCACCACGCCGGGTGGGCCCAGCTCCTCGACACCGAGTTCCCGGGCTACGGACCGTTAGGCGTGGTCGGGCAGGTGATCCCGTGGAACTTCCCGCTCCTCATGCTCGCGTGGAAGGTCGCGCCGGCGCTGGCGGCGGGAAACACGGTCGTCCTCAAGCCCGCCGAGTTCACCCCGCTCACCGCGCTCTGCTTCGCCGAGCTCGCCCACGACGCGGGGCTCCCGGCGGGCGTGCTCAACGTGGTCACCGGCGACGGGCGCACCGGCGCCGCGCTCGTCGCGCACGCCGACGTCGACAAGATTGCCTTCACCGGCTCGACCGACGTCGGCCGCGCGATCCGCCGCGCGACCGCCGGCAGCGGCAAGAAGCTCTCGCTCGAGCTGGGCGGCAAGAGCCCGTTCGTCGTCTTCGAGGACGCGGACCTCGACAGCGTCGTCGAGGGCGTCGTCGACGCGATCTGGTTCAACCAGGGGCAGGTGTGCTGCGCGGGCTCGCGGATCCTCGTGCAGGAGGGCGTGCACGACCGGCTGATCGAGAAGCTGCGCTGGCGCATGGAGCGCCTCCGGATCGGCTCCCCGCTCGACAAGGGCGTCGACCTCGGCGCGATCGTCGCACCCGTGCAGCTCGAGCGCATCCGCTCGCTCGTCGAACGCGGCGTGCGCGAGGGGGCGATGTGCTTCCAGCCGTCGTGGGCGCGCGTGGAAGAAAGCCAGCGCGGGTGGTTCTACCCGCCGACGCTGCTCACCGGCGTCGCGCCGGCGGCGACGGTCGCACAGACCGAGATCTTCGGCCCCGTCGCCGTCGCGATGCCGTTCCGCACCCCGTCCGAGGCGGTCGCACTCGCGAACAACACGCCGTTCGGGCTCGCGGCGAGCGTGTGGACGGAGAACATCAACCTCGCGCTCGACATCGCCCCGCGCCTGAAGGCCGGCGTCGTGTGGATCAACACGACCAACCAGTTCGACGCGAGCGCCGGCTTCGGCGGCTACCGCGAGAGCGGGTTCGGGCGCGAGGGTGGGCGCGAGGGGATGTACGAGTACCTCGCGCCGTCGAAGGTGCCGAACGCGACCCGGCCCATGGTCGAGGCGCGCCCGCGCGAGCGGAGCGCGGCGGCCGACCCCGGCGCGCTGCCGCGCATCGACCGCACGCCCAAGCTCTACGTCGGCGGCAAGCAGGCGCGCCCCGATTCGGGGTACACCCGCCGCGTGCTTGGTGCCGACGGCCGTGTGGTCGGCGAAGTCGGCGAGGGCAACCGCAAGGACCTGCGCAACGCCGTCGAGGCCGCGCACAAGGCGGCGACGGGCTGGGCGCGCACGAGCGGGCACGCGCGCGCGCAGATCCTCTACTACGTCGCCGAAAACCTGTCCGCGCGCGCCGACGAGTTCGCGGCGCGCCTCGACGCGATGCGCGGGCACGGCGACGGCGGCGCCGAGGTGGACGCGACCGTGCGGCGCCTGTTCACCTACGCCGCGTGGGCCGACAAGTACGACGGCGCGGTGCACGACGTCCCGATCCGCGGCGTCGCGCTCGCGATGCACGAGCCGATCGGCGTCGTCGGCGTTGCGTGCCCGGACGAGCAGCCGCTGCTCGGCCTCGTCTCGCTCGTCGCGCCGCTCGTCGCGACGGGGAACGCGGTCGTCGTCGTCCCGTCCCAAGTGCACCCGCTCGCGGCCACCGACCTCTACGGCGTGCTCGACACGAGCGACGTCCCGGGCGGCGTGATCAACATCGTGACCGGCGCGCGCGACCCGCTCGCCCTCGTACTCGCCGAGCACGACGACGTCGACGCGCTCTGGTACCGCGGGACGCACGCCGGTGCCACGACCGTCGAGCGCGCCTCCGCGGGCAACCTCAAGCGCACCTGGACGGCGTGGGCGCCGACGGACTGGTACGACGTCGCGCGGGGCGAGGGACGTGCCTTCCTGCGTGAGGCGACGCAGGTGAAGAACGTGTGGGTGCCGTACGGCGAGTGACCGTGCGCCGTAGCGGGCGCGCGATCGCGCTCGCGTCCCGGCTCGCGTCCGCGGCGTGCGCGACGGCCGCCGCGTCGTGCGCGCCGGTGCTCGGCGCGCGCCCCCTCGCCGTCGCCCGCCCGGGCGCGACGACGTTCCACACGCTGCGCTCGGGGGGGCGCGAACGCTCCTTCCTCCTCCACCTCCCGCCGAGCGTTAGGCACCCGGTTCCGCTCCTGCTCGCCTTCCACGGCTACCTCGCGAACGCGAACACCGTCGAGTACGCGAGCGGGCTCGACGCCGTCGCCGACCGGTACGGGTGGGCGGTCGCGTACCCCAACGGCACCGGCCCGCTCCGTTTCGCGGGCCTCGCGTGGAACGCGATCACCTGCTGCGGCGCGGCGACGCGCCGCAACGTCGACGACGTCGGCTTCGCGCGCGCGCTCGTCGACGCGCTCGTCGACGCGGGCGTGGCGGAGCGCGCCCGGGTGTACGCGACGGGATTCTCGAACGGCGGGATGCTCGCAATCCGCCTCGCCTGCCAGTCCGACGCCTTCGTGGCGGGGGTCGCGGACGTCGCCGGCGCGATGCCCGATACGGTCTGCCAGGGGCGGCGCGCGGTCCCCGTGCTGCTCGTGCGCGGCGCCGACGACGACGAACTGCGCGCCGACCACCGCGACCACCAGCACCGGAACCGGAACGCGTACGCGGTCTCGTTCGCGGGGGCGATGCGCTACTGGACGCGGCGGAACGGGTGCGCGACCGGGCTCGCGCGCGACAGCTCCGCCGCCGTCGTCGAGATCCGCGCGAACGACTGCCCGCCCGGGCGCGACGTGCGCGAGCTCGTCGTCGCCGGGCAGGCGCACGCGTGGCCGGGCGGCCGCAAGCCGTGGCTGCTCTCGCCCCCGCCGGCACCCGACGTCGACGCGTCGGAGCGGATCGTCGCCTTCTTCGAACGCGAGGCGCGCGCGGGAACGCGTTAGGCGTTCGGGCGCGGGCCGGCCCCTACGGCGCGGCCGCCACGTCCCGCCCCGGCCGCAACACGAGCGACGGCCCGACGATGCCGGTCGCGCTCACCGCCGCCACGGCCACCGCGTCCGCCTCCTCGCCCGAGCGGAAGCGCGCCGAGATGACCGGCGTCTCGCCGGCCACCACCCGGGTCGTCCACCCGCCGCGCGCGTCGCGCCACCGCGCCAGCCACCACCGCACCGGCGTGGAGTCGCCAGGGCTCACCGAGAGCAGCCCCGGGTCTTCGGCGCTCGCCGACCCCGCGCACCCCGCGAACCGCGGCGCGGCCGGCACCGCCGCGCCGAGCCACGGGCTCGCCGGCGGCAGCGCGGGGTCGGCGTAGAGCGTGCCGGCGAGCCGGTCGCCTAACGCGCCCGCCGCGTCCGCGAGCAGCGACCTGAGCCGGAAGTGCACGTGCCCCTGCGACTCCCCCGCGGGCTGCCGCGCCGCGCGCAGCAGCTCGATCTCGCGGGCGATCTCGCCCGCCGGCCACCGGTTGTGCCCCTCGGCGACGCGCATCGTGAGCAGGCCCGGCCACAGGTGGCGCTGCTGCGGGTTCTCGCCGCGCCACCACGCGTCGAGCTTGCGGAAGCGCGCCTGCTCGCCGTCGCTCTCCCAGTACAGCTGCGGCGCGAGGTAGTCGACCCACCCTTCGCGCAGCCAGCGCCGCGAGTCCGCGTAGATCTCCTCGTACGCGTCGAGCCCGCTCACCCCGGCGGGCGACCCGGGCCGCCAGATGCCGAACGGGCTGATCCCGACCATCACCCACGGCTTGCGCGCCTTCACGCCGGCGTAGAGCTGCCGCACGAAGTCCGAGACGTTCTCGCGCCGCCACGCCGAGCGGTTCGCGCCGTTGCCGTAGCGCGCCCAGGACGCGTCGTCGTCGAACGCGATCGTGTAGCTCGACCGCACGCGACGCAGGTGGCGACCGACGCGCACGCGGCGGGTGACCGTCGCTTCTTCGCGATACGGATAGAAATAGTCGTCGAGGTGCAGCGCGTCGACGTCGTACTTGTCGACGACCTCGAGCAGCGACTCGAGGACGTCCTTCCGCGCGTCCGGAAAGCCCGGGTCGATCCAGCGCTGCGACCCGTAGCGGACGAGCCATTCGGGGTGCTGACCCGCGATCCGTTGGGCGCCGGCCGGCTCGCGTCGATCGGGCGGCGCCGCGCGGAACGGGTTGAACCACACGTGCAGCTGCAACCCGCGTCGGTGCGCCTCGCGTACCGCGTAGGCGAGCGGGTCGTAGCCGGGGACGCCGCCACGCCCGACGAGGTAGCTCGACCACGGCGCGCGCGTGGTCGGGTACAGCGCGTCGGCGGCCGGACGCACGTGCAGGACGACGGCGTTCAGCCCGATCGCGGACGCGCGGTCCAGCAACCGTTGCAACTCGGCCTGTTGCTCCGCGTCCGACATCCCCGTCCGCGACGGCCACTCGCCGCTCTCGACCGGCGACACCCACGCGCCTCGGAACTCGCGCGTCACGGGCGGGGGCGCCCACTGGCTGCCCGGCCGCGCCGCGGAATCGAGCAGCGTCACGGTGCAGCCGCTCGCGCGCCCCTCGCCCGGGTTCGCTGGTATGCGCGGGCCGTCGCCCGCGTGCGCGGCGACCAGCGCGCCCGCGAGGACGGGCAGCGCGGCAATCCAGCGCCCGATCATCGCATCCCCGCCGGCGCCTCGCCGGTCGCGTACGCCAGCGCGGCGCGCACGACGGGGCCGGCCTTCGTGAGGCCCTTGAGCGAGTGGTGCTCGTTGGCCACCGGAAACAGGCGCGCGCCCGCCGCGACCAACCCCGAATCGGCGTAGCGGAACTTGTCCAGTTCGCCGCGCACGAGCGCGACGCGCACGCGCGGGGTGAGAAGCGCGACCTGCGAATCGACCGCGAAGCTCCCGCGCTCGTGCGGCTCCTCCCCGCGCAGGTCCGACAGCCCCGTGCGCAGATGTCCGCGCTGCCCCGGGCTCATGCTCACCACGCCGACGAGGCCGGGCTCGAGCGCGGGCGCCCGCAGATGCGCGGCCGTCCACAGCGCGATCTCACCGCCGATCGAGTGCCCCGCGATGACGAGCGGCCGGTCGCTCGCGCCGAGCGCCGCGCGCGAATGCGTCAGGAGCGTGTCCACGAGCGCGAGGTAGACCGCGTCGCGCGTCGGGCCGTCGGGCAGGCCGTCGAGCACGCGCTTGACGTCGAACCCGACGACGGCGTACCCGTTCTCGCGCAGCAGCTCGGCCAGCCGCTGGTGCGCGGCCCAGAAGCCGACGTCGTTCCCGAAGAAGAATACGACCGCGCGCGGAGGTCGCGTCGTGTCGCTCGACGGGTAGAAGTACAGCGGCGCGCGCTGCAACGCCGGGTCGCGCGGGTGGAACGGCGCCCGCGCGCCCGGCCGCAGCGTGGTGATGAGGAAGCAGCCGCCGAGGAGGAGGACGAGGAACAGGCCGACCCCGCCGCGCACCGTGAGACGCATCATGATTCGAAGTGCTACTCCGAACGGCGTCGTCCGTGCCCACGCGAGCGCGCTAGGATCCATTGTCGGCTCCGGTTACGGCCCGGCCGCGGGCGGCCGCGGGCACCCCGGGCCGCGCGGACGACGCCGCCATGGCAAGGACCGGAGCCGGTGAAACTGCGGGCGAGCACGACGACGGGGCGGCCGCCGCTCGCGACCGCCCCGCAGGCCGACCGGCCGTCCAGCCGGTGTCAACGTACCGGCGGCGCGTCATCGCCCACGCCGCCCGTCGCGGAAGCGGTCGAACAGCAGCCACGGCGCGACGGACGCGGCGAGGTACGGCTTCGGGTGACCGCCCCTGCCGTGCGTGACCGGGACGACGTAGTCGAACCGGAGCGCCGAGCGCCCGACGGCGTTAGGCACCAGGTGGACGCCGCCGCCGATCGCCGTCGACAGCTGGTTCACGTCCGCGCCCGGCGTACGCCGGGACGCGCGGTACGACCCGGCGCCGAACCCGGCCAGGTCGAGGCTGATGTGCCCGACGCGGCTCGTCACGCGCCAGTCGCGCTCGAGAAGGCCCACGACGGCGGTCTGCGCGAGCCGCGTTCGGGTGGCGATGATGCGCACGGTCGGATCGAAGCCGAGCAACGCCTGCTGGTCCGGGTCCGGCGCGGCGAGTCGCTCGACGGCGACGCGCGCGTAGACGTAGCCGCGGTGTTGGCGCGCCACGCCGGTGAGGGCCGCCCGCGCCGAGCCGCCCGACACGGCCGACCCCCGGCGGAGGTACCCGGTGCCCCACACGTCCGCGACGGCGAGCAGGCCGGGCATCGGCAGCCACATCCGGCCGGTCCAGAGGTCGAGGTGCGCGGCGGCCCCGCCGACCAGCTGATCGCGCCCGAGCCCGGCGATGAACTCGCCCTCGACGCCGCGCGGGACGTCCACCACGCGCGCGTCCGGTAGCAACCAGGTGATCGCGCCGTACTGCTCGGCGTACCGTCCGACCCCGAGGTCGAGTCCGGCGAAGTCGCGCCGCACGGTGGACGGCCCGCCGATGATCGCGTGAGGCGCGGCGATCAGGCGCGTGCGCTCCGCCTCCGCGCCCGCGATGAGAAACGTCGCGGCCCCGAGTCCGTCGTCGGCCGCGGCGCGCCGCGCGATGAGTGCCTGCCCGCCGCTGCGGGCGAAGCTCGCGCCGTGGGCGGCCGCGCCCGCGCGCCGGGTGCTCGCGATCCCGAACTCGCCACGCCAGAGCTCCGCGAGCTCGCGGTCGGGCGGGCGGATGCTGAACGCGGTGGCGTTCTCGAGCGGATTGCGCGCGAGACGCCCGCGCGCCGCGTAGAGGCTCCCGAACACGGTCGGGTCGCCGGCGCCGAGCGCGTAGCCGTTGCGTCCGCCCGTCCCGATCGCGGTCGCGCGGAGCTCGCGACCCGTCCCGAGGAGGTTGCGCTCCTCGAAGCCGACGCTGTAGCTACTCGGCGACGCGGTCGCGGTCCCGGTCGCGGCGTTCGCCGCCGTGCCGCTGTTGAAGCGGACGTCCGGGCGGAACGACATCGCGTCGCGCGCGATCAGGGTGATGCGGACCGGCACGTCGGGCCCGCAGTCGTTCGCGACGAGCAGCACGTCGTCGAGGTAGCGCAGCCGGCGCAGGCGCCGGAGCGACTCCGCGACCCGCAACGTGTCGACGGTGTCGTGCGGGGCGAGCAACACGAAGCGCCGCAACGTCGTCTGCTGCGTGCGGATGTGCGTGCGGGTCGTCAGCCGCGCGAGCAGCGGGAAGCGGGACGAGCGCGGCGCGCCGGTCGTGACGTCGAACGCCTCGACGGTACGTCCCGACAGGGCGGCCAGATTCGTCCGACTCTCGACGCGCTCGCACCGAGGGTGGATCGTCGTGTCCAGCGCCGGCGGCGTCTGCGCGCCCGCCCGGGCTGCCGCGACGGCGACGAGCAGGCCGGAGCCTAACGCACGACGGCGCGTGGCCGAACACTCGGCGGGCGCGAGCAACCGCATGGGCAACCGTCGGGGGCGGGGGCGCGCCGGGGGCGCACAGGAGGGGGACGCTCGCCGCGGGCGGCTCGTGCCCGCGCCAGCAAATGTTAACGATCGGTGCCGAATGCGGGGAAGTGGTGAGGCCGATCACCGGCCCAACACGCAACACGGCCCCCGCAGCAACAGTGCTGCGGGGGCCGCTGTCGACCACGCCGGCCCGAGACGGAGGCTAGAGCCCGAGACCCAGCGTTACCGGAGTAACGTTAGCGGGCGACGGTCGAGCGACCGTTTGCCCAAGTCAGACCGGCGTGCGAACAGGAACTAGACAATGGATCACCTCCTCGTTTGCGGGTGGCACATCGGGCATCGATGTGTCGCCGCGCGAGCGCGGCGACGCCGTAATGTACACGGTCGCGCGGTGGCGGTTCCCCGGCCGCGCGGGTCTATGCTGAGACGCGCCGCGCGCGCCTGCACTCCCTCCGCCGACCTCTGCCACGCCCGCCATGCGTCGCCACCGTTCCGCATTCCGTCGCCCTACACTCGCCGTCCTTGCGGCCGGGCTCGCCACCACGCTGACCGATACCGCAGCCGGCGCGCAGCAGCCGGCGACCGGCGCGCGACCGCGCGACCGCGCGGCCGCGGTGGATACGACCGCGACCGGCGTCCGGCGCGGCTTCCGCCCCTCCGACACGTACCGCATCGTCACCCTGAGTACCCCCGCGATCTCGCCAGACGGGCAGCACGTCGCGGTCGTGGCGACGCGCGTGATCGAAGGCGAGAACCGGCGTCGGTCCGAGGTCTGGGTCGTACCGGCGGGCGGAGGTGCGCCGACACGGGTGCCCTTCGCCGATTCGATCGAAGTCACCGCGCCGCGCTTCGCCCCGACCGGGCAGCTCTACGTGAACGCCGGTCCGCGCCGAGGACGCGCGCAACCCTACGCGGTGCAGCTCGCGGCAGACGTCGGCACGCCGGTGCGCGCTCCCTCCGCGCCGCCGGCGACGGCGAGCTGGTCGCGCGACGGACGCCTGGCCGTGTGGGCCGACAGCGGCCGCGCAACCGCCGACACCGCGCGCGGTGACCTGCCGCCGTCGGACTCCACCGCCCGTTCGTCACGCGGCCGCGGCGCGGCGGCGAGCGGGACGGCCAGCGACACCTCGACGCGCCGGCCGCTCGCGCGTGCGCCCTATGGTTCCGTAACCGAGCCGCTCGATCCGCGCCGCTTCGACGGCCGCCACTTCGTCGCGATCCCGTACAAGAGCAACGACCGCGGCTTCCTGCCGAACCCCGCCGCGCCACCGCACGCGCACCCGACCCAACTCTACGCGTGGAGCCCGGGCGACACCGCGCGCCGCGCGCTCACGACGACCGCCTACACGCACCGCGACGCCGCGCTCTCGCCCGACGGGCGGTTCGTCGCCTTCGTCGCCGATTCGGCGCTCCGCCCCGACTCCGCCGTCCAGGCCGAGCGCGACTCCATCGCGCGCCTGCCCTACGACCGCGCGCGCGACCAGGCCGAGCACGACGAGGTCGACGTCTACGTCGTCCCGGTCGACGGCAGCGCCGAGCCGCGCAAGCTCGCGACGCTCGCCGGGAACGAGTCGCAGCTCGCCTGGTCGCCCGACGGCCGGACGATCGCGTTCGTGTGGCACCCGACGCGCACCAAGTCCGCCCGCCTCGCGACGGTCGACGTGGCCAGCGGCCGCGTGCGCGATTTGTTAGGCGATTTCAAGTACGAGCCCGAGCAGTTCGCGTGGGCCTCGGACCGGCTGCTCCTGATGAGCGCGCAGGTGGGCGGCCGGACGGCGATCTTTCGCGTGGGATCGGGCGGCGGCGGCGTGCGCGAGACGACCGGCGGGCGCCGTCGCCTCGCGGGCTTCGCGCTCGACTCGACGCGGCATTCCGTCGCCTTCGTCGCGACGGGGCAGACCACCCCGACCGAGCTCTTCATCGCCAACGCCGACGGCACCGGCGAGCGACGCCTCACGGGCTTCAACGACGCCCTCCGCCGCGAGGTCGCGTTCAGCGACGCCGAGCGGTTCACGTACGCGAGCGTCGGCGGCCAGCAGATCGAGGGCTGGATCATGCGCCCGTTCGGCTACGACTCGACGCGGCGCTACCCGCTCGTGCTCTACATCCACGGCGGCCCGCACTCCAACTACGGCGAGAACTGGTTCGACGAATTCCAGAACCTGGCCGGGGCGGGGATGATGGTGCTCTTCACGAACCCGCGCGGCTCGACCGGCTACGGCGGCGACTTCACGTACATGACGCGCGGGCGCTGGGGCGCGGAGGACTACGAGGACCTCATGAAGGCGGCAGACCTCGCCGCGCGCCGCCCCGACGTCGACAGCACGCGGATGGGCGTCACCGGCGGCTCGTACGGCGGCTTCATGACCGCGTGGATCACGACGCGGACCGCGCGCTTCAGGGCGGCCGAGGTCGACCGCATGATCAGCGACTGGACGTACTGGTACGGCGCGAGCGACGCCCAGGGCCTCACGGAATTCGAGTTCTACGGCAAGCCGTGGGACAACCAGGCGATGTACGACTCGCTCTCGCCCGTGCGGCACGTCGCGCGCGTGCGCACGCCGACGCTGCTCGTGCAGAGCGAGGAGGACTTCCGCACGCCGATGGGTAACGCGGAGCTGTGGTTCGAGTCGCTCCGGAAGCGCGGCGTCCCCGCGGAGTTCGTCCGCTACCCCCGGAGTACGCACGAGCTGTCGCGGAGCGGGGAGCCGTGGCTGCTGGCGGATCGGTTAGGCCGGCTGCGGCAATGGTTCGGGCACTGGCTCGGCGAGCCCGGCGCGCAGCAGAGCGCGGCAGGCGGCACGCGGTGACCGACGGCCGCGGCGCGCTCGCCGAGCTGCGCGCGGAGGAGGCGGGAGTCGAGGACGCGGCGGTCGACGGCATAGGTGCCGTCGGCCTGCCGCGCGACACCGCACCGACGTTCGAGCCGGAGATGCTCGTCTCCGGCGCGGTGCTCGTCGGCCTGTTCCAGCTCGAGGGCGCGCTCGACGGGGCGGTGGCGCGCTGGCTTCCGAATCTGGCCCTCGCCGGAAGCCTCGGGGTCACCCTGCTCGCGACGTACGTGCGGGCGGCGATTTTCGCGCTCATCGGTTGCTTCATCACGCACCTCGCGCTGCGCGGGTACTGGGTCGCACTCGTCGCCGCCAACGCGATGTTCCCCGGCGGCATCCGGTGGGAGCGGGCGAAGGAAACCGGCCCGATCACCCGCGCGCTGTTGAAAGCCCGCCTGCGCCCGCTCGGCACGTCCGCGGCACGCTACGACAACGCGGCGAGCCTCGTCTTCGCGACCGGCTTCATCCTCGCGCTCGCGTCGCTCTCGTCGCTGCTCCTCCTCGCGGCCGCCGGCGTCCTGTACGGCATCGGGCACGCCGCGCACGTGCCGCGGCCGGAGTTCGTCGTGTTCGCGCTGGTCCTCGTGTTGCCAGCGGCGATGCTCGCCGGCGCGCTGCTCGACTACCGCGCCGGACACCGCCTAACTGGCGCGTCCGCCGCGATCGTTCGGCGCCTCTCGTTCGCGTCGCAGCGCCTGCAACCCGCCAGCCTCTCGTCGCTGATCTACGTGGTGCGGACGAACGTCGACGGCCGAGTCGCGTAGGAGGCGGGCTTCGCCGGACTCATGCTTGCCCTGGGCGCCGCGATGGCCGCGGAGCCGCGCCTAACAGGTCCCTCGCTCCCGAACGCCGGCGCCTAGCGCTTCTTCGCCGACGAGTCGGACACGCGGAGCATGCACGCGCACTTCTACGACGCGCTCCGCGGCGACGATCCGGCGAGCCTGCGGGCCCCGTCGATCCAGAGCGACGTCGTCACGGACCCGTACGTGCGGCTGTTCGTCCCGTACATCCCGAGCCGCCACGACGATGCCCTCACTCGCGCGTGCCCGGGGCTCGCGCCGGCCGCCGCGTCCGACACGCTCGGCGAGAGCGCGGCCAACGCCGCAGCCGACGACCGCATCCTGCGCTGCGCCGCGCTGGTCCACCGCCCGGCGCTCGACGGTCGCCCGCTCGACTCCCTCGGGTTCCGCTCTTTCAGCGACTCGCGCACCAACCGCCGCGGGTTCCGCCTGCTGATCCCGGCCGCGGGACTCGCGGCCGGCGAGCACCGCCTTACCGTGTGGCCGGCCCCCGCGCCCGGGCGGACCGCCTCCGCTCCGTACGTGATCCCGTTCTGGCGGTAGGCCGGCCTCGCGGCCGACCGTTAGGCAGCGCGCGCCGGCTCGGCCAGGGGCCGCTGCGCGACGACGACCCCGCGTGCCTCGGCGATCGCGATGACCTCGTCCGCGCTCAGCACGTCGCGGGCGACGAGTGCGTCGGCCACCGCCTCCACGGCCGCGCGGTGCTCGCGTACGAGTGCCTCGGCGCGTGCGGCCTGCTCGCGGATCAGCCCGCGCATCGCGGCGTCGATCTGGCCGAGCAGCTGCGACGACGGCGCGCCGCCGTTGGCCGACGCGTCCGCGCTCACCAGCCCGACCTCGTCGCTCATCCCGAAGTCGGCGACCATGCGGCGGGCGACGCTCGTTGCCTGCACGAGGTCGCCGCCCGCGCCCGACGTGATCTCGTCCGGCCCGGCGAAGACCAGCTCCGCCGCGCGCCCGCCTAACGTCTTCGCGAGCACGCCGAGCAGGTAGCGCCGCGTGTGCAAGTGCCGGTCCGAGTCCGGCGCGAAGTGCGCCGCGCCCATCGTCCGGCCGCGCGGTTCGATCGTCACCTTGTGCAACCGGTCCTCGGGGCAGGCGATCAACCCGACCACGGCGTGCCCCGCCTCGTGCAGCGCGATCATGCGCCGCTCCTCCTCGCGCACGACGACCCCCGCGCGCACGCGGCCGAGCAGGATCTTGTCGCGCGCCTGCTCGATGTGCGCGGCCGTGATCAGCGCCGCGTCGTCCTGCACCGCGACGATCGCCGCCTCGTTGAGGAGGTTCGCGAGTTCCGCGCCGGAATGTCCGACCGTGAGCTGCGCCAAGCGCGCGAGGTCCACGTCGGGGGCGAGCTTCGCCGCGCGCGCGTGGATCTGCAGGATCTCGAGTCGGTCGGCGGCCGTCGGCAGCCCGACCTCGACGACGCGGTCGAAGCGGCCGGGGCGGCGGACGGCCGCGTCGAGCATGTCCTCGCGGTTCGTCGCCGCCATCCAGATCACGCCCTCACTCCCCGCCATGCCGTCCATCTCGACGAGCAGCTGGTTGAGCGTGACCTCCTCCTCGCCCGAGCGGTTGGGCCGCCCGCGGCGGCCGCCTAACGAATCGAACTCGTCGATGAACACGATGCACGGCGCCTGCTCGCGGGCCTGCTTCGCGAGCTGTCGCACGCGCTTCGCGCCGACGCCGACGTACATCTCGTTGAAGTCCGAGCCCGCCGTCTGGATGACCGGGACGCCCGCCTCGCCCGCGATCGCGCGCGCGAGCAGCGTTTTCCCCGTACCCGGCGGGCCGACGAGGAGTAGCCCCTTCGGGCACTTCGCGCCCATCGCGCGGAAGCGATCCGGCGCCTTGAGGTAGGCGACCACGTCGCGCACGTCCGCCCGCGCCTCCTGCGCGCCGCCCACGTCGGCGAGGGTGAGCTGGCGCGACGTCGGCGTCGCGTTGAACCGCCCGGTGGTGGCGCCCCGCTGCCGCAGGAGCGTGAAGCCGACCACGCCGATGAGCAGCACGAGCCCGCCGAGCTGCACCATCGCCTCGCCGCTCAGGCGGTCGGCGTCGGCGACCCGGACCCGCGCGCCGCTCCGAGCCCAGCGGTCGAGCACGTCCACCGTGAGCGCGTGCGCCGGCACCGACGCGGTGACCCGGTCGGTCACCCGCAGGCCGACGAGATCGCGCGAGCGGAGCCGGGCGGTCACGCGAGTACCCCCCGCGTCGACCAGCACGTCGCCGATCCGGTCGGCCCCGATCAGCGCGGCGAGCTCGGAGTAGGCGACCGTGACCGCTTCGGGAGCGGCCGGCCGCAGCACGCGCCAGGTGGTCGCCGCGATCAGCGCCAGCGCCGCGACCATCGCGAGCAGGCCGTACCGAACGGGCCCGCCGCTCCGCGTCAGGAGGTCGAGCCGTACACGGGTGCGCCAGTTCCGGCGCTCCCGGGTGATCTCACGCGTGGCCGCGGTCGGGTGACCGGAGAGTGCGTCGGCCGGCGAACGCTCGGCCGAGTTGGACGAAGGAAGCGAAGCGGGGTGCATGACGCGGGGCGGGACACGGTCGGCGGTGCCCGGCGTCGTCGTCCGGGCGGCGCGGGCGGGGCGTCGCGCAGAGCCGCGCGACCTTCGGCGGGACGACGCAGCCGCCGGCGCTGTCACGCCCGACGGCGGCCGCCCCGCGCCCCGGCCGTTGTCCGTGCTACGCCCGTCGCGTGCGTGGGTTCCCGCGTAGCAGTTCGCGCCGGCGCACGAAACCGGCGCCGCGCTACGCCCCGTCCTGCGCGGCCACGCCCTCGACGAGGGCGACGATCTCCGCGAGGGTCGCGCGGCCGCGGTCGCGGGCGTACCACGTGCGCACCTCCTTGTACCGGGCCTCCTTTTCCAGCGCCTGCCCCGGCCCCAACACCCACGCCTGCAGTTCGGTCGGGCGCGGGCCCCACCAGCCGCGTTCCGCGAACGCGTCGTCGTAGACGAGCACCGCCGGGATCGACCGCGATCCGTTGGTGAGGTGCGCGTCCATGAGGTCGAGGTTCTCATCGCGCGCGAGCACGCGGAGCTCGAGGTTCGGCGCGAGGTCGGCGAGGCGCGCGACGTACGGCACCGAGTTCACCGCGTCGCCGCACCAGTCTTCCGAGAGGACGAGCAGGTGGTAGCGGCCGCCGAGCGCGGCCACCCGCGCCACCACGTCGTCGGGGACCTTGGCGAGGCGCGCGGTCGCGCGCCAGAGATCGGCGTTCTTGACCGCGGTGGGGAGGAACGCCTCGAACGTGGGTGCCGCCTCGAAGCGGGCGCGAAGCGCCGCGGCGTCGGGGGGCGCCGACGGGCCGTCGAGCACGTGTGTCGTTGTGATGGTCGAAGACATGCACGCAAGTTAGTTCTGCCTGGCATCGGCGGCGGCGTACTCCGTCCACGATGCACGCGTCTGTACCTCCCCTTCGGCCGAACTCCGCATGCCCGCACTTCCGCCCGGCGTCGACCTGCGTCCGCCCGTTTCGGGCGATCTCCCGACCGCGACCGAACGTGTGCTCACCGCCGACGCGCTCGCCTTCGTCGCCGACCTGGAGCGCCGCTTCGGTCCGCGCCGCCGCGACCTGCTCGAGGCGCGACGCGCACGGCAGGCGCGCCTCGTCGCGGGCGAGGGACTGGACTTCGCGCCGGACGGGCAGGCGGTGCGCGTCGGCGACTGGCGCGTCGCGCCGACGCCGCGCGACCTCGAGCGCCGCCGCGTCGAGATCACCGGTCCGGTCGACCGGAAAATGATGATCAACGCGCTCAACTCCGGCGCGGACTGCTTCATGGCCGACCTCGAGGACGCGAACAGTCCGACGTGGCGGAACGTCGTCGACGGCCAGGCGAACCTCATGGACGCGGTGCGGCGTACGCTCGTGCTGGAGCCGGAAGGCGGCGCGTCCGGCGGGAAGCGCTACGCGCTGCACGAGACGACGGCGACCCTCCTCGTCCGCCCGCGCGGCTGGCACCTCGACGAACGGCACCTGCTCGTCGACGGCCGGCCCGCGTCGGCGTCGCTCTTCGACTTCGGGCTGTACGCGTTCCACAACGCCGCGGAGGCGCTCGCGCGCGGCACCGGGCCGTACTTCTATTTGCCGAAGTTGGAGGCGCGCGAGGAAGCCCGCCTCTGGAACGACGTCTTCACGCACGCGCAGCAGGCGCTCGGCGTGCCGCACGGGAGCATCCGCGCGACGGTGCTGATCGAGACGATCCTCGCCGCGTTCGCCATGGACGAGATTCTCTTCGAGCTGCGCGACCACGCGTCGGGGCTCAACGCGGGGCGCTGGGACTACATCTTCTCCGCGATCAAGAAGTTAGGCGTCGCCCCGGACGCGCCGGTGCTCCCGGACCGCGCGCAGGTCACGATGACCGTGCCGTTCATGCGCGCCTACACCGAGCTCCTCGTGCACACGTGTCACCGGCGGGGCGCGCACGCGATCGGCGGCATGGCGGCGTTCATCCCCAACCGCCGCGACGCGGCGGTGACCGAGGCCGCCGTCGCGCGCGTGCGCGAGGACAAGCTGCGCGAGGCCGGCGACGGCTTCGACGGCACGTGGGTCGCCCACCCCGACCTCGTCCCGGTCGCGATGGCCGTCTTCCGCGAGCGGCTCGGCGACCGACCCAACCAGAAGGACCGGCTGCGCGAGGACGTGCGTGCCGACGCGGGCGCGATCGCGGACCTCCGCGTCCCGGGCGGCACGGTGACCGACGCGGGCGTCCGCCTGAACGTGAACGTCGCGCTCCAGTACCTCGAAGCGTGGCTCCGCGGCTCGGGCGCGGTCGCGATCCACAACCTGATGGAGGACGCGGCGACCGCCGAGATCTCGCGCGCGCAGCTCTGGCAGTGGGTGCACCGCGGCGTGACGACGGCGGACGGCACGCGCGTCACCCCGGAGCGGTACCGCGCCGTGCGCTCCGCGGAGCTCGACGCGCTCGAGGCGGAGCGCGCCGGCACGCCGCACCGGCTCGGCGACGCGGCCGCGCTGCTCGACCGGCTCGTGCTGGGCAACGGCTTCGAGGAGTTCCTGACGTTAGGCGCGTACGCGCTCCTCGACGGCGCGGCCGACCCGGCCGTGCCGGGCGACGCGCCCGACCCGGAGCCGCCGCACGGCGACCCGCTGCGCGGTCACGGGACGAACGCCGCGCTCACGTAGCCGCGCGTGCGGTCGCGCAGCGCGCCGTCGAAGATCCGCGCCACCCCCGCGACGAGCCGCGCCTGCGGCGCGCGCGCGAACGGAAAGAACGGCGTGGTCGTGCGCGCCTCGACGCCGGCCAGGCGCGTCCACCCCGCGAGCCGCTCGCCCGCGGTGAGGGCGGCGGCGTAGGGCGTGATCGCGCCGCCGGTCAGCGTGAGGCGCGTCACCGCGGCGCTGCGCCCGGCCCGGTACGCGGTCGGCAGGGCGGGGAAGACGAGCCGCTGCGACAGCACGCCGGGGTCGAACAGTCCCGGCGCGGTGCCGCCGACCGCCGGCCGCTCGTACGCCGGCGCGGCGCGGTCGGCTGCGGCGTACGTGCCGTCGAGTCGCAGCCCGTAGCGCACACCGTAGGCGCCGGCGGCGGCAGTCACGAGCCCGCGCCGCCAGTCGGCGTCGCCGGTGCGTCCCGCGGACACCTGGCCGGCCACGGACCCGTACGCCCCGCGCTCGCCCCGCTCGGCGCCCGCGCTGAGCGTCGCCTCGGCGAGCGCGAGCCGTCGTCCGGTCGCGACCGAGGCGACGCCGAGCCCCGCGGCGTCGTCCTGCCGCACGCGCCCGGCGACGGCACCGACGCGGCCCGAGAGGCGCAGGTCCGGCGCTCGCCCGCTACCTAACGGCCCGGCGAGCCAGCGCTCGCTGCCCGCGAACAGCGCCGCCGCCGTGTAGCGCGTGCGCAGCGCGAGCGCCGGGTCGTCCGGGCCGTAGCCCGCGAGCGTCGACCGGTCGCGCAGATCCTGCGACGCGGTGAACAGCTCGCCGGTGACCGCGGGACGCCACCCGCGCCACGTCGCGCGGAGCGACGCGCCGTGCCACGGGCGCGGATCGCTCGCCACGCCCTGCAGCAGCCACGTAAGGCGCCCCGCGGGGTCCAGGCTCGCGAGCTGGAGACCCGCGGCGAAGCCGTCCGCGTTGCCGCTCCCGAATGGCAGCCCGACGTAGTGCCGCGGGCCGGCGCCGTACGCGTGCGCCGTGACGGCGTTGGTCGCGAACGTGTCGACCGGCACCGGCGGGCGCGCGGCGACGGCCGACTGTACGGCGGCCGCCGGGGAACGCGGGAGAAGCGTGGCGGGCGCGCTCAGGTCGACGACGTCGCCCCGCACGGGCGTGCTGTCGGGCACGACGCGGCGCAGGTCCAAGCCGCGCGGTGTGAGGTCGAGGAAGTACACGCCCCGCTCCGCCGCACTCGGCGCCGGGGCGAACGCGGCCCCCGTCACGCGCGTGAGCGGGCGCTCCGCCGACGCGCCGAACGTAAGGCGTACCACGTTCGGCACCCCGCCGCGTTCCGACGTGTAGACGAGCGCGCGGCCGTCGGGGGCGAACACCGCGTCGTACCGCTCGGCCCCGTCGTCGGGCGTGGCGAACGTGTACGCGCCCGTCGCCCCCGCGGTACTCGACACGTCAACGATCGCCAGCCGCCACCGTCCGCCGTCCTGCACCGGGGCGACGAGCCGCGCGCCGTCCGGCGACCAACGCGGGCGCGTCCAGGTGCGCGTGAACGTACCGGCCACGATCGTGCGGACCGCGCCCGTCGCGAGGTCGACGCGGACGAGGTCGCAGTGCCCGCCCGCGCAGCGCGCCGCAGCCGCGCTCCGCCCGTCGGGCGACGGGTCGGCGTCCTGCACCGCGGCGCCGCGCGTGACACGCCGCAGTCCGCCGGTCCGCGTGTCCCAGACGAACAGGTCCGGGCGGAGCACCCCGTCCGCCGTCAGCTCCGAACGCGAGACGAGCACGCGCCGCCCGTCCGCGAACCAGCGCGGGTCGTGGTGCGACCGCCCGTTGACGGCGAGCAACGTCGCCGCCGCCATCCGCGCCGGCGGGTAGACGCGGACCGCCGGTACGTCTTCCGGGTCGCGCTTCAGCAGCCGACGGCGCGCCCGCGCGTACGCCGAGTCGGCCGCGGTGTCGCGCCCGGCATCGGCGCCCGCGCGCCAGACCACGATCCGCGACGGCGCGTCCACGCCCGCCAGCTCGATCGCGATCCGTCGCCCGTCGAGACTGACCGCTGGGTCGCCGGTCGAGCGGCTCAGGCGCTGCACGAGCGTCCCCTCCACGCGACCCGCCGAATCGAGTCGTGCGCGGTCCGCCGCCGCGGCGACCGTGAGTTCCGCGACGAAGCGGTCGTAGAGCGTGGCCGGCCCATCCCCGTACACGCCGGTGAACGCCGCGTCGAACGGTCGGTCCACGCGCGCCGACGTCCGCCGCCAGAGTGCCGTGATCGACGAGTCGCCGCGCGTCGCACCGAGCCACTCGAGGTACGCGGAGCCCATGAGGTACGCGAATTCACCGCCGAGGTAGCCGCCCGTCCCGCTCATCGCACCGTACGTCGGCAGCGAGCCGTCGAGTGCCCACCGGCGGAGGACCGCCGCCCGCAGCGGCGCGTGGGGACGCCCTGACCCCGTGAGTACGCCTTCGACGTACGTCGCGTAGCCCTCCCACACCCAGCGCGGCGTGCGCGTCGAGATCGGCCCGAGCCGCCCGGGATACAGCAGGCGGATCAACCGCTGCCGCGGGTTGCGCGACGGGCGCGTCAGGTGCGCGATGTGCGCGAACTCGTGGACCGCGAGCAGCTCGCCCCAGCTGCGCGCGTTTCCTATGTATGACCGCGGGTCCGGCGGCACCGGCCAGAGAAACACCGCCGGGCCGTCGAGGTACGGGTACGCCGAGCCGTTCGCCGCGTTGAACGGATCGTCGACGACGACGTCCGTCACGCCCGGCGGCACGGTCCCGACCACGCGCAGCTCCGCCGCGCGTACCCCCTCCATGCGCTCGGCGACGTCGCGCGTCCAGTCGGCGAGATCGCGTGGCGCGTGGAAGCGGAAATGCGCGGTCTGGAACGTGATCCAGTCGCGCTCGGGGCGCGTGTACCGCTGCGCCGCTCCTCCGCGCGTGGTGGCGGCAACGAGCGCCGAAACCGACGCGGCAACCGTAAAGAACCTGCGAAAGGCCGCGCGCGCCGCGAGCGCGTGCGACCGGGTGGATTGACGCACCGGCCAGAAAAGTGAGAGTTCCAGAAAGGACTCGAAGGTAGCGCCGCGCGTTCCCGCCCCCCGCCACCCAGCCCGCCCGTGAAACTCATCACCGCGATCATCCGCCCGGAGCGCCTGCCCGAGGTCAAGGCGGCCCTCTTCCGCGTCGGCGTCACCGGCGTCACGATCTCGCGCGTCGCCGGGCACGGCGGCGAGCGTGAAGTCGTCCAACGCTACCGCGCCGAAACCGTCGTGCTCGAATTCCACGACAAGGTCCGGCTCGAAATGGCGTGCTCCGAGCCGTTCGTCGAGCCGTGCATCCAGGCCATCGTCGCGTCCGCGCGCACGGGTGACGTCGGCGACGGGAAGATCTTCGTCCAGCCGCTCGAACAGGTGATCCGCATCCGCACGGGCGAGCGCGACGTCGCCGCCCTCACCCCCGTGACGGCCGACGCGGTCCAGCGCCGCGAGCGCGAGATGGCCGCCGTGGGCGCGGGCCGTGCGGAGGACGGCGCATGATCCAGGCGCCGATCGCACCGCCGACGATCAGCGCGGGCGATACCGCGTGGCTGCTCGTCTCCACCGCGCTCGTGATGGTCATGGTCCCCGGGCTCGCCTTCTTCTACGGCGGTCTCGTGCGCGGCAAGAGCGCGCTCAACACGATGTTGATGAGCCTCGGCGCACTCGCCCTCGTCACCGTCCAGTGGATCGCGCTCGGCTACTCGCTCGCCTTCGCGCCCGGCTCGCGTTGGATCGGCGGCCTCGGCTGGCGGTTCCTCGCCGGCGTCGGCGCGGTGCCTAACGCGACCTACGCCGCCGGCGTGCCGCACGTGCTCTACGCCGGCTACCAGGCGATGTTCGCCGGCATCACCATCGCCATCGTCTCGGGCGCGGTCGTCGAGCGCATGCGCTTCCCGGCCTACCTCGCCTTCGCGCTCCTCTGGTCGACGTTCGTCTACGACCCGCTCGCGCACTGGGTGTGGGGCGACGGCGGCTGGCTGAAACAACTCGGCGCGCTCGACTTCGCGGGCGGCACCGTCGTGCACATCTCGGCCGGCGCGGCGGCCCTGGTCGCGGCGGTGACGTTAGGCCGCCGCCGCGGGATCGACCGCCGCCCGCCCGTCCCGCACAACGTGCCCTTCGTGCTGCTGGGCGCGGGCGTGCTCTGGTTCGGCTGGTTCGGCTTCAACGCCGGGTCCGCGCTCGCCGCCGACGGCATCGCGGCCAACGCGCTCGTCACGACGCACGTCGCCGCGTCGTCGGCGCTGCTCGCATGGCTCGCCCTCGAAGCGGTCCGCGGCGGGCGCCCCTCGGCCGTCGGCGCCGCGACCGGCGCGGTCGTCGGCCTCGTCGCGATCACGCCCGCCGCGGGCTACGTCACGCCCGCGAGCGCGATCGCGATCGGCGCGCTCGCCGCCGCGGCGAGCTTCGCCGCGCTCCACCTTCGCGCCCGCACGCGGGTCGACGACTCGCTCGACGTGTTCGCGTGCCACGGCGTCGGTGGGATCGTCGGCGCGCTGCTCACCGGCGTGTTCGCGACGAAAGCGGTCAACCCGGCCGGTGCGGACGGACTCCTCGCCGGAAATGCGCACCTGCTCGGCGTCCAAGCCGTCGCGGTGCTCGCCACGCTGATCTGGGCGGGCGCGCTGTCGGCGGGGATCCTCGCCCTCGTGCGCGTCGTTGCGCCGCTCCGAGTGAGCGTGCCCGACGAGATCGACGGCGTCGACGTCAGCGAGCACGGCGAGAGCGCGTATCAGGGCGACTCGGCCGAGCTGGCGGGGCGGGGGAGCGCGCTCGGCGGCAGCGTGTACCTGCCGCCCGACGAACTGGGGAGCTTCGCGACGCTCCCGGTCGCCCCGACACCGCACGTTGCCCGGCGCTGACGCGGCAGGGAATGCGATCGGCCCCACACGGCATTGCGTGCGGGGCGGATCGGGGCCGTCTATCGTGGCGGCGCGGGCGTCAGCGCGCCGCCGGGGCCGGGCGGGCGGGTGCGCGACGCGAGGCGATGCGCTCCTGCAACCACGTCATCGGGATCAGGAACAGTGGGCTCAGGAACAGGCCGAGCAGCGTGTTGATCCAGACGAGCGCCAGGTAGTAGGCGGTCATGCCGAGCGCGGCCCAGGCGGTGCCAAAGAAGTTGCTGTGTTCCAAGACGGTCTCCCGAGGGTGTGCGAGCGGCAGAAGTGTAACCACGGCCGGCGACGCGAGGTAGCGATCGCCGGCCCGTGGCCCCGCAGGCGCAGAACGCGGGCCGTGGCGTGACGCCGTCGCCGGGCACGGAGGAGGTGCTGCGCGCCGTCGCGCACGGCTTGGCTCCGTTCGGAGCCGGCCGTCGCGCGGACGTCTCGCGCGGTGTCGTGCTCGCCGTCTCGGGCGGGCGCGACAGCATGGTCTTGTTGCACGCCGCCGTGCGCGCCGCGCCCGCAGCCCTGCGTGCCGTCGCGACCTTCGACCACGGAACCGGCCCGCATGCGACGGCAGCGGCAGCACTCGTTCGCGCGACGGCGCACGCGTGCGGCGTACCCGTCGTGAGCGCGACGTCGACGCGCAGCGGGCGTACCGAGGCGGACTGGCGAGAGACCCGGTGGCGCTTCCTCCGCGACGTCGCGCGTGACGTTGGCGCGGCAGCGGTCGCGACGGCGCACACGCGCGACGACCAACTCGAAACCGTGGCGCTGCGCGTGCTCCGCGGAGCGGGTGCGCGCGGGGTCGCCGCACTCGCCGCGCGCTCCCCGGCCGTCGTCCGCCCGTTCTGCACCGTGTCGCGGGTCGAACTCGCCGGGTACGCGGAGGTCGCCGACGTCCGCTGGATCGAGGATCCGTCCAACACGGATCGTCGTCACGCCCGCGTGCGCGTGCGCGCCGACCTGCTGCCAGCCGTCGATCGGGTCGCGCCGAGTGCTGCCGGCCGACTGCTCGCGACGGCCGCACGCGCGGCGGTCTGGCGAGACGCGGTCGACGCGTGGGTCGCGCGCGGGCTGTCGCGCGAGGTGCAAGAGGACGTACAAGAATTCGACGCGGCGGCTGAGCGTGCGACGACGGAGGCGCGGCTGCGTGTTGCAGCACTCGCGAGCTACGACGCCGAGGCGCTCGCGGTGTTCTGGCCTGCATTCGCGGCGCGCGCCAGCGTGCGGCTCGACCGGCGGGCGATTGCCCGTCTCCTCGCGTGGACCGGCCGTGTCACCGGCCGCGTGCGCGACGGCACCGTCCAGCCCGCGCGCGTGCCGCTCGCGGGCGGCGCGGTTGTCCTCACCCACACCGGCCTCACCCTGGACGACGCAGACCATGACTGGACGTTCATCATCCGGTCGGTGACGCCCGACGCGCCGGACCGACCCTCGCCCGGACGGGCGATTGGCGTGGCGGCACCCGCCGCGTCTGATTACGCATGTCCGCTCGTCGACCCCGCCCCAACTCCCCGGCCGTGACCGATCTGACTCCGACCGCCTCGCATACCCGCGGTGCTTCCGCGTATCCGCCGGTCGACCCCGCGCGCGACCCGCGACTGGCCGGGCGCAAATTACGGCGCGTGGTGTATAGCGAGCAGGAAATCGCCGCGCGCGTCGCCGCGCTCGGAGAGGAGATTACGGCCGCGTACCCGGACGGCGATCTCCTCGTCCTCGGGTTACTCAAGGGCAGCTTCATCTTCTTGAGCGACCTCGTGCGGCAGGTCGTGCGCCCGCTCCAGGTCGACTTCCTCGTCGCCTCGAGCTATGGCGACGCGACGGTGTCCAGCGGCAACGTCCGGCTGCTGTACGATCCGGAAACCTCCCTCGGGGGTAAACACATTCTATTGGTCGAGGACATCGTCGATTCGGGGCGCACGTTGCAGAAGCTCGTCGGGCTGCTCGGCGAGCGCCGGCCGCGGTCGCTCGAGATCTGCGCGTTGTTGCACAAGCACATCGCGTCGCATCTGACGCTCCCGGTCCGCTTCGTCGGCTTCGACGCCCCCGAAGAGTTCCTCGTCGGCTACGGCCTCGACCACGCCGAGCACTTCCGGCACGTGCCGTACGTCGCGAGTCTTGCGGCGTGACGCGCGCGGCGCCGCACCACCACTGGTTCGTTCCGTCGCGCGCCGTCCGGCGCGCCTCCCGCGGATCCGTCCGCACGCAGTGTAAGGTCTCAGGAGTCTGATGCCTCCGTCGATGCCACAACCGCCAAAGAAGCCGGCCAACTGGGGGCGCGCGTCCAAGACGATCGCGTTCTGGCTGGTCGTGATCCTCATCCCGGTGCTGCTGTTGCAGTTCACCGGCGCCGGCCGCGGCGACGCGACCGACATCACCGACACGCAGTTCCGCCAACAGGCCGGGCAGGGCAACGTGAAGACCGCGGTCTTCAGCGGCGCCACGACCATCAACGGCGAATTCAAGAGCAAGGTCCCGCTCGGGCGTGGCAATCGCCTGATCGACCATTACGCCACGCAGCTCGCCGCCCCCGCGTCCGACAAGATCGTCGACGCGCTCACGGCCAGCGGCGTCCAGGTCTCGCGCGAAAAGGAAGGCGCGTCGCTCGGCGGGATGCTCATCGCGTTCCTGCCGTACCTGCTGCTCATCGGCTTCTGGCTCTTCCTCTTCCGCCAGATGCAGGCGGGCGGGGCCAAGGCGTTCTCGTTCGGCAAGTCGAAAGCGAAGCTGCTGACCGGCGACACGCCCAAGGTCACCTTCGCCGACGTGGCCGGCGCGGACGAGGCCAAGGTCGAGCTGCAGGAAATCATCGAGTTCCTGAAGGACCCGCAGAAGTTCACCAAGCTCGGCGGCCGCTTGCCGAAGGGCGCGCTCCTCGTCGGCCCGCCGGGTACGGGGAAGACGCTGCTCGCCCGCGCCGTGGCGGGTGAGGCCGGGCGTCCGTTCTTCAGCATGTCGGGCTCTGACTTCGTCGAGATGTTCGTCGGCGTCGGCGCGAGCCGCGTGCGCGACCTCTTCGAGCAGGGCAAGGCGCACGCGCCCTGCATCATCTTCATCGACGAGATCGACGCGGTCGGCCGCCACCGCGGCGCCGGCCTCGGCGGCGGGCACGACGAGCGCGAGCAGACGCTCAACCAGCTCCTCGTCGAGATGGACGGCTTCGAGTCGAACGACGGCGTGATCCTCATCGCCGCGACCAACCGGCCCGACGTGCTCGACCCCGCGCTCCTGCGCCCGGGCCGCTTCGACCGCCAGGTGGTCGTCGACGCGCCGGACCTCAAGGGCCGCGAGGGCATCCTCCGCGTGCACCTGCGCAACAAGCCGATCGCCGACGACGTCACGGTCAACGCGCTCGCGCGCGGCACGCCGGGCATGTCGGGCGCGGACCTCGCGAACCTTGTGAACGAGGGCGCGCTGCTCGCCGCGCGCCGCGGCCACGACAAGATCTGGATGAACGACCTCGAGGAGGCCAAGGACAAGGTCATGCTCGGGGCCGAGCGGAAGTCGCTCGTGATGAAAGACGAGGAGCGCCGGCTCACGGCGTACCACGAGGCCGGCCACGCCGTGTGCGCCATCCTCGTGAAGGGCAACGACCCGCTGCACAAGGTCACGATCGTGCCGCGCGGCCGCGCCCTCGGTGTCGCCTTCACGCTTCCCGAAGACGACCGCGTCTCGGTCACGCGCGAGCAAATCGAAGCGCGCCTGGTCATGGCCTACGGCGGCCGGACGGCGGAGGAGATCGTCTTCGGCCGTGACCGCGTCACGACGGGCGCCGCGAGCGACATCCAGCAGGCCACGGGGATCGCGCGCCGCTACGTCTCGCAGTGGGGACTCTCGGACCGCATCGGCCCGATCCTCGTCGGCGATCTGGAGCACGAGGTCTTCCTCGGCCGCGAACTCGGCAGCCGCCGCGAAGTCTCCGAGCAGACCGCGGAGCTCGTCGACTCCGAGGTGAAGCGGGTCATCGACGAGGCGTACAACCGCGCCAAGTCGGTCCTCACTGAGAACGTGCAGCTACTGCACGCGGTCGCGGCGTCGCTGCTCGAGTTGGAGACGCTCTCGCTGGCGGACATCGAGTATCTGCGTCGCGGAGAGGCGATTCCGCCGCGCCCGCCCGCGCCCACGTCGCCCGGCCCCGCGCCGGTCGCGCCTGCGGCCATCCCGCAGCCGAAGCCGGTTGCGCCGCCGTTCCTCGGCGGCCCGGAAGTCGCACCGGCGTAAAATTCAGAGCGGAAAGACCCGCACGACACGAACGGGCGCCGCGCACCGGCGCCCGTTCGCGCGTTCGGGCTCCGGCATTTCCCCGTCACGACCCACGTATGGCCACCACCGTCAGAGAAGCTGCTGCCGCGCCGCGCGGCGCGGTCGCCACGGCCGCGAGCCGGGCGGCCGCGGCGTTCGCCGAGGAGCAGAACCAGTACAAGTGGATCATCCTCGTCGGCCTCATCACGGCCGCGATCATGGAAGTCCTCGACACCACGATCATCAACGTCGCGCTCCCCGAGATGGCCGGAAACCTCGGCGCGACGCAGGAAGAGATCAGCTGGGTGTCGACCGGCTACATCCTCTCGAACGTCATCTTTCTGCCGATGACGGCGTTCTTCACCGAACGCTTCGGCCGACGACGCTATCTCACGTTCTCGATCATCCTGTTCATCATCTCGTCGTGGCTGTGCGGCAACTCGCACTCGCTCGGCGAGCTGGTGCTGTGGCGCATCGTGCAAGGCGCGGGGGGTGCGGCGCTCCTCTCGACGGCGCAGGCGACCATCCGCCAGATCTTCCCGGCGGAGCAGCAGGGCCTTGTGCAGGCGATCTTCCTGCTCGGCATCATCGTCGCGCCGACGTTAGGCCCGACCCTCGGCGGGTGGATCACGGACAACTACACGTGGAACTGGTGCTTCTTCATCAACGTGCCGATCGGCATCGCGAGCACGTTCCTCGTCAGCACGTTCCTGATCGACCCGCCGGGCATGCGGAAAGCAGGCGTCCCGGTCGACTGGTGGGGGATCGGCCTGCTCACCGCCGGTCTCGGCTCGCTCCAGTACGTACTTGAGGAGGGCAACACGAAGGACTGGTTCTCCGACCAGTGGATCGTCCGCCTCACCGCGATCGCCGTGAGCTCCCTTATCGCGATGCTCTGGTGGGAGCTCACGCCGCGCAACAAGCACCCGGTCGTCAACTTCCGCGTGCTCAAGAACCGCCAGCTCGCGGCGAGCATCTTCCTCTTCGTCGCGCTCGGATTCGGGCTCTACGGCGGGACGTTCATCTTCCCGCTGTTCACGCAGGGCCTGCTGCATTTTTCGCCGACCGAGACCGGGCTCGCGATGCTCCCCGGCGGACTCGCGACGGCGGTGACGGCGCTCATCTGCGGGCGCCTGCTCAACGGCCCACGTCCGCTCGTCGACGCCCGCATTCTCATCGCGATCGGGATGACGCTGTTCATGGTCTCGATGTGGAAGATGGGCCATCTCACCACGGCGGCCGGCGAACCCGACGTGCGCACCGCGCTGATGATCCGCGGGGCGGGGATGGGCATGCTCTTCACGCCGATCAACAACGTCGCGTACGCGGCCCTCAAGCCGAGCGAGGCGCAGCAGGCGGCGGGGCTCATCAACCTGTCGCGCCAGCTCGGCGGCTCGTTCGGCATCGCGATCCTGGCCAACTATCTGACGACGCACACGGACATGCACCGCAGTGACGTCGTGAGCCATCTCGCCACCGGCAACGTGCTCACCGACGCGCGCGTGCAGCAGACGATGGGCGCGTTCCTCGCGCGCGGCCTGTCCACGGCGGAGGCGCGGCAGGCGGCGTACAAGGTGCTCGACGGGCAGGTGCAGGCGCAGGCGTCGATCCTGAGCTTCAACGACGCGTGGCTGCTGCTCCTCATCACGTTCCTCGTCGTCGCCCCCGCGATCCTGCTGCTCCGACGGCCGAAGGGGCCCGTCGTCGCGGTCGACGCGCACTAGCCGACGGTGACGGCGGCGCCGGCGGCCGCGGACGCGCCACGCTGGCGCGTCCGC
>JAABUZ0100002631.1_pt1 | contig 29170 bp, 22 predicted proteins | sample 5562091 | NCBI WGS metagenome assembly JAABUZ01 (sample SAMN12813069, study PRJNA571459) | rock metagenome | isolation source: Antarctica rocks | place: Antarctica: Victoria Land, Linnaeus Terrace sud | collected 2015-12-21
AGCGGCGGAGCTGGCTCCACTGTCCATGGTCGTCCTCGACGACACCGATCTGCACCCGCGCGTGCAGGCCCGGATGGCGCTCACGCTGGACAGCGTCGAGGGCCAGGCGGCGTACCGGCGGCGGGTGCAGTCTCGGGGGCCCAGTCGCACCGCCCGCGTGCTTTCCCTCGTCCTGCTCGGGGACCTCGTCGCCTTCTACCTGGCGGTCCTGCGCGGAGTCGACCCCGGACGGGAGGGCGCCGTCGACGCGCTCAAGTCGGCCCTCGGCCACCCGTAGGCTCGATCTCGCTGGAGCAACGCGGCGACATCGCCGGTGTCACCCCGCGCCGTCCGGAGAGCGCAACGGCCGCCCACCGTTTGGCCATCGGATGCGACGGTTAGCCGATCATTGACCAGGCAATGATCGTGGAGGCTTACCAGAGGGTACGGACTCGGCACGTTTCCCCGCCCCCAGCACCAGGCCCTGCTTGTCTGCACGCGCGGGGCGGCCAAGTTCAACAGGGCGCGGCGCCAGCGACGCTCGGGGGGGGGGGGGGGTAGTCGCCGTGCACAGGCATCCTCGACTCTGGGGCCCCCAGCGCGCGCCTGGAGTCTACGCCGAGCTTGTGCAGCGCCGAGGCCACGTGAGCCTCGACGGTCCGGGTCGATATGAATAGCGTTTCGGCGATCTCTCGATTCCTCCGCCCTGCGCCTGCCAGGCGCGCCACCTCCACCTCCCGGGGGGAGAGCTCGTTGCCGTACGCGCGGCGTCCGCCGCGCCGCTGGAACGGCAGCGTGATGCCCTGCGCCTTGAGTTGGGCGCGGACGCGCGATGCGTCTGAGTTCGCCCCAAGAGTCTCGAAAGTCTTGAGGGCCCGGAGCAGAAGCTGGGCTCCGTGCTTGTCATTTCGCGCGAGCAGGCAGCGAGCCGCTGCGTCCCCGACACTTGCCGCCTCGTAGGGAGCGGACAGCTCGCCCCAGGCTCGCTCGGCACTGCTGAAGAGGCTCGCCGCGACATCGTAGCGACCCTGCGCTTCCGCCACAGCACCCTTGCACAGACTCTTCGCCGCCTTGGCCGCGGGGGCGTCTCGGCCGCGCAAGCCGGCCTCGAACACAGTCGTCAGCCTCTGCGCCTCGGTTCGCTCGCCACGGGCGAGCAGCGCGCGTACCGCGATGGGAGCCAACTCCGCAGCCCACACCCAGGTTCCCTTGCGCTCGATGGCATCGAGCGGCGGGGCGACGAGCTGGTGGGCTCCCGACGCGTCGCCCCGGCACAGGCGAATGCCGGCGAGCGTCGCCACCGCCGCCACGTGTGTACGTCCCGCCCCGGCCACTGCGCCGAGGACGTGCTCGGCCTCTTCGACCTGTCCTCGAATCGCCAACACAGAGGCGAGCACGACCCGGTTGCCCAGAAAGGCGGAGCTTCCGGCGGTCGCCCGGATTAGATCGCGTGCTCGCGCTTCGATGCCGTCCCACCGACCCATGCGCCAGTCGAGGGCGAGCCCCGCGCTCGCGCGCCAAGGATCCCAGGGCAGACAGTGGAGCTCCTCAGCAACACGTGCCGCCGCGGAGAGCAGGGACTCGGCTCGTCCGTGATGACCGAGCTCCATGGAGGCAACCGAGGCGCTGCGGTACGCGCGAAGACACTGAACCTGCTCCTCCCGAGATCGGGCGTCATGGGGGATATGCTCGACCGCTCGCCAGCCGGCCGGATCGCCGACGCCGAGTAGGATGGCTGCCTGCTGGGCACGGACCTCGATCTTCGTCGCGGCGTCACTAGTTCGCGCCGCCTCGGCTACACCGCGGCGAAGCCAGCTGAGGTCCTCGTCGATGCTGGGTCCAGACAGCGTCGGCCAGGCGAGGTGAGCCATCGCGCGCGCGGCGAGCCCGGGCCGTCGGCGAAGCTCCTCGACTGCCCTGGCCAGCTCCTCGCGCCATGGGCCGGTTTCGCCCGCGTTGCGCTGAAGCCGGGCAAGGCAGAATCGGATCTCGCCGCGGATGCCCACGGCGATCCGTTGCTCGTCCAGGGTGCGCTGCAGCAGGGCGATGGCGGTCTCGGGGGCCGTGCTGGAGACCGCCGCGTGACCGAGCTCCACAGCCATCCTGATCCGTGCCACCCCGGGGACATCGGGGACAGAGAGCGCCTGCTCCAGGAGATGAGCGGCGGAGCGGTCGTCTCCTTCGGAACGAGCAGCCGCGGCGGCAGCCTCCGCATAGCCCACCGATTGCCTCCAACGACCCGCTTGTTTGTAGTGATGGGCGAGTCGGGCTGGCGCCGCTCCCTCTGGGTCGTGTTGGAGTGCCTGGGCGGCGCGCAGGTGCATTCGTCGTCGCTGAGGACCGGGCGCATCGGCGCACGCGGCCGCTGCGGCGAGCGGGTGCCGGAAGCCGTAGAGGTCGTCACTCTTCTCCTCGAGCGGCCCCGACTGCAGCGCTCGGGCCAGTGCTCTGGCCGCCCGTGCAGGCGCCAGGCTGGCCACCGCCGCCACCAGCTCTTCCGCCACCGGCACGCCGACTACGCCGGCGGCCCGAGTAACGAGGCAGGCGTCATGGCTGAGCGCGGTCATGCGCTCGCGAATCGACTGCCGGATCGCGGGGGGCACGCCGGCGTGCTCCAGTTCTGCGGTCGCCCGTCCGCCGGCGGCGAGAGCGAACCGGTCGGGGTCGTCCAGGAGGCGTATGACCTCTTGGACGGCGAACGGCACACCGGCGGTTCGCGCCCGGAGGCACCGGGCGAACTCCTCCGAAACCTGCGCACTCCCCAGGATCGCACACACCAGGCCACGCACCTCCTCGACAGACAGCGAGTAAAGCTCGATCGTCGTCTGCGGCGTCTCACAGGGAGCGCGGGACGTCAGTCGCGCCAGGAGGGAGGCGGGACGAGCTTCGTCGCCTCGGTAGGTAAGGATTAGTACGAGCTCTTCGGGAACCCGGGAGAGCAGGAACTCAAGGAACTCAACGGTGCAGTCATCGGCCCATTGGAGATCCTCTAGGACGCAGATGGTCGGTCCCAGGGCGCCAAGCAGCTCCCGTAGCGCCCTGAAGACTCGGTGGTACGTCGAGTCGCCCAATGGGGCGGCGTCCTCGGGGAGCATCGGCACGAGCTCCGGAAGCAGCGACCGAAGCGCCCCCGCGACGGGGCCGAGGAGCCGCCTGGGCCGCTCTCCCCGAAGACCTTGAAGTGCCTCGACGACAGGCCCGAGGAAGAAGGGCTCGCGGAGCCGCTGGCAGTGGCCGACGAGTACACGACTGCGCGCCAGCGCTGGGCTGCCCAGTGCCTCGCGCAGCAGCCTGCTCTTGCCGATGCCCGCCTCACCCTTCAGAAAGAGGACAACTGGCGCGCTCGAAGGGAGGTTCTGCAGCAGTCCTAGCTCGCGTTCCCGCCCGATAAGGATCGGCGAAGCCTCTCGCTTCGACGCGCCCGGCAGACGACGGCCCGGACGCCCGTCGCGCTGGTCTACGCCCGCGGGCGCTGCTCGGTCTGTGGGCCGGCCGACGCTTTGCTGAAGGAGCGATCCAGTTATGTCAGCCGGTCCGGGAATGTGCGCCGGAGCGACCAAGATCAGCGATGGATTGGGCTACGTGATTGCTGATTGCCCCCCGGATTGTCGCGGCACTGCGACACCGGAGCGCGTTTCAGGGGATTCACGTCGCGACCACCGCTCCGAGCTGGCGCAGCAGCCCGAGCTCATCGAACTCCGACCATTCCTCCACGATCTTTCCATCGACAATCCGGTAGATGTCGGCGCCGGTGAAGATCACTGGCCTTCGCGTCGGCGGGATGCCGTAGTAGTACCCCTCGTGCGTGCCGCGCCACACGTGGCGCAAGGCGACCATGTCACCCTCGCCTACGAGGTGCTCGATCGTGGTGGTCAGGTCGGGGAAGGCGGCCCGGAGCGATCGAAAGAACTCCTCCCATGCCGGGATACCGCGCTGCGGCTCTGATCGCCCGGGGATGTGGTTGACGTACTCGGCGGCGAAGCAATCGGTAGCGACGGCGATGTCGCCCTTGTTCACACCCTGCTCGTAGTGGCGCAGTACCACTTCCTTGTTCGCTTTCGACACGGTTCTCCTCCGACGCATTGCAAAGGACGGCCCAGGCTGCGCCCCCGACGACGCCTCCGCCGCGCCGCTCCTCGAGCCATGCTCCAGCAATGCCCATCCGGCGCCGAGTCGTCACCCGCTTCGGCCGAAGATAGGTAGCCCGACGAAAACTCCGTAGGACTACGCATTGTCGCGGGCCGCCCTCTTCGCCACTATCGAGGGAGTCTGATGGGGCCGCCTGCCGAACACCGTGCTGACTGCAACCGATGTGGTCCGACGGTTCGACGGCTACCGCGCTGGGACTCATGATGCATGAAGCAGGATCGACATCTCCGTAAGCCTTCCACCGATCTTTGACCGGGGCGTCGCCCGAGGGAAGGGGCCGCCCCGGTGCCGTTGACCGAGAGGCTCCCATGCACGCTCGGCGATTTGCTCGCCGAAACCGCGGCCGAGTTCGGCGAAGCGCCAGTCCTCGCCGACTACACCACGAGCATGAAGCCGGTTGTGTCCGGCGCTGCTGGCGACGCCCCGCCTGTTGTTCGCGACCAGACGTTCGAGGAGCTGGACGGGCAGGTCGATCGCCTCGCTCGTGGCCTCATCGAATGCGGTCTCGGGCACGGTGACCGCATCGGCGTCGTGCTTCCCAACTGCGCTGAGCTGCTCCGGCTGTGGTTCGCGGTTGCCCGCGCCGGCGGCGTCCTGGTGCCACTTGATCCGAGGCTGACCTTTCACGAGCGCGACAGTCTGCTCCACCACGCGGGGGTCTCGCTCCTCGTCGCCTCTCCCCGGCATCTCTCGGAGCACGCCGACCGCCGCCGCCTTCGCAGTTGCGTCAGCGTCGGCGGCGAGCTTGCGGGCGCGAACTCGATCGACGCGCTTACTGGCACCGATGGCGCTCGCCCCGCCGTGCGCGTGAACTCCGAGGATCCGCTGGCGGTACTCTACACGTCGGGAACCTCGGGTCGGCCGAAGGGGTGCCTGCTCTCGCACGACAGCTTCGTCGTTCCGGCACGGCTCTTCTGCGACAGACTGCAGGTGACCCGAGCGGATCGCTTCCTCGTCTGCCTGCCGCTGTTCCACATGGCAGGCCAGTCGTTTGCCACCGCGGCGATCGCCGGCGGCGCCACGATCGCGCTGGTGGATCGCTTCCGCGCCTCGCAGTTCTGGAGGCAGGTGCTTGATACCCGCGCGACGCTGGCCCGCCACCTCGGGGAGATGCTCGCGCTGCTGATCCAGCGGGAGCCCCAGCTCGAGGACCGGCGCCATGCGCTTCGCGCCGTCTACGGCGGGGGCGCCAGCCGATCGGTGGCTTCTGCGTTCCAGCGGCGCTTCGGGGTACCGGTCGTGGAGGGCTATGGCCTGACGGAGACCAACACCGTACTGTGCAACGAGCTGGCGCAGAACAGGCTCGGGTCGATCGGCTGTACGTTGCCCAACTGTGAAGTGAGGGTCGCGGATGAGGACGGGGTCGAGCGGGCCGACGGGGAGGTCGGGGAGATCCAGGTCCGTCGCAATCCGGTCATCATGCGTGAGTACCTCGAGGAGCCGGAGCTGACGGCCGAGGCATTCGCCGGGGAGTGGCTGCGGACCGGTGACCTCGGGCGCCGGGACGCCGACGGCCACTTCTACTTCGCGGGCCGCATCAAGGACGTCATCCGGCGACGCGGCGAGATGATCTCGGCGCCGGAGGTGGAGGAGATCCTCAACCGGCATCCGGGGGTGGCGATGTCCGCGGTGATCCCAGCGCCGGGTGCACTCGGCTCAGAGGAGGTCAAGGCGTTCGTTGTCCCTTCGACTGAGACGATCGCTTCAGTCGGGGAGCTCGCCACGTGGTGCGGGCGCTTTCTCGCGGACTTCAAGGTGCCGACGCTCGTCGAGCTCCGGGACAGCCTGCCGTGCACGGCCACCAACAAGGTGAACAAGGCACTGCTGCGCGCCGAGGACGGCTGCGACGACGTGGGCACTGACGGCCCCGGACGAACATTGAGGCTGAAGGCTGGCGAGCCGGAGCGGGACGAGCGATGGCGGGCGGTTACGCGGCTGGCTGCGGTGGTGCAGCAGCGAGCACCCGAGATCGAGGACGCAGCCGTGGATCTGCTGTCGGTTTCGCGGCGCGTCGCTCGTGCGGACATCGCGCTTACGCAGCGCCGGTTGGCTGCGCTCCCGGGTCTGCGTTCGCTGATCGAGAACCGCGTGCCCGTGGGAAAGGTCGCGCTCGCCCTGCCGGGCAACGCAATTCTTAGCAACCCGGTGACCACGGTGCTCTCGGCCACCGTTACCGGTAACGAGCTCACGGTACGCCTGCCACGCCGTCGCCGTGCCTGGATGGAGCTGCTGCGCGAGCTGCTGAGTGCCGCGGCGCTCCCGGCGACGGAGTTCGCAGAGAGCGAGGGGGCGGCCTTCGTCGCTGAGAGCTTTGCCGATCCCGATGTCGCGGTCATCATGGTCTTCGGAGCCGATTCCTGGGCGGCCGCCTACGAGGACCACGCTCGTCGCACGGGGACGACCTTCGTCTTCGAGGGGCCCGGCAACGATCCGTTCTTGGTCCTTGCCCCGAAGGCCGTCGAGACGGCGGCCGTCGATGCCGTGTGTGCCGCCTTTTACAACGCGGGCCAGGCGTGCACCTCACCGGAGCGCTTCTACATCTTGCGCGCGGCGCACGATCGGTTCGTCGCTCGCGTGGCTGAGCTCACCAGGGGCCTCGTCGTGGGGAACCCGCGCGACACCGAGACCGACGTAGGTCCACTGCAGACACGCGAGCAGGCGCGTCTCGTGAGGAGCCACATCGCGGATGCGATCGAACGGGGCGCGGAGGCAGTCTGCGGCGGGACGGCGGGCGAGCCGGCGCTCGACGAGGGCTCCGACACGCTGGTTCGTCCCACCGTCCTAACGGGAGTGGATCGTCGTTCCGCCATCGTATGTGAGGAGACGTTCGGTCCTGTGATCCCGGTGATCGAGGTGTCGTCGGTGAGTGAGGCGGTCGAGTTGGCCGAGGACTCGGTCTACGGGCTGTCCGCCAGCGTCTACGGCGGCCCCGTGTGGGTGCCGCACCGCCTGGCCCGCAGTCACGGCACAGTGTTCGTCGATGAGACGTGGCTGGGCCGCAGCCGTAGCCAGCCGCTCGCGCCATACGGTGGTCGCAAGCGCTCGGGGTGGGTCTGGGAGTACCAGGCGGCAGCGTTCGTCAGACGCGACGGGCCGCGAGACAACCTCCTTGAGTTCAGCATGTCCCGATCACACGTCTCGGCCACGTGAACGAGCCCATCGCGAAGGACACCATGCGAGAGAACGAGAACCTGCCTTTTTCAACCGACGAATATCGCAACCGACTTGCTGGACTTCGGACCGGGATGGCGGATCGTGGCATCGACACATCGTTCATCGCCGTTCCGGAGAACATCTACTACCTCACCGGCTACACCACGCTTGGCTACTACATGTACCAGAGCCTCATCGTGCCGCTCGAGGGCGAGCCGGTACTCCTGACCTACCGGGAGGAGCTGATCAACATCGAGCGGCTGTCATGGCTGGAGCGCTACGAGTGCTACGGCGTCGGCGATGATCCGATCGAGGTCACGGCGAAGACGGCCCGGGGCATGGGGGTCGAGGGAGGAACCGTGTCGATCGAGGAGAGCGGCTACTTCTTCCCGATCCGGACCTACAAGCGGCTCATGGCGGAGCTTCGAGGGGTTTCCTGGGAGGACGGCAGTGGCCTTGTCGAGGCGGTTCGGCTCCGCAAGTCCCCGGGGGAGATCGGATACATCCGGCGGGCGGCCGCCGCGACCATGGCCGGCATGCGCGAGGCGCTTGCCTGCGCTGCGCCCGGCCGTACGGAGAACGATGTCGCGGCGGAGGTCTACGGCGCGACGCTGCGGCACGGAAGCGAGTACCCCGGCAGTCCCCCATACGTGATCTCGGGGGAGCGGTCGGGGCTCCCGCATGGAACCTGGGAAGGGCGAGTGCTCCGCGAGGGAGACATCGTGTTCCTCGAGTTCTCCGGGTGCGTGAAGCGCTACAGCGCCGCCATGATGCGCACCGGGTTCATCGGCGAGCCGCCCGCCTCCGTGCGCGGCCGCGCTGAGGCGGTGATCGAGGGTCTCGAAGCGGCGATCGCAGTGATCGCTCCCGGGGTCAGTTCCGGAGCCGTGGACCACGCCTGCCGGAGCACGGTCCTACGGCACGGCTTCGGAGAGCACACCCACGAGACCGGCTACTCGATAGGCGTCTGCTACCCGCCCGGTTGGAACGAGACTCACATCATGAACCTGGCCCCCGGCGGAACTACCGAGCTGGAGCCGGGAATGGTCTTTCACCTCGTCCCGTCGCTGATCGTGCCCGAGCTCAACGGCCACGTCGGCTTCAGTGAGACCGTCGTGGTGACCGAAGCGGGCTGCGAGGTGCTCACCGACAGGCAGACATCCCGCGAGCTGCAGGCGCTTCCCACGACCGAGACGATCTCGGGGGCCGCATGAGCGCACTCGCGCTGCTCGGGGGCCCGTCGCTGCTCGATGGTGAGATCGACGAGAGCGCGTGGCCGCTTGTCGAGGAGTCCGACATCGAGGCGGTGGTCGCCACCTTGCGCTCGGGCCGGTTGAGCTGGACCAATGACACCGAGGTGCCCGCTCTGGAGCGCGAGTGGGCGAGCTACGTCGGAACCTCTGAGTGCATGGCGCTCAACAGCGGGACCGCCGCGCTCCACGCCGCCGTCGCGGCCGCCGGAGTGGGCCCGGGCGATGAGGTGCTCGTGCCAGCCCTCAGCTTCCTGGCCTCGGCCACGAGCGTGCTCCACCACCAGGCGATCCCCGTCTTTGTGGACGTGGACCCCGAGACGTTCACGATCGACCCCGGCGACATGGAGGCTCGTATCACTTCTCGCACGCGGGCGGTCGTGGTGGTCCACCTCCACGGGCTGCCGGCCGATCTCGATCGCGTGGCCCAGGTTGCTCGGCGCCACGGGCTCGTTGTCATTGAGGACGCCGCGCAGGCTCACGGTGCCGAGATCGACGGTAGGCGGACGGGGAGCCTTGGGGACATCGGGGCATTCAGCATCATGGCGGGCAAAAACCTACCGACCGCGGGCGAGGGTGGGTTGCTGACGACCGACCGGCCCGAGCTGCGCGAGCGCGCCGAGATGCTGAAGATGTTCGGCGAGCGCGCCACAGCGGCGGGGCGGCTGGAGTACCACGCCCTCACGTTGGGTTGGAACTACAGGCTGAGCTCGGTGCTCGCCGCCTTCGCCCGATCGCAGCTATCGCGCCTCGACCGCCATACGGCGACGGTGCGCGAGAACGCCGTCCATCTGTCCACGATCCTGGCTGACTTGCCCGGACTCTCGCCGCCGGTCGAGCCTGAGGGGCGTCGCCATGTGTACCACCATTACCGGCTGCGTCTCGACCCCGAAGAAGCGGGCCTCGACCTCCCGGTGGGAGTATTTCGCAGAGCGATCCAGGACGCCGTGACCGCAGAGGGCGTCCCGCTAACCGAGTATCAGAACCGTCCGCTACCAGGCCAGGTGCTCTTCCAGCGTCGCGAGGGCTACGGACGCGGCTGTCCGTGGACCTGCGGGCACGCCGGCAGGGAGATCACCTACCAGCCCGACGACTACCCGCGCACGCTCGACGTCATCCGCTCCTCCCTGCTGGTTGGGAGGCGCCTCTGCATGGCGTCGCTGCTGCGCCGCTCGAACGCCGAGCGAGTCGCCGGGGCCTTCACCAAGGTCTTCAGTCATCTCGGCGAGGTTCGCGATCACGCGATGACGCTCAACTACCAGGACCCGTGGCTGGAGGAAACGCGACTGTGGTAACCGACATGACCAAGCCCGACAGCAGGAGATCGCGCCGATGAGCGTAGACGTCAGCAACCTCACTGTGGACACCGAGCTGGCCGAGCGGGCGCGAAGCCTGCGCCGCCACGTGGTTCGCCTGACGGCCGACAGCTCCGGCGCCCACCTGGGCGGCTCGATGTCGTCGGTCGAGATCCTCACCGCCCTCTTCTTCGGCGACGTACTCCGCGTCGACCCGAGCAACCCCCAGAGTGAGGGTCGTGACTACCTGATCTACAGCAAGGGCCACTCCAGCGCGTCGCTCTACGCCGCGCTGGCCGAGCGCGGCTTCTTCCCGGTCGAGGAGCTGACAACCTACAAGCAGCCTGGGAGCCGGCTAGCGGGACACCCCTCCAAGGAGGTGCCAGGCGTCGAGCTGGCCACCGGATCGCTCGGCCACGGGCTGCCCGTCGGCGTGGGCTTGGCGCTGGCCGGCAAGCACGATCGAAATGACTACCGCGTCTTCGTCGTCCTCGGAGACGGCGAGTGCCAGGAGGGAGCCGTCTGGGAGGCCGCGATGTGCGCCGCCCACTACAGGCTCGACAACCTGTGCGCAATCGTCGATCGCAACGGCATCCAGGAGGACGGGCCGACGGAGCAGATCATGGCCCTCGAGCCATTCGCCGACAAGTGGAGCAGCTTCGGGTGGGAGGTCGCCGACATCGACGGCCACGACCTCGGGCAGGTCACCGACGCGCTGCATCGCATTCCTCACCGCGAAGGACGCCCGACGGCAGTCATCGCGCGGACGGAGAAGGGACACGGCGTCTCCTTCGCGGCGGGGACGACCGCCTGGCACTACGGAAAGCTCACCCCCGATCAGCGCGACCAGGCGCTGGCGGAGCTCGACGCTGGCTCGGAGAGCGCGGCATGAACACCGTGGTCGAGCAACACGCTCCCGGCTCGCGCGAGTGGGTCGCCGAGCACGGGCTCTCAGCCGTCGACACCGCGCGCCTGGCGCAACTCGATGCCGCCGGGCACGACCCGCGCGTGTTCTCCGTCGAGGGTGATCTCGCCGACTTCGGCGGGCTGGCGTTCCAGGAGCGATACCCGCGGCGCTTCCTCGACATGGGCATCGCCGAGGCGAACATGGTCGGCGTTGCGGCTGGCCTCGCCATGAGCGGCAAGGTCCCGTGCGTCAACACCTTCGGGACCTTCGCCCTCATGCGCGCATGCGAACAGGTGCGGACAGATGTCGCCTACCACCAGGCCAACGTCAAGTTCTTCGGGAGCTTCACGGGGCTCGCGGCCGGCTTCTCCGGCCCCACCCACCACTGCATCGAGGACCTCACGATTGCACGCGTCTTCCCCGGGATGACTGTGCTGGCGCCCGCCGACGCCGTGGCGGCGTACCACCTCAGTCGCGCCGCGATCGAGCACGACGGACCGACCTACATGCGACTCGGGATGGACGTAACCGCCCAGGTCCACGACGAGCACGCGACTTTTCGCATCGGCCGAGGACTCGTCCTTCGCGAGGGCTCCGACGTGGCCGTCATCGCTACCGGACTCACGCCGGTGGCCGCCGCCCTGGAGGCGGCCGACCTGCTCGCCGCCCAGGGGGTGCACGCTCGCGTGGTGGACATGCACACGATCAAACCCATCGACGAGGACCTGCTCCTGGAGTCGGCGGAAACCGCCGGGCTGCTGCTGACCGTGGAGGAGCACTCGCGGATCGGAGGCCTCGGCAGCGCGGTCGCCGAGGTGCTCTGCGAGCGCCGACCGACACCGTTGCGAATCCTCGGCGTGCCGGACCAGTTCACGTCCAACCTCTGTGACCACGATGGTCACCTGCGGCGCTGCGGACTCGACGCCGCCGGCATCGAGTCCTCGATCCTCGACGCGCTGAAGCGAGTCCACGCGACATGAGAGCGCCGCACGAGCCGACGCTCGGGATCCTGATGCTCGAGGGCAAGATGGCGACTGTGCCGGGCTGCATGGCCGCGGAGAACACCTTCCCCTACCGGACGGTCCGGCACGTCGTCGCTGGAGCGCGCACGCCGCGCACTCCCGACGACGCCATCGCGATGCTGCCGCTCTATCACGAGGCCGCGGGGCAACTGCTCCATCAGGAGGTGGACGTCATCACGGCCAACTGCGGCCTCATCGCGCTGCTTCAGCAGGAGCTGGCCGAGGCGGTGGACGTGCCCGTCGTGACCTCGAGCCTCCTCTGCGTTCCCATGGTGGCGCGCATGATCGGTCCGCGACGCCGCGTCGGGATCCTCACGTTCTTCCGCGACGCGGTCGGCGAGCGCAACTACGTCGCGTCGGGCTGGTCGAGCTCGACGATCGCGGTGAGCGTCGCCGGCGTCGACAGGAGCGAGGCGTGGCTCGAGTTCCTCGAGACCAAGGAGGTCTCGCCCCATCTTCGGCGTCAGCTCGGTGCCGATCTCTCCGCCGCGATCTACGAGCTCCTCGAGCGGGAGCCGACGATTGGGGCCCTGGTCAGTGAGTGCACCATGCTGCCCGTGGTCCTCGACGACATTCGCGAGCGCGTGCCCGTGCCAATCTTCGACCTGCCCACCACGCTCGACTGGGTGCTGAGCGGCTACCGGCGACCCTCCAGCGTTCCGAGATAGGCATGTCCGTACGCCCCGGCACCGCCCACTTCTTCCACCTCGCGCCGAAGATCCACTATGGACCGGGGGTGTCAGATCGGGTCGGGAGCGTGCTCTGGGAGCTCGGGGCGCGGCGCGTGTTGGTGATCACCGACGTAGGCGTGCTGGAGGCCGGATGCTGTGACCGGATCCTCGGCCAGCTCGAGCAGACGGGTCTGTCCTACAGCGTCCACTCCGACCTGGAGACCAACCCATCCGACGGGCACGTCAAGGCCGCGGCGGCGGAATATCTCGTGCAGGGGGCCGACGCCGTGCTCGGGGTCGGTGGCGGGAGCTCGATGGATGTGGCCAAGTCCGCTGCCCTCGTCGTGTCCAACGGCGGCTTGATCACCGACTACGAACAGGGCCGCGAACTCGTGACGAAGGCCCCGCCCCCCCTGGTGCTCGTGCCGACGACGGCTGGCACTGGCAGCGAGCTGGTCGCCGGGGCGATCATCACCGACAGCACCCGTCAGCTCAAGATGCTCGTCGTTGCGGTCCCCGCCCACGTGGCGCTGTGCGACCCGCTGCTCACCCTCACCCTGCCCCCGTTGCCGACCGGCGCCGCGGCGCTGGACGCGCTGGCTCACGCCATCGGCGCCTATACCTCCGTGGAGCGACAGCCGCTCGCCGACGCGATGGCGCTGTACGCCATCTCCACAATCAGCCGGTGGCTGCCGGAGGTCATGCAGGACGGCTCCGACGAGCAGACACGTCATGAGATGATGGTGGGCAGCATGACCGCCGGCATCTCGATGAAGGGCGGCGGAGCAGCCGACCACGCTTTCGCCCACGCAGTCAACGCCATGTTTGGCGTGCTGCACGGCGTCGCCGTCGCGCTCTTCATGCCGGATGTGATGGAGTTCAACATGCCTCACATGAGCGATCGGCTAGCCGATGTCGCGGTGGCGTTGGGGGTCCGCGAGACCGGTCTGGATCGCGAGGAGACCGCCACCGCTGGCATCGAGGTGGTCAGGTCCCTGATTGAAGCGTGTGAGATCCCCTCGTTGCGAGACCTCGACGTGCGTGTGGAGAACGTGCCCGAGCTGACGCGGAAGGTCATGGCCGACCGCCTCCACCTCCGGCTGAATGCGGTGGAGATCACTGCCCCTCACGCCGAGCGCATCCTCACCCACGCGATCGTCCGAGACCGGGCTGTGCGATGAGCCGCGACATACTCGACCCAGCGATCGGCCGTGATCTGAATGACTGGTTCTCCGATCACGGGCTGAGCGGCCGAGTCACCTGCCGGCAGGCTCAACTGGACTTGGCTCGCCGCGACGAGCGGATCTTCAGCCTGGAGGGCGACCTGGCGCTACCCGCGGTGCCCTTCGCCGATGAGCTTCCAAATCAGTCCCGGCAGATCGGTATCGCAGAGGCGAACCTTATGGGGGTGGCCGCGGGCATGGCCATGCGGGGACTAAAGCCGTTCGTGAACACGTTCGCCACGTTCGCCTCGATGCGAGCGTGCGAGCAGATGCGGCTGGATATCGCCTACCACGCCAGCAACGTCAACGTGGTCGGCTACTACGCCGGCATATCCGGTGGCTGGGCGGGACCCACACACCACTGCCTCGAGGACATCGCGATCATGCGCGTGCTGCCGAACATGACTATCCTGTCGCCGGCAGATGCCTTCGAGGCGTATCAGGCGACGCTCGCCGCTGAACGGCACGAGGGCCCCGTCTACCTGCGGCTGGGCAGGAGTGAGACCCCACGTGTCCACGAGCAGGGGCAGCCGTTCGAGATCGGTCGCGCGATGCAGCTGCGCGACGGCCACGATGCGACCATCGTCGCGACCGGCGGGCTGATGGTCGCCGAAGCGTTGCGCGCGGCGGATCTGCTGGACTGCCACGACGTCACGTGCCGCGTGCTGAACGTGCACACGCTCAAGCCACTCGACGCCGAGACGCTCACGGCCGCGGCGCGTGAGACCGGGGCCATCGTCACCCTCGAAGACCACAGCGTGGTCGGCGGCCTTGGCTCGGCGGTCGCTTCGGTGGTCGCCGAGCGTAACCCGGTGACCGTGGATCGCTTCGGCATCCGCGACCGCTTCTGCGTCCGGTGCGATGACTATGGAGAGATGCTGTCGCTCCACGGCATGGCGGCGGAGGACGTGTGCGACGGCGTGCTTCGCCGCCTGCGATGAAGCCACGCGCGCTGTCAGTCCTCCTGGTCGGCTTCCTGGTGATGTTTTTCTCCTCGGGGGTCAAGGGCGTGTTCCAGGTGAACTTCGTGACGCTCGCCAAGTCGTTCGGCGTCACTAGAGAAGCGCTGTCGATACCGGCGTCGCTGTTCATGCTCGGCGTCGGCGTCGGGTCACTGATCGCCGGCTTCCTCTGCGATCGGATCGGCGCGAAGCGGACCCTCATGCTCGGCTCCTCGCTTGCGGGGTTGGCCTTGGTCAGCGCCGCTGCATCCGACTCCTTTCCTGTGTTCGTCGGCATGTACGGCGGCGTCGCGGCACTGGCCTTTGCGGGCGTGCAGTGGGTCCCGGTGGGCGTGCTGATCGACCAGACGTTCACCAAGACGAAGGGGATCGCCTTCGCGGCGGCCAGCAACGGAACGGCGGTCGGCGTCGCCGTCCTGGGTCCACTGTGGGTCTGGCTCAATGTGCACCAGGCCTGGGGCACGGTCTTCCTCTGGCTGGGCATCTTCCTCCTGGTGCCGCTGACGGCCTTGATCGGCTTCGGCCTGCGTATTCCCCGCTCCACGACGACTGAGCCCTTCAGTGCGAGGGCGCCCACCGACTGGCGGAGCGTGCTCGCCGGCTCCGAGTTCTGGTTCCTGGCGCTATCGTTCGCGGGGTGCGGAGTGAACATGGCCTTCATCGACGTGCACCTGGTGCCGCTGATGCAGGACCGTGGCACCAACCCCGCCGCGGTTGCGTCCACGCTGACGGCCCTGGGCATCTTCGAGGTCATCGGGGGGTTCGCAGTGGCCGCACTGGCCGTGCGCACGCCCTTTCGCGTGTTGCTGAGCTTTCTGTACTTCGCCAGGGGGCTCTCGGTCTTTATGCTCGCGGCCGCTGGCAGCGACTTGGCCTATGTGACCTTTGGTGCGATCTTCGGTCTCACTTACCTCGGCACGGTAATTATCACATCGCTGTATTGCTTGCGCTTTTACGGCAAGGAGGTCAAAGGCACCGTGTTCGGGGCGTTGTGGTTCGGGCACCAGCTCGGCGCAGTCGGCTGCGTGTCGCTGGGCGCATGGGTGCACGACCTCCACGGCAACTACTACCCGGTTGTGCTGGCCACCGGCGGAATCTCGCTGGTCTCCGCGCTGCTCGCGGCAACCATGCCGACAAGGGGGGGCGAGAGGCTGGTCGCGGTCGGTGAAGCGCGGTGACGCTGCGTGCTCAGGCGAGCAACGCGGTTCCTCCATCGCCCCGAGGGTCGGAGGCTCCCTGTACCGCGCCGTCGTGGCCAAGGAGCAGAGCCTGCACCATGGCGAAGTAGACATCGTAGTTGTGGACGTGGCGGTTGACGCGGTAGCCGTCGCGCTGCAGCGCGTCAACGAGGGTGAAGGGGATACGGCCCTCGGCGTGGACGACGCCGCGGTCAACGTGCAGGCGCGGGGCGCTCACCGCCTCGACGAGGCCATGGCCATGGTCGAGGAGGTTGACGAGCGTTTGGCCCACGCCCGTCAGAATCTTGTTCCCCCCGAGCGCGCCGATCACGATAGATGGTCGCGCGTCTTCCATGACGAGCGTGGGCGCCATCATAGTCACGCGCGTCTTCCCGGGCGCGAGTGAGTGGATGCTCCCCGGACGAGGGTCGAATGAGTTGAGGTAGTTGTTGTAGCCGAACCCGAGCCTGGGCGTGACGACGCCGCTCGAGGTACCCAGTGTGTGGGTCAGGGAGACGGCGTTGCCGTGCGCGTCGACCACGCTCACGTTCGTGGTCGTCGGCGTGTCCGGAAGCATCCCGCCAGAGAGCGCGGGAGAGCCGCCGGCTGCGCGCGACCTCGCCTCGGCGGCACGGTCCTTGGAGAGCAGGTCGTCGACGGGGACGTGGACGAAGGCAGGGTCGGCCACGTACTGCTCCTGCTCGGCGAAGACCCACGCCATGGCCCGCGCTCTGAGCCGAGCCCCCTCGGCCGAGGGCCAACCGATCGCGTCCAGATCCTCACCCTCGAGGAAATTTAGGAATTGCATGAGCGCGGTGCCGCCGGCCGGAGGGCCCGGCGACACGATGGTGCGGTCACGGTAGCTGCCCCGCAAGGGCTCGGTGACGTGCACGCGGTAGTTGGCCAGGTCATCGGCGGTCAGGGATGCTCCGTTGGCCCCGAGATCGGCTGCCATCACCTCGGCCACCTCACCCCGATAGAAGACCTCGGGACCGCCCGCGGCGATGCTGTCCAACGTGTCGGCGAGGTCCGTCTGCACGAGGATCTCGCCCGGGCTGTAGAGTTGCCCTCCCTTCGTGTAGATCCGGCGCCCCTCCGCGGTGGCCCGGAGGCGCGCACAGTGCGGGACGACGTCCGGGCCGGTGTCGAACTCCCAGTCCTGGCGCATGTAAACGCTGACGGGAAAGCCATCCCGCGCCACCGCGACCGCAGGAGCGATGGCATCCGCCCACTTGAGAGTGCCGAAACGCGCAAGCGCCTCGTGCAGTCCGAGCACGGTGCCCGGAACGCCGATGCTCCCGTACCCGACGTCGTTCGACGCGTCCTGGAGCACATAACCATAGCTGTGGGCCGCCTCGCGCACGAAGGCGCTCGCCCACTGATCCTCGCTCACCCGAGAGCCCGCCCGGGGAAGGAACTCGAGCACGGTGTCAGTACGGGCGTCCGCGGGGTGCACGAGCATCACGCCACCACCGCCGACGCCGCACATCTGCGGGTCGACGACGCCCTGGACGAACGCGGCGGTCACGACGGCATCCACCGCGTTGCCGCCTCGACGAAGGACGTCCGCCCCTTTCTCGGCCGCGAGCACCTGCGGCGCGACGATCATCGCCGTCATCTCAAACGCTCGGTTCTAGCCCGCCTCAACTGGAAGGATGACGAATGCCGGGTCGAGACCTCGCGCACGCGCTTCCTCAAGGTCCACCACTTCGTGCGGCTGACTACGAGACCGCTCGGGAAGTTCGTCCTACCGAAGTCAGCCGGCCCGATCATCTCACCCAGCTGCTCGGACCATTCATGGCCCCACCCGCCAGGGCCTCCTGCCGGAAGAGCGAGAGGACTACGTCTCCTCAGTTTAGCTCCGCGATCCGCTTCATCGCGCCGCGCACCCTCCGCTCGTATCCCTCGATGGTGCGTAAGGTGTTGTTCTACAACAGCGCGATGACCGGCGAGACGACCTCGCGACCCCCGAGCAGGCCGGGGAAGCTCCTGGAAGTTGCCGTCGGTCACGGCCACGCGGGGGTGTTGCTCGCTGCGCGCTGGCAGCTTGGTGAGCATGTCCCGGTTGAGTTCGCCGCAGATCGCATTGCGAGCCACCTCGGCCAGCAGCGATACTGCCCGCCCATGGCCCGCGCCGAGCTCCAGAAGGTCCTGGCGGAGGCGTTCTCCACACTGGCGGGGGACCGCCGCTCGGCCTCCATGTAGGGCTGCTGGCCCTCGTTCGTATTGGGCTCGACGAACCGCTTGTGGCGCTCCGATAGAGACGGAGCGCGCGCTGGTCCGCCGACCGTGTCAGCCACGTGACCCCGCAGTGTCGGGGTGCTGGCGGTCTGGCTTACGGTGCAAAAGGTAGCATGGGTGCGAGTCGGGGCGGTGCTTGTCGTGGTGGAAGCCCCGGACGTGATACCCGCGCCCCAGGTAAGTGCTAAACATCTCCCGCGTCTCCGCACGCCAAGCGCGTGCCAACTCGACATCTGCATTCTTCACCGCCTCGATGTCGCGTGGGATCCGGATTCGAAGCCACTCGTCTACTCGCGTGAGGTCGTATGCACGGTTGATCGGGACGCCCGCCAGCGGATGGGACTCAACCATGTTGACCGCGGTGAGCGGCCACTCGGGCGGCTGCGCGAGATCGGCGTTCGCCCGACCGGTCTCGGAAAGCCACCACTCCACCAGCAGGCGATCCGTTTCCAGTCCCGCATTCAGGCCTTGACCGAGGCCGTAGACGTTCGTAAGGTAGGTTGACGACGAACAACCGAGCTTGGTGAGATTGAAGTATGCGTTTGTGCTCACGAGCGGATCGAACGTCCACGTGATTAGCTCAACGCCGTGGGCGAGCGCCGCATCCCGCTGTGCAAGCTTCAGATCCAGCCCGACGCTGCGATTCTGGTAGCCAGGGTGAACGGCGAGGATCACCGAGCACTGCTTGAGCCCGTCTGTCGGGGTAAGCCCGAGGAACGAGTAGACAAAGCCCACGAGCGCTCCTCCCGGCGCGAATGCCCCCAAGACGATTCCGCCATTGTCCTGCGCGGTGACTAGGCCCAGGAGAGGAACTCCCACGATGTCATCGGAACCCCACACAGCCGTCTGAAGCTGCTCGCACCTGCGGTAGTCGTCGATCGTCTCGATCGCCCGGATGGCTATCCGCTCTCGGACGGCACGGGCTGTGCCTCGTGTGACTGTCTCGGGCGTCATACGCAGTTTGCGATCAGCTTGCCGACACTTCTCACATCTGCAGGCTGGCCCGAGACGGCGGCCGCATCAATTGGTAGCGCTACGCAACTTTGGCCGGGCTACCGAGTTTTCTACTCAGGCGAGCGACAGCAGCGCCGCGAACGCGTCGTCCAGATCGCCGCCGTGATAGACGCTGACGTCCTCGGTCTTCAAGGTCGGATCGCCGAGGTGCGCTGTGGGCCCGTGGGACGAGCTGGAGGTGAGCGTGGCCGAGCCGCGGCTCGTCAGCGAGGGACCCAAGCCACACCGACGAAGGACCGAGATCGAGCTTGCTTGTTAAGAGCGGCGACCGAGCACAGCGGTTCAGCCAGCCCGTGCGGACCGCGGGACGGCGAGTGCGGACCAGCCGTCAGCGACATGAAGCACACCTCGACTTTCGCGGTTCATAGGCCGGCGGCTGCCCATGCTTGCTGGACCTGCGCTATTTCCTGGGGTTTGGGGCGATGCGAGCACGCGAGAGTCGGGTTTAGTGCGATTCGGGCTGTCAGAGGTCGAACGGGAGCGGCATCGCACGCGTATAACGAGGATGGCTCGCCCGGGCACCGTCCGTATCACGCACCGCAGCGCCAGGCCGTCGAAGACATCGGATCCGCGTTCGCCGAAAGGCTCGCGCCACCTTTGCGCGGTGTCCGTTGCAAGAGCGTCGGCCCTGGGCTCGGACGGTCCCACCAGAACGTGGCTGGACAGCGCTGCAGGACCAACGCTAGCCGCGGCAGCCATCACGCCAGCATTGTGGACCTCCCCCGCTTTGGCCGACACTTCTGTGGTTGCGGTATTCTGTAAGTATATCATGTGAGAGTGAGCAGTCTCCGTCCTTCACACCGTAGTGTGTGTAGGTGGGTTGGGAGAGAGACTTTCATACGTTGTCGGTGAGTGATGGTCTAGAGTAGAGTGTCTCCTGGTGGTGTTGTAGAAACCCTCGATGTACTCAAAGACAGCAGTACGCAGCTCGGCGCGAGTGGGCCAGGAGTGACGGTAAACGAGCTCACGCTTGAGGGTGGAGTGAAAGCTTTCACAGACCGCGTTGTCAAAGCAGTCACCGATCGAGCCCATCGACACGTCGATGCCCACCTTGACGCAGCTGTCGCCGAACACGACGGCGGTGTACTGGCTGCCGTGGTCGGAGTGGTGGATCAGCCCGTCGGCTGGGCGCCGGCGAGCGATGGCCATCTGCAGCGCGCCGCTGACCAGCTCTGAGCGCATGTGCTCGGCCATCGCCCAGCCGACGACGCGGCGGCTGAAGCAGTCGATCACCGAGGCCAGATACAGCCAGCCCTCCCAACTCGACAGGTAGGTGATATCCGCGCACCACAGCCGGTTCTGCGCGGTGGCGGTGAAGTCGCGCTCGACGAGGTCCGGTGCGCAGCGCACACCCGCCACGCGCACCGTCGTGCGCGCCCGCCGGCGCACGGGAACGCCCTGAAGGCCCTCCGTGGCCATCAGGCGCTCCACCCGCTTGCGACCCACCCGGATGCCGTGCGCCAGGCGCAGATCGGCGTGCACCCGCGGCGAGCCGTAGGTGCCGCGCGACGCGGCGTGGATCGTCTTGATCTTCTCCGTGAGCCACGCGTCGGCGAGCGTCCGATCAGACGGCGCTCGGCGCTGCCAATCATGAAACGACGTGCGGTTGACCTCGAGCACACGGCACATCAGCGAGACGGGGTAGTTGGCCTTCTCCGCAGCGACGAACGAGAAGATCTCGCCTACCGCCCCTCGCTCTCCCGGGCGAAGAAGGCCGCGGCTTTTCTGAGCACCTCACGCTCCATCTCGGCGGTCCGCAGCCGCTTGCGCAGCTCACGGATCTCCTCACGCTCGACACGGGTCAACCCGTCACGCTCACCCTGCTGGTCGACCTGCGCCTGACGGCGCCAGTTACGCAGCGTCTGCTGTGAAACACCCAGATCCTTCGACAGCTGAGGCAGCGACTTGTCAGTGACCCGCATCAACTCGACGGCCTCACGACGGAACTCCGGCGGGAACGGCGGCCTTGTTCTCGGCACTTGAACCTCCTTGCCAAGGCCTTTCGACCCCAGCGGTCAAGTGTCCTCCAAACCGGGGGAAGGCCATTGGCTAGCCCAAACCGTGTCCGATCACAGCGTGTGCTCGCGTATTAGGTCGCCTCGGGGTCAAGTTGATGCCTAGGCCTCGCGCCTGTCCGCTGCGAGCTGCGAGCGACGATCATGGCGGGTAATCCGTAGGTCACAACAGGTTGTCGCGCAGGGCTTGGCGAAGATGACGCAGTGCAGGCTTGACGACACCTTACGCTGTATGGTAGCCTACCCGTGCGCTGGCCTCGTGCAACTGCAGGGGCCGCGGGGATACGCGACTCGCAGACTCGCAATCTGCTAATCCGAAGGGGTTCCGGGAGGGACAGTGCTTGGTCGAGGGCTAATCTGCTGGAGTCGTTCGGGCGTCAACGAACTCAGGTTCCGGTCTACTCGGTTCCTCCCTGCTCTGCTGGGTGGTTTGCTCCTCGGAGCTTTCGCTCTGGCGACTCCCGAGGCCCTCGTCCCGTCAGAGGCTAGGGCCGCAACCCCCGAGACTCAGTATGACGCGGTGCCGATGTTGGCGCCCGACCGGCAGGCGGGCGGCAGATTCGGGCGGGTCAAAGCGGCGGGGGACATAGACGGGGACGGGGTAAGCGATCTATGGACGTCGGCTCAGGGCGTCAACGTCGGCGCCGTCAAGGCGGCCGGCCGGGTTTATGCGGTGAGCGGCCGGACCCGCCAGGTCCTTTACACGATCGATCCTCCCGAGCCTCAGGCCGGCGCAAGGTTTGGCGTGCGTCTGTCGGCGGTCGGCGATCTCAACGGCGATGGCGTCTCTGAACTCGCGGTCGGCGCAGACGCCCAAAACGTCGGTACGGGTTGCGGAACACCGAAGCCAAATGGCTGTCACGAAAATCAAGGGAAGGTCTGGGTCTTTGACGGCAAGTCCGGGAAACTGCTCTATGCCCTGGATAATCCGGCGCCCCAGGGGAGTCCGGCAAACGAGTCGCGCTTTGGACAAATGATCGGCAGCGCCGGGGACGTCACCGGCGACGGCATCCCGGACATCATCGTCGGGGCCCCGCGCAATGACCAGCCAGCCGACTGCGGTAGCGTTCAGCCTCTTCCCGCCGGATGCCGCGTAGACGAGGGCCAGGCGTTCATCTTCGACGGGGCAAACGGAGCGCTGGTTCGTACGCTCAACTTCCCTTCCGAGGATCGCTATCCGCCTGGAGGCGGAACCTGCAGCTCATTCTGTGGCGCGTTCGGGGGTAGCGTGCAGAGTCCGGGAGACGTGGATGGTGACGGGGTCCCCGATCAGCTAGTCGGCGCCCACTATGCCGCGAGCTACACAGGCACGGGCTCGCCTTGCGGTACACCCAAGCCAAACGGATGCAGGGAGCAGCAGGGCCGTTTATACCTCTTCAGCGGCCGGACTGGGCAGCTGATTAGGAAAATCGAGAATCCCTTCCCTCAGGCCAAGACGTACTTCGGTTTCCAAGATGTCACTCAGAACGCGCCCGGGGACGTCAATGGGGATGGGCACCCAGACATCTACGGCAATGTCAGTCAGGAGGGGCAGTTCCAGGGAGAGGGCTTCGTCTTCGATGGTGTGACAGGCAAACTCCTATACCCGCTGCATATTCCGAATGCCCAGGTCGGCAGCAGTTTCTTCGCCATGACCAAAACCGACTACAACGGGGATGGGACCCCGGACATCCTGACAGGCGACGCAGCGATTGGTGCGTCGCCAGTGGACCAGAACGGGGGGCTTTACATCTTCGACGGCAGAAACGGCACGCTCCTAAAGTCCCTCACGCTTCCGGATGCTGATCGGCAGCTGGGCGTGGCCGGAAACTTCGGGCCAGCTCTTGGCTTAAACGTAGCCGCTCCAGGCGACCTCAATGGCGATGGCGTGCCCGACTATGTGGGCGGCGCGCCCTTCTACGACGAGGGTGCAACGCAGGATGCCGGGCGTATCTACTTTTTCCTCTCCCACATCCCGCCCGGCACAACCCCGCCGGGCATAAACCCGCCCGGCATAAACCCGCCCGGCATAAACCCGCCCGGCATAAACCCGCCCGGCGTGCTCCCACCGACTACCCGCCGCCCGCCGGTGCTGCCGCGGGCCAACTTGCCGGGGTTGCGGCTCAGCGCGCGACGCCTGGTGCGCGGGCGCAGGACGATCTTCATCGTCCGCGGTTTGCTGCGGCTGCCGCCCAGCATCGCCGGCTCGCAGCGCTCGCGGGTCTGCCACGGGTCAGTGACCGCTGCCGCCCGGCGCGGGCACAAGACCGGCGCGAGCAAGACCGTGGGGCTGCGCAAGGACTGCTCCTTCTCGCTGAGGATCCTGGTGTCGACGCGCAAGCTCGGTCGCAAGGGGCGCTACAACATCCGCGCGCGCTTCCACGGCAACGCCAACATCAACGCCCGCTCGCAGACGACCAACATCCACTAGCTGGCGAATCGTGCGAGACGCTGACGGGCGCTGTATGCGTGGCGACGCCGCCGAATGAAACTCAACGAGGAGGGTCCGGCATGCAACGTGTGCGTCTGATGTGCTGGTGTCAAAGCTGTGTGAGCGGCGCGCATCTTCCGGCGTTTGCGGCTGCGGAGGGCGGTCTGTTCGCCGAGCAGGGGCTGGAGGTGGAGTTCCGGCGGCGGCGACTCCCGATTGGACGCTGCGGGGATTCACGAGCAGAGTCAAGGCGGTCGCGGCCGGGGACGCGGAGTTTGCCCTTACCTCGGTTGCGTACCTGCTCGCGGCCCAGGGCGATGCGGGGGGACGCCTGCCGGCTCGATTCGTCGCGGTCTCCCATCAGCGCAACCCCATTGTTGCTGTCGTGCACGACGATTCCGATCTCGAGGTGCCAGCGGACCTGGCGGGCGTTAGGCCTCGGCGCGTACTAAACCACTTGGCGCGGTTGTGAGAGCACCGCCAATCGTACAGCGGTCTTGGGTGGGTGCGCTGGCGTACGCGCTCGTGGCCGCATTGGGAACGATTACTGTTCTTGCCCCGGATGCGGGGGCGGAGCAAGCCTCTCAACCCGGAGTTCCTGCGGCGGGTCGGGTGGATGCGGGCGTGTATCACTCGTGTGCACTGCTTGACGGTGGTACCGTCCGGTGCTGGGGCTATGGTGGCGACGGCCAGCTGGGCTATGGCAGCACCAACAACGTCGGCGACGATGAGACCCCAGCCTCGGTCGGGCCCGTGGACCTCGGCGTCGGGCGGACCGCCACTGCGATCGTCGCCGGCGACTACCACACGTGCGCGTTGCTTGACGATGGCACTGTGCGCTGCTGGGGCTATGGTGGCGACGGCCGGCTTGGCTATGGCAACTCCAACAACGTCGGTGACAAACCGACTGCGACGCCGGCGTTGGCGGGTCCGGTGAACCTTGGCGCGGGACGCACCGCGAAGGCGATCACCGCGGGTGGGGGACACACGTGCGCGCTTCTTGACGATGGCAGCGTCCGATGCTGGGGCTATGGCGGCACGGGCCAGCTGGGCTATGGCAACACCGACAACGTCGGCGACGATGAGACCCCAGGCTCGGTCGGACCCGTGGACCTCGGCTCCGGGCGGAAGGCCCTCGCTATCAGCGCCGGCACCCGCCACACTTGCGCGCTCCTTGACAACGGGAGCGTGCGCTGCTGGGGCCACAACATCCACGGGGAGCTCGGCTACGCGACTGTGAGCACGCCGGGCAAGAACGAGAACGACGTCGGCGACAATGAGACCCCGGGCTCCGTCGGACCGGTGGACCTCGGCCCCGGGCGCACCGCGACGGGGATCAGCGCCGGCGACACGCACACCTGCGCGCTGCTCGACGACGCCACCGTGCGATGCTGGGGCTATGGCGCCACCGGCCAACTTGGCTATGGCAACCGCGACGACATCGGCGACGACGAAACTCCCGGATCCGTCGGACCCGTAGACCTCGGCCCCGGGCGCAGCGCCATCGCAATCAGCGCCGGAGGCCCCGATAGCTGCGCGCTGCTCGACGATCGCACCGTCCGATGCTGGGGCTACGGCGGCGACGGCGAACTGGGCTACGGCAACACTAACAACGTCGGCGACGATGAGACCCCAGGCTCGGTCGGACCCGTGGACCTCGGCGTCGGGCGCACCGCCACTGCCATCAGCGCCGGCCAGGATCACACCTGCGCACTCCTCGACGACAACAACGTGCGCTGCTGGGGCAATGGGCTCTACGGCCGGCTTGGCTATTGCAACGAGGAACGCATCGGCGATGATGAGCTGCCGGGCTCGGTGGGCCCGGTGGACTTAGGTGCCGGTGGCGCCGGGTGCGCCAGCCCGCCGACCAACAGTGCCACCTCCACCCCTAGTTCGGCGCCTAGCACCCCGGCCAAGAAGCCGTCGTCGGTTAGTGCAGACGCGGTCCGCGCTTCAGACGCGGTCCGCGCCCACGGTCTGCGCAGCTGCCTGGTCGCCGTGGCGAGGCGCGCCGAGCGCGAGAGCTCACGCGCACGGCGGAGCTCTGCGCGCGGGCGCGCGATGACCCGTCGCCACGCCGCCACCGGGCGCGCGCTCTGCCTGCGTATTTTTGGGCGGATACCGGGGCGTCCCACGGGCCTGCGCGCCCGAACCCTGGGCACGACGGAGGTCGAGCTTGAGTTCAATGCGGCCGGGACCGACGCAAACCACCCACCGCCCGCTCGTAGTTATCTCGTCGAGCAATCCCGTCGTCCCATTCGAAACGCCCGAGACTTCGCTCGCGCCCAAACGCTGTGCAAAGGACGCTGTCGCTTTGGGCCCAGCCAGGTGGGCGGCAAGATCCTACTCACCGTGACCGACCTACATCCCCACACGACCTACTACTATGCGGTCGCTGCTCGCGACAACGTCTCGTCCCAGCGTGGCCCGCGCTCACAGACCGTGAAAGCGAGGACCGGCTGATGGGATCGTCCCGCTCACGCTGCAGCAGCTCGATCGGGATGTAGCGCGGCAGCGTCTACTGAGTCGGCGTGCCTGGTCATCTCGACCACGACGCGGAAGAGACGGCTGGCAATCGGATTGCGCGTCTTTATTCGGGCGGGACGCCGCCCGAATAAAGAACAGAAAAGCGGGGTCATCTGCGGGCTAGGATATGTGCTGGTGGTGGAGGTGGGACCGGGATTCGACCGTTTAGGCGGTCGGTGAGACCAGCGAGGATGCACGTGAGGCAGAGGTCGAACTGCTCGTTCGCGTGTCCCGCTAGAGCAATAGAAGCCAGTTCGGAAAGGTGGGGGAGCTTCTCGGCAGGCAGCTCACGCAGGGCATAGGTAGCAATGCCCCAGTCCTCGGGATGGCTGGTTGGACTGGTGCGCGCGCTGACCTCAAAGATCGCGTATCCAAGCGTGAAGCTCATGAGGATTCGGTGCCCATCGATGGCGCCCCAGGGGTCGAAGCCTGCCTTGCGAAGGTTGCGTAGCGACATTTCGATTGGTGCTAGAGCCTCCGCGGAGTGAGCGACGCGCGTGGCAAACAGCGAAATGGTGTTGGGGTGGGCGAGGAGATGACGTCGCAGCCTTGAGAACAGCGCGCGCGCCGTATCCTCCCAGTTGTGCCCCTCGTCCTCGGGGAGGTCGAGCTCTCTGAAGAGAAGATCGAGGACGTCGTCGAGAATGTCGTCCTTTTTCGAGACGTAGACATAGAGGGACATCGCCTCGACGCCCAGCTGTCTTCCCAGGCCTCTCATCGTCAAGGCCTCGAGACCGTCGCGGTCTATCAGCCCGAGAGCCGCTCGCGCCACGCGCTCGCGCGTCAGCGGCGGGCGCTGGGCTTTCGTCCTCTGAGGTTTCGCGGCCATCCGGGCGACTGTAGTGCCTTCCCTTGACGCCCCCAACTACATCGGCTACTTTACGCCGTAAGGTCACGGAGAGTTGAACCCGGCGACCGCTCGCGCTTGGAAGTAGGGCTACAGGGGAGGGAGTTGTTGTGAGGACGTCTACGCGCGTTAGGGCAATCAACGATCGGCGTGTTGAGGGGAGGTTTGAGGCTAGGATGCCCGGCAGCGGGTCTCCCGGACGGCTCGGTGTGCGACGGCATCGACGCGCCGCGGGCGTGCGACTGATGGCTTGGTGTCGGACCTGCGTTACCGGCGCCCATCTGCCTGCCTTCGCCGCTGCGGAGGCTGGGTTGTTTGCCGACCAAGGACTCGAGGTGGAGTTCGTGGACTGCGCGCCTGTCCCCGATTTCAGCCTGCCGGGGTTTGCCACGCGCCTGAACGCGGTGGCTGCCGGAGAAGCCGACTTTGCGCTCACCTCGGTCGCCTACCTGCTTGCTGCGCAGACCGCGGCAGGCGGACGCCTGCCGGTTCGATTCGCGGCGATCTCTCACCAGCGAAACCCTCTCTGTGGCGTGGTTCGCGAGGATTCCGACCTGAGGCGGCCTGAAGACCTCGGCGGTCGGCGGGCGGCAAGGTGGGGAATGCCATGGTTTACGCAGGACTACGTTGGCGCCCTCGACCGCATGAGCATTGAGATGCCGGTGGTCGTTGACAGGTGTGAAGATCTCGACGGAGCGCTGGGACGCGGCGAGATCGACGTCATGCCCACGTGGATAGACATGCTTTTCCACCACCGCAATGCCGGTTTCCCGATCCGGGCTATCCCGCTGGACATCGACATCTACACGACTGGACTGGTTGCCGCCGACCGCCTGGCGCCCGAACTCGTTTCCAGGGTGCGCGACGCGTTCGTGGCAGGATACGACCTCCAGCGTGCCCAGCCGGACTTGGGCATCGCTGGGTTTCGGCGCCGCTTTCCAAATGTCTCCAAGGAGCACATCCAGGCGAGCTGGTCCCTGTTCGAGCCATACGCGTTCGATCGCGTGCCGCCGGGCACGATGGACGCAGACCGCTGGGAGGCCACGATCAGCTACACGGCGAAAACGCATGGGCTGTCGGTCTTCCCCGGCGACCAAGTCTACCGACCAGAATTTCTCACGCCACCGAGAGAGCCATTTCCGGGCGTAGGTGAGGAAGCGGCGCTCCCAATCAACCGGCTGAACGCCCGCTTGGATGATCGCGTGCCCGTCTGAGAGGGGCGCGCCATCGTTTGGGATGAATCCCCCGACGGCGGGCCTGTGGGATAGGTCGAACTTTCTCGTATCTCACCCGAGACCATTCGGCGCGCCCATGCCGTGCACCCGATCACGGCGCTGCAGACCGAGTACTCGCTGTGGACGCGCGACCCGGAGGAGCGCATCCTGCCCACTGTGCGCGAGCTTGGCATCGGCTTCGTCCCCTACAGCCCGCTGGGCCGCGGGTTTCTCTCCGGTCGCTTCCAGCGGCCGGAGGATCTGGCCGATGACGACTTCCGGCGTCACAACCCGCGCTTCCAGGGAGAGAACTTCCAGAAGAACCTCGAGCTCGTCAAGCGCATCCGCGAGATTGCTGCCGAGAAGGAGGTGACGCCCGGCCAGCTCGCCCTGGCCTGGGTCGAGCATCAGGGCGACGATGTCGTTCCCATCCCCGGCACCAAGCACGTGCGCCTGCTCGAGGAGAACGTCGCCGCCCTCGACATCGAGCTCGACAACGAGGATCTGGCCCGCATCGATACGGCGGTGCCCCACGGAGCCACGGCCGGTGACCGCTATCCGGACATGTCGTCGATCGACGCCTGACGGGTCCGACGCTTCGGGGGCCTGTGGTCGGGGACGTTGCGTCCGCCATCTCGACGTTTCGTCCCCGACCCGACGAGAAACCTTGACACTGTCGTGTTAGGGTTGGCCGGTCGATGCATGACCTAACCATCAACGAGGCGGCGCAGACCGCGGGCTGGTCCCCGAGGATGCTGCGCTACGTCGAGGCCGCCGGGCTTGTCGTGGCCCCGCGCTCCGCGGGCGGCTACCGCCTCTACGGCCCCGGCGAGCTCCAGCGGCTGCGCACGCTGCGCGAATTGCTCCAACGCCACGCCATCGGTCTGACCGACGTCGGCTTCGCCCGTCGGCTGGAGCGTGACCCCGCCCTGTGCGGCGCTGTCGCGTCCTGGTTGGCCGCCGAGGCCGCCCGCCCCGACAACGTTCCCGCCGAGGGCTGGCTGCGCTTCGAGCAGGCCAAGCATCAGCGCCTGCTCGATGTCGCCGCCCGTCCCTCGCCCACCATCACCGAGACCCCGGAGGCCGCATGACCGCCACCGCCACGCTGACCCAT
>JAABUZ0100002633.1_pt1 | contig 29141 bp, 34 predicted proteins | sample 5562091 | NCBI WGS metagenome assembly JAABUZ01 (sample SAMN12813069, study PRJNA571459) | rock metagenome | isolation source: Antarctica rocks | place: Antarctica: Victoria Land, Linnaeus Terrace sud | collected 2015-12-21
AAGTCCTTGGGGGATCGAAAACAGCCTGCATTGGGTACTCGATGTGGCGTTTGGCGAAGAGGAATCGCGGGTTCGACTCGGTCATGCCGATGAAAATCTGGGCATCTTGCGCCAGATCAGCCTCAACTTCTTATGCCAGGAACGCTCGTCGCCAGTGGGCATCCATGCTAAGCGGTTGAAAGCCGGGTGGGACACTCACTACCTGTTGCTTGTCCTGGATGGGGTAATTAGATGCGATTGCCCTGCACCCACCCTTTTCCCCTCTTGACGTGAATAAAATTACATGGTATTATATGAGTATGTGTTCATATATAAACAAAACACCAAAAGAAATGACATCGGGACTGACGGCTATTGACCCGGAAGAGGTTGCTGCGTTGCAAGCGTCGGCACCTTCGGAAGAACTCATTGCAGTTGTGGGTAGTACATTTCAGGCTCTTGGAGACCCCACACGTCTGAGAATACTCTATACATTGACACAACATGAGTGTTGTGTCCGCGATCTGGCAATTCTTGTTGGCGTCTCAGAGTCAGCGGTTTCTCACCAACTACGGCTTTTGAAAGATCGGCGGCTCGTTAAACAACGGCGTGAAGGGACCACCATTTATTACTCCCTGAACGACACTCACTTGTCGATGTTGTTCCGCGAGGCAGAGCAACACGCCTATCATGTCTATCATGATCTTCCCGATCATCCCTAAATGAATCCTGCTCACAGAGCGAATACTCTCTTTTTTTTGTTCGCTATATGAGCAGATGATCAAGTATGCAAATTTAATGCTTTAGGATAAAATTCTTATTTTTATTTGAATAGGCATCTTTTAAGTAGCTCTATAGAGCAGAAAGGCATGGTCAGCACAATGCATATAACATCTCTTTTCTTACTTCTAGGGGCGGCAGGCGTTGTTGCCATTTTGCACTCTATTCTCCCCGATCATTGGGTTCCACTTGCCGTTGTAGGGCGTACACAGCGTTGGAGTCTGCTACGGGTCGCGCGAGTAAGTGCCTTCGCTTCTGTTGGACACGTCGTCACATCATTAATTCTTGCCGGTATTATTGCTATTATTGGACTCCAATTTCAACGTCAATTGGATTTGCAACAGGGACACATTATAGGCGTAGTGCTTGTCTTAACTGGCGTTGGCTTTCTTCTCTGGGGATTGCTTGGTCATGGACATGGGCATAGTCATAGTAAAGAGCATTCACATTATCACAATGTCGTACCTGAGCATGAACATCATGAACATGCTGAGGCGCATGGACACGGACATGAATATGAGCACACTACCGCTACGAAGGGTGCTACACAGCAAACACTCGCCAAGAGACTTGCCGCTATTGCTGTCCCCTTTGGAGTCGCTGCATCACCCGACTTGACGATTCTGCCTGTTGCGTTAGCTGCTAGTGCCATTGGAACAGGAGCCGTTGTTGGTGTTCTTAGTGTATTCGCAATACTCACTATCGGTACATTCGTTGGCCTGACCGTGATTGCTACGATGGTAGGATATCAAATCAAGGGCGAATGGCTTGAAAACAATGCTACGACCATTACCTCTCTTGTGCTTATCGCACTCGGCATTGTAGCTTTTGTTGGTTTTTAGCAAGCGAAAGCGACTAGAAGTATGAACTTTCTGAGAAGACCGTCTTGTACTGCTTGCTTGAGACAGTCAGTTGCTTTTTTTGAGAGAATATCTCTCTTTTGCATTTGACTGTCTCAAGCAGACCGTATAGGTCTCGCTCGTTATGCCGCTGAGTACACTTGTGTAAAATCCAGAATGCCTATGGGTCGCAAGGGAAAATTTTTGACCTTGTTCGTTGTGGCCTGAACGCTTACACCATGGTTGATGAATACAAATGGAGCGTCCTGGAGGAGAAGTTGCTGTGCCTGCTGATAGTCTATCATACGTTGCGCTTGATCGCTAGAGGTACGGGCTGCCTCGAGGAGGGCATCTACGTGTGGATTGGAGTATTGCATCCAATTGAAGCCACCACCGGTGTGGAACCATGCGTACATATTGCCATCAGGATCGGGACGTCCACTCCATAAAAGTAATGCCGCCTGGAAATTATGCGTTTCTGTATCGTTAAGCTGAGCGGCAGATGTTTCTTGCTTGATTTCCAGCGTGATTCCAGCTGGTTGTAGCTCTGATTGAAGGAACTGTGCCTCCTGGGTAAGTAACGGTGAACCACTGCCAACTATCAGAGTAAACGTAATACCATTGGGATGATTTCCTAATGCGAGTTCAGCCTTTGCTTTATTGATGTTGTAGCTATAGGGAGCGAAATTGTTATCATATGCCCAACTGCTTGCGGCAAGTGGTCCCTGAGCCACTGTGCCTATTCCCTTTAAGACATTAGCGACAATCTCCTGGCGGTTTACACTCCATTCAATAGCACGACGTACATGAACATTATCAAGAGGTGAGGCTTTTGTATTGAGCATCATACCATAAAAACTTAGCCCTGGTATTTGTTTGTATACTAAACTGGAATTTGACCGCGCTGTCGCGACATTGTTGGGATCAACACTATCAGCAGCATTGATGGTACCAGTTTCGAGGTTAGAGTACATCACACTACCATTCACAATCGGGTGATAGATAATCGATTGCAAATACGGAAGAGCGTTCCCCTGGCTATCTTTCATCCAATAGTGTGGGTTTCGTTTGAGGGTCAGGTGATCCCCCTTTACCCAGTTAACAAATATAAAAGGGCCGCTTCCTGCGTCGGGCGCATTATTGGAAAGATTAGCCCCAAGTTTCTGCACTGCCGTTGGAGAGAGCATCATGCCAGCACGATCTGTTAACGTTGCTAGTAAGGGTGAAAAGGGCTGTTTAAGCGTGAACTCAACATGAGAGGAGTCCCTAGCCGCCACTGATTTTACTGCTGATATTTCGCTGTGCCTGGGCGAAGCCTTATCGGATAAAATACGATTGATGTTAAACACTACTGCGTTGGCATCGAAGCGCGTTCCATCCTGGAACTTGACATCGGTGCGTAAAGTAAATACCAGTTGTGTTGGTGAGAGATACGACCACGACGTTGCCAGGTCTGGCTCAATAGTATTTTGTTGGTTTACCCGAACAAGCGTATCATAGATATTAAACATCACCTGGCGATCAACCAGGGCTGCTGATTTAAGTGGGTCGAGGGTGAGAATATCAGAACTTAAACCAACTTTGATGTTTCCTGTGTATTTGGATTGCGTATTGGTGGGGCTGCTAGAGGTGCAAGCAGCTAGAACGATGAGTAGAGCAGAAAGAACTGAAAAAAAGACGAAAGGTACGGTTGTGTGAAGAGATTTTACCTTCCGTAACAGTGACATCTGCATAATACGTAAGACCTCCATCAACTAGCTGTAAATCGGAAATAGCATGTATTGGATGCCTTCTGCTCATCATCGAGGAAGCATCCTGCCCGAAAAAAGTACTCAATAGAGACGTAGAGAGTTGATGTGTATTCTCATGAGAACAGCTATAGTATCTATATACAATCGATGCTGCTCTCTACAAAGGATACGGAGTATTATATTGACTATACTGTATACTGAACGATATTGTCAAGCAAGGTCTGTTACTGATTTTGATGGATGTGCTTAATGATGAAGCTTTTGAATGCTTGTGTCTGCACCTCTCCCTTTCAGAAGAAAAGCATATCATGTTGCCACTAACTTGGAAGCATATCGTGACGTTGACACCTTGTTATGGTTCCAGTCACAGTGTCACTCACACCATAATTTGGCCGCGTGCGTAAACTTTTACGCTCAGATGGTCATGGCAAAACAGTCCTCGTGAAAGCATTTTCTGGCCGAAAGTGCAAAAATCAAGCATAATTTGGCCGGGAGTGCTTTTTGTATGGTATACTTTGATGGATAAGGATCGAGATGTAACAACGTATTTTTAAAACAGATACTCTTTCCCGTCCTCTTTGTGCTTTGAAAAAGACAGGAGGAGAGCATTGTGAAGCTTAGCAAAGAGGAATTTGAACAGTGGTGTTGGCAGATTGGCCTTTCAGACCGGGCGAGGGCAGTCATTACGCAAATTCGCACATTACCCCCGGCGCGCCATGTACAGAGTTCTGCTGGTAATCTGAGCGGAACCTATCCCTCTCTCAAAATGGACTGCGCCATCCAATTTGAGAGTCATAAGGACGAACTTCCTTTCTTCTACTCTTCTACCTGATGGACCATGATCCACACGTTCTGGAGTTTTACGATCAGCCCGCAGGCGAGATCAAATTGCAGTTGCGGCTTTGCTATCGGCTCACTCTTTCTCTTGTTGAGGTGCTGTTTCAGCAAACACAGACACTCCAGCCACATCTCCAAGGGCCGATGCCAGAAGCACGCTTCCAATTTCGGAAACGAACTGCCATCGACAGAGAGCGCATCTTCCACCTGCTTGAGCAGGCAACGAGGAGTTCAGAAGATCCTCCGCCATCGCTGCAAGAGGTAGGCCAGCGCTTCGGTTATCAGCCAACGGCCTTGTACAAGATCAATCAAACTACCTGCCATGCGATTGCTGAGCGCTTCACTGCATATCGCCGAGGGCTGCGGGAAAAACGATTGCAAGGATATCGTGAGGAGACCCGACGAATTGCATTGTACCTTCAGGCGGAGCAGGTGGTGCTTACACGGAGACATATTGCTCAATATCTTGCACAGCCTGCCATTTTACGTGATCCGAAAGTACGTGGGCTCCTCCGAGAAGTGTGTCACGAGGTAGAGAAGCGCACATGAATATCTTTAACTTCATTCAGTTGCTGATCTTAACCAAATTGGGGGAAGCATGAGCGAGCCATATTCTTTGGAGGAACGGACAATCCCCCCCTGGTTTCAAGGGTATGTTCTGTTAGCTTTTCGGATAGACAAAGCGCTTCGCGCTTGCGCTGCTCAAAGCCCTTTTGTTAATTACTACTATGGACCTACAGCATGGAAAGCATTGATTGACGAAGCAGATTATTCCGTCGGAACTCGTCCAAGCGGAACCTTTAGCGTAACCCAAAGCGAGCATTTTGCCGTGAAAACGTTGAAAACGTATAGAAGAAATTACCAACAAAAGCAATTATTGGCCGATGCGGCCATTTTATGCCGTTAGTCGCAAGAGCAAAAAAAAGGGAGGAAGTCGAGCAGGGGGGTAAAGGGCATGGATAGGATCATTATGTGACTCAGCCAATGTCACAGCGAGAATACAAGTTCGACTTCCTATATCTAGTGTACTCCGCGCTGCAACAAGCGGAGGGTGTACTAAAATGTTTCACCATGTGTCACTGCACATGCACAATAATGCATAGTGAAACATCTTAGTTTAAGAAAATTTCCTAGACTCTTCTACCACTGCTCAAGCGGGGTACCAGTGCGAAGGCGATGAGCATGCCAAGTATGAGACCACCGATATGCGCGAACAGCGCGATATCAGGGTTTGTCAGGCCAAAGACAAGGTTGAGTCCAATCCAGAAGAGCCAGTTACCAATGGCTCCACGACCATAGACCCCGAGACTCTGTCGATTAACGATGTAAAAGACTCCTAATGCTCCGAAAACGCCAAAGATTGCTCCCGATGCTCCGACGGCTGCACCGCCAGGTGAAGTGAAAAAGTAGAGTATACCACCTGCAATACCTGAGAGCAAGTAGATGGTGAGATAACGCCACTTTCCAAAGTAGACCTCAACGGCGCGTCCCACAAAAAAGAGCGAAAGCATGTTGAAGCCAATATGGAGAAAGTTCAAGTGCAGAAACATCGCTGTGAAGATACGCCAGTATTCTCCCTGTGCTACGAGTGGATTATACTGTGCTCCAGCATTCAACACACTGGGATTTGTAGAGCTGATAGCGAATATAATAACGTTAATCGCAATCAGGATGTATGTCACTAAACTTGGATATTGGCTCAGGACAAAGCGCGTGCGTACAACCTGCCTCTGCATTCCATTTGGACGTGACCATGTCGGCACCGAATCGCGTCCAGTCTGCTGTTGTTCAGGAGCACGTAGCTTTTCAGGCGATGCTGCTGCTTCCGTTATAGTTCCATTGTAGCCACTCATATATGGAGTTGGTGCTGGATATGGTAATGGCTCGGCTGCTGGGAAGCAGCCATCAAAGCGACCTCCATACGAGAGACGTGCTGAACGCGCACGCGCAAGATTTGCGTCGTAATCTTGATGGTTGAGACGCAACAAGTAAGAGCGCATTGCATGTACATAGGCTATGCCAGGATTTTTCACGATAATAGTATCGACCTTTTGCAAGGCACTATCATAACGGTGGTCAAGCAGATCAAGCAGAGCCTGAGCCGTGATACTCTCAATGCCGCCTGTTGGCTGTAGCTCCTGTACACGCTTACAGGCCATCTGAACAATATCATAGTTACCGAGTGCAAGGTTTGCCTCTGCCAATCCCAGATGAATCATCGGGTTTTCAGGCTCGATCTGTGCCCCGTGTGCATAAGCGATAGCTGCCTCACGTGCTTGTCCCTGAGCTAGTGAATAGTTTCCTTGTTCTATATATGTTTGTATGTCTGATTGTGTTTCCACAAGTCACCCTCCGGTCTGATATAGCGCGAGCATAGTCAATGTGTGTTAGAGTACCTACTCTACAAGGAATCAGGCCAACACCATACAGACTGACTATGCATAGGCACCAACGTGTGCGCTATGTACGTTGGGTACGCTGCTTGAGAAACCTTTTCTCTCTATACGAAAAATTGCTTTGTATCTTATACGTTTCAGCGCGAGGAATGTAGCAATCGCTCCTGTACAAATTGTAGCAGAAAAAAAGGAGTCTGAATATGTCTATTCCCATTATCTCACGAGACCGCTTGTATGCAGGAACATAACAAGACCATTCAGCACAAATTGAATAGCGAGTGCTGCCAGTAGAATACCCAGGATACGTGAGATCACGAGGATGCCTGTACGTCCGAAGATACTGATGAAGCGTGAACTACTGCGCATCACAAGCCAACCTACGAAAAGGGCACTGGCGATAGCCGCACTTACCGCGAGCAACTCTAGAGGTTGTGGTGTGGCAATATCGACATACAAGATGGTAGTTGCAATCGTACCAGGTCCAGCGATAATTGGAATTGCCAAAGGAAACACACTGATATCTTCTCGTGTCATAGCTTCATCTGACTCAGCCTTTGTTTCGCGTGTGCCTGATTGACGACCAAAGAGCATATCGACTGCGACCAGGAAGAGTAGGACGCCGCCTGCCATATCGAAGGCGTAAAGGCTTATGCCTAACCGTTCAAGCAAGACCCGTCCGACAAGCGCGAAAAAAGCGATAATTGCCGCGCTTAAAAGAGTTGCCCGTGTAACAATGACTTTACGTTGTGCATCGTTGAGATGGGCTGTGAGTCCAACGAAGACAGGAGCGAGACCGATAGGATCAATAATTGTGAAAAAAGTTACGAATGCGCTAATGGTAAAAGTAAAGAGTGCCATAACGAAGGTCCTTTAAGATAATAATAGGGCTTAGAAATGAGTTTTTCAATATCTTTTTAGAAGCCACAACAAGGCACTCACATTTCTACTTACTCGCCGTAACCTTCGCGTCGACCACGATAGTAGCGGCGACGGCGTCCCCATGAGCGATATGTGAGCGCATGCCATAGTGCTACAACAAGAATTGCGCCGAGAAGTGCTTTAAGTAGTGGTATAGGTTGACCTGCAATACTGAAATCACCAGGAATCGATACCTGGATAACGCTTGTCAGAAGCCAGATACCGACGAGGGCAGCGATAAACGCACCAACAATGCCAAAGGGAAGTCGTCAACCGACAAGGAATTCTGCGATGAGTCCTACAATGGCAGCAATGGCAAAGTAAATGATTTGACTGGTAGTGATAACAAAATGAGTTCCTAAAAAATTTCCTTCTAATATTGGTCCAGACGCAAGAAGTAGGAGATGTGATGTCAACATAAAGCCTCCCTTGATAAAGAATATTTTTGGTAACTCTGCTATTGTATGTTATAGAATAAGAATGTCAACATCTCTATAGACGTACATTCATGGGAAAAAATACAATACTCACAAAACGTGCATTTTCTAAGCAAATCCTCCTGGTTTTCTAACAAATGTACTCACTTATAGGGGGTCATGCGTGTTAAAATGGTATAAGGCTTTATACAGGAACAATTTTCAAAAAATTGTTCGTCAAGTAATAGCTTTTTCGCACGGCCCTCTTTACTATGCGCTATAATGGATTAGCTCTTTCTTTAAATTTTATGGATTGGGAGGCACTTCTATGAAGGGTGCAATTCGGTACGCGATTATCGCGGGGGTAGTCCTGGTGGTGCTTATCATAGGCATCATTCTCGCTGCCATTTTCCACGTTTTACTCGATGTCCTCTACATCTTCCTCATGCTGTTGGCGGCACTCATGGTAGTGGGCACACTACTACAGGTGCTCTCAGTTATCGCGCTCATTCGCACCATTACGACAGTGCGTGAAGAGGTGAAACCATTGTTGGCCTCGGTACAAGAGACGGTCGGCATTGTAAAAGATACCGCACAAACGGCTGGTCATACGGTGCAGACGGTAAGTCATGCAGCACAACTTTCCGGTGAGATCGCCCTTGCACCAAGTGTACGTGCCGTCGCCGCCGTTGTTGCTGGTCAGGAGATGGTACGTGTCTTCCTGGGTAAAGGACATACCCGAAGCCGCTCGGAGAAGAGACGTAAAGAGCAGCTCAAGGCGATAGAGGATGTTGGTCGCTCGGATCCAGAGGTGATAACCGCTGGTGCTCTAGGTGGCATCAACGTAGGAGAGGAGGCAAATAATGGTGCCTATGGTATTAGCAGATAATAATCCCATTCTGGCAGGGGGTGGACAGATCGGTGCCATTGTCATTGGCCTTTACGCTCTGATATTCATACTTATAGCTCTTGTGTTCAATCTGGCTATGGCCGTTGCGTTTAGCTGGGTACATGAGAAGGCGAAGCTTGTAAAGATGTTGCGTCCAACAGTTGAGAGTGTGAACAAAACCTCGGAAGCCATGATACAAGGTACACAGCCGCCTGCTAATGGTAACAAGGTAGTCCAGATTGTTGCGCAAGGTCCTGCACAAGTGCATAAGCTCGATAAACAGGTAGACCAGGTAACGGACAAAGCAACGAATGCGTTGATCGAGTTTAGAGCAAGAACCATTCAGATGCAGACTGTGGCTAAAGCATTTTTTGTTCCTAACCTACTCCGCCGTGAACTAGAGCAACACGATAAGTACGTAGCAGAACACGATGGGACTCAAATCAAAAGTCCAGGTCTTCGAATGCTAATAGAGGAAAAGGTACCTGATGCACCTGTTGTGCCTACTCCACGTCCTACTGATGGTGTAGTGCCAAGTATTCCTGCCTCACAGCTTAAAAAAGATGTCTCTACTCGCTGAGTATCTCCGAGAATTTGGGCGTTTCCAACGAAACGCCCAACTGTATTTGATGAGTAATGCACTTAGTGGTGTCTCCGCTGGAATTCTCCTTGTGCTCTACAACCTCTATCTCGTTTCGTTGGGCTACAAGACCGATTTTATTGGCCTTGTTTTGTTTACTGCAACGCTAGGTGCTGGTATTGCAATTTTTCCCGCAGGCCTATGTGTTGACCGTTTTGGTGGAAAAATTATCCTTATCCTGATGACACTTGTATTTGGTTTGATTGGTGCAGGGCAAATCTTCTTTCGTCAGCCGTTGCCACTCCTGATAAGTGGTTTTATTGCTGGTCTTGCTACAGCGTTTTTTCTTGTCGTCAATGCCCCTTATCTTACAGCAAATAGTACGTATGAGGATCGTTCACACTTGTTTAGCCTCAACATTGTCGTGCAACTAGGAATGATGGTGCTTGGTGAAGTGCTAGGTGGAGCTTTGCCACAATGGTTACGTATGGTTTCATGGTTAATGGCTCCTCTACCCACACAAATACAATGGTTGTTAGCGCCACAGAGTACCGCACGCTCATATCAACTTGCGCTACTGAGCGCCGGTCTACTGGCGATACCGAGCCTGATTCCTCTTTTCCTTTTAAGCGATGATCGACCTCTAAAGACAGATGGAGTACGCGCTCATACATCATCCACTATTGACAAAGATAGGCTTCAAATAGCTCTACAGAGGTTCAAGGCATGGTACAAGCGTCTTACATTAATCCACCCACGCTCCGTTTTAGCTAGTCCTTTTTCTGCCTTGTTGTTAGCATGGATTCTCGTTGGTCTGGGTGCAGGACTTTTTGTCCCATACTTCAATGTCTATTTCGTGCAGCATCTTAAAGCTTCATCAGCACTATTTGGCTTAATTGATGGAGGCGCAAATGGTATCAATGCGCTACTTACGCTTGTTGCTCCTCTGATCGCAATGCGTATTGGCAAGATACACACGATTACTCTTACGCGCTTAATCAGCATTCCGCTCCTGCTAACTATTGGTTTTACAAGTTTGTTACCGCTTGCCGCACTGCTCTATCTTTTTCGGCAGGGGACAATGGATATGTCGATGGGAGTCTTTCAGGTTTATTCTATGGAGGCTGTGCCTGTGCAGAGACGGGGTGTGGCGAATAGTGGCTATCAGGCGGCATTCCAGGTTTCCTGGGCTGCTACAACGCCGCTAGGAGGGTTACTGATTGCTCATGTAGGCTATACTCCAGTGTTCGTGAGTGGTGCAGTCCTCTATCTGCTTGCAATAGTCTTGTTATGGATGCGTTTCGGAAGAAAGTCAATAGCCGAGGAGAAAGCAAAGAGCGTAGTAGACTAGATCACTACGCTCTTTGCTTTCTAAATGTTGATTTGTTACTTCTTTAAGACTTTGATAAAAATGATAGTCAGTTCATAAAGAATTGACATTGCAGTACCCAGGATGATTGGACTATATGGATCGGCACCTGGCATAACAATAGCTGCAGTAACCCACATACTTACATGAGAGACAGCGCGTTTCTTCTGAAGAACCTTTGAACTGATCACATCGATATATGCCAGAAAGGTTAGCACAAGTGGCATTTCAAAGATAACGCCAAAGGCAAGAATGAAGAACGCAATGAACCCGAAGTAACTACTGGCTGTGAGAATTTCTGTAAAGCTGTCTCCACCAAACGTCATTAAAAACTCTACAGGGTACTGTAGCACGAAGTAGCCGAGCGAGATACCAGCTACGAAAAGAACAACACCGATGAAAATGAACGGGACGGCGTATTTTTTTTCTTTTTCATACAGTCCGGGCGAAATAAAGGCCCAGGTCTGATAAAGAAGAACGGGAAGTGCAACAACAAAGCCTGCTGCAAGTGATACCATCAAGAAGACGGTAAAGCTTTCAGTAATACCCGTCAAGTACAACGTTTGTTTATGCAATGGTAGTGGTCTTTCAAGGAAGCTAATAATGTATCCTCGGAAGACAAACGCTAAAACAGAGCCTACCGCAATGGCGATCAATGACTTGAAGAGGCGCCAACGAAGTTCTTCTAAGTGATCTACCAGAGACATTCCTGGCTCTTCACTCTCATTCTCCGGCTCCGGTGTATAGCCGTCAAATGAGAGCATTGCGTCTTGCTGATCTATGTTACCGGTTGCCATTTCTACTCTCCAAACAGGTGATGGTAGTCAGCACTAGTCAATTTTGACTTTTTCGTGGCTAACAACCTCACCGCTGGGGGTTTCCCTAACAACACCCTGGCTAGCATTTTCGCGCTCAATGGCTTCATAGCTCAAAGCTGAAGGAGTTTTCAGTTCCTCTTCTTTATCCTTTTCTTTGGTCATCTCGCTGATGCCCTTGCGGAATTCTGTAACTGTCTTGCCAATAGACCTGCCCATTTCTGGCAGTTTCTTTGGTCCAAAGATGAGCAATGCGATAACGAAAATGAAGATTAACTCAGGGCCGTGTCCAATTCCAAACATTTTGTGTATCCTCTCTTAACTTCTATGACCTGTCTTGTTTATCAATCTCTACATACTACTACGACAATGTTGCGTGAATGGATGTCTTCTTACCTAGGAGCCGTTATGGCAAAACCGCGTTTTGGGTCGTCTCTTGTCCCATCATAGAGGCTTCGAGTGTTTGTAGTCCCTCTAGGCCAAGGTTGACTATGCTTAGGCCAACGGAGCCGAGAGCTACAAGCTGCACAGCCCTACGACGGCTCATTACGTTTGTACGCCATTGAGCAATAACGCGTTGCTCTTGCTGCATCTCTAGCGCATGCTGGCGCACAGAGCCATTTAGATGCTCCTCAAGACCTGTTGGTGCAACAGCAGTACTCCCATAATGACGTGCTAGTAATGTTTCGATGGAATCGTTATGCATACTATGCTTCTCCAAGCAATTAATGACGCGGTACAAGTGCGAGATGTTGCGGTTGATTTCCATTATCGGTCAATCCCCGCTCAGCTTTATCCGCATTCGTGCGATACGTAGACGAGTGTGCCGTATGTGCATTATGAACGTCAAGAATTTCCTCGCCACTCTCACGTATGTACGCCTGCTGAAACTGCTTGCGCGCACGTACTAAACGTTGTCGTACCGCCGCCTCCTTGAGATCGAGCAAGGCAGCAATCTCACTTGACGAGAGACCACCAACGATTGAAAGTAGAAGGCAGGTACGAAGTGCTTCCGGCAAAGTTGCCATGGTACGTCGAACAGCATCTTGCTCGGCAATCAGTTCGGCTGGGTCGTCGGTTCCTGCGTATCCATAGCCAGCAGGTTGTACAGGGACAGCCTGCTCTTTTAGTGTCTCGGCTAGCGTATCTCTCGATTCCTGGACTTCATTCTCACGCATATGAGAGAAAGGGATGAAACGAAAGATACTGCGGCGGCGACGTTGCATCCGTACTGTATTGAGTGCAATACGGAGCAACCACGCTTTAGCATGAAAGTGTGTTCCACTTTCCGCACGAGCTACATCAATTGCTTTCAATGCTTGATAAAAAGTATCCTGCGTCAAATCTTGGCTTTCTTCCCAATCGCCGGTCAAACCATAGATAGTGTAAAAGACCAGTTTGCTATATTCATGAACAAGCGCCTCAACCGCTTGTGCCGTAGGGAGTGTGTCCACACGATACTCTTTTCGCGTTCGTCTTGTGAGGGTACCAGTAGACCGGGCCTCTCACCGTATAGTAATAAGATGCATGAGAGTGATACTTTGTGACAACAAAACAACGAATTTTTGGAAGGTAAAAAAAGAACATGATGTACACAACAATGTGTATACACCATGTTCCAATTAGTGAGAGTGCTCGTCGATGTAATCTTCTGCTTCTTGCACTGTTGTGATCTTCTCCGCATCCTCATCGGAGATTTGGACTTTGAACTCTTCCTCAAGAGACATAATGAGTTCGACCAGATCGAGTGAGTCGGCATTCAAATCCTCGACGAATGAGGCGCTAGGGACGACCTCGCTCTCGTCAACACCGAGTTGATCAACGACAATCTTTTTGAGTCGTTCTTGAACTGTTGCCATTATTTGACCTCGCTTTCAGCTGTAGGGATGGGCGGTTGTTGCGCCCGATTAAATATAGTGCCGAGTACTCCATTAATGAAGCGACTGGATGTGTCACTGCCGAATATCTTGGCGAGCTCAACGGCTTCATTGATGGCAGCCTTGGCTGGTACCGTATTATTGAACAGAATCTCGTAGATTGCAAGTCTTAAGATGTTCTTGTCTATTCGGGCCATTTGTTGCAACGGCCACTCGCGAGCCGCATTTTGGATGTGGGCATCAATATCTGCGAGATGCTCGTTCACACCTAGAACCAATGCTTCCGCATACTCTACCACCTGGGATGGCAGGTGACGTTCTTCGACATGACGTTGCAAAACCTCTGCAGCGGTGTGTTGAGCAACATCGTACTCATAGAGTGTTTGCAATGCAATCATCCGCGCTTGTCTGCGTATCCCTGGCATAGTATCCTCGAATTGTTCCTAGTGTATCAGAGGGGGGTATAGAGCCCGTCCTCTAATAGTTGACACGAATTGGGTAAGACAATAGTATCTGTATAACCTTATTGTTTGCACATCACGCAAAGTATAACAGTAGTAGATATACCACACTTTGTGGCCATGTGCTATGCAACATCTTGAATATAGATGTTTATCTCACGCACTTGCATCCCTACCATTTCTTCAAGTGACGAAGCCACCTCTTCTTGTACCGCCGTCCCAACCTCAACGATGTTCACCCCTGCTGCAACAACAAGGTACAAATCGGCGGAAACAGTTGTTTCTTTAATGGTCAACACTACTCCTTGCTTGGGGACTTCCCGGTTGAGGAAGCGCGACCATTGGTCATTTGTTTGAGCTATACGTGTGACTCCGGGAATCTGTAGTGCGCTGTTAATCACAATAGCTGAAAGCACCTGCCGTGCGATACGCACTACTCCTAGCTGTTCAGATGACATACATACGCTCCTTCTACAGGCGATTATAGCACCACAGATTCTTTTTCGTAGGTATAGCGCAAATTATACGCTATGGACGAGTCCCATTTCACGCACAAGGCTTACGGCTTTTTCCAATTCCGCGATGTTTGCTATCGTGAGAGTGGTAACGCCCTTGGCAATGCGTTTGATCATGCCTGTTAACGTCTGCCCAGGACCAATCTCAATGAAGATACTTACGCCTGCATTCGTCATGTACTCGATGGTGCGTACCCATTGTACGGAAGATGCGATTTGTTGCGTCAGTTCCTGGCGTATGTCCTGCGCCTTGATGAGTGGTGTTCCTTCGATATTTCCAATGACAGGAATGGTGGTATCGTGTACTCCTGCTCCATCGACGGCTACTGCCAGTCCTTGCGCGGCTGGCTGCATTACTGGTGAATGAAATGCTCCACTGACCGCGAGTGGAATAACCCGTTTCGCTCCACGTGCTTTCGCAAGTTCAGAGGCTAATGCTAGAGCCTTTTGCTCACCTGAAATCACGATTTGTCCAGGTGCGTTGTAATTAGCGATCGCGACATGTCCTAACCCTGAATGTGTTGTTGTACTTTTGGAATGCTCGTTCGCTAGCTCTTGCAATGTTTGCTGAGTTGCTTCCTGGCAGACGGCCTGTAATTTCTCTTCATCCATGCCGATGACCGCTACCATTCCACCGGGACAGACGGTTCCTTCATGATGCATTAAACGACCACGTTCACGCACCAGGAGTGCTGCTTGCTTGAGATCAAGCGCACCAGATGCGACAAGCGCCGAATATTCACCAACACTATGTCCAGCCGTGTAGCTAGGTGCAAGCGGTAATGACCAGGAAGGAGTATGTATCGCTGAAAGAGAAAGTGCTTCTTGAAATGCGGCAAGAATGGCGAGGCTGACCGTGACAATTGCGGGTTGGGCATTGATTGTTTCGCGTAGCGTTTCCTCAGGTCCTTGAAAGCAGAGACTACTAAGTGAAGTACCTATTGCTTCATCTACCGCTTCAAATACCTGCTTTGCTGCGGAAGATGCTGCGAAGACATCGGCACCCATGCCTATGGTCTGGCTTCCCTGCCCTGGAAAAAGAAAGGCGACTTTGGTCGTCATTATTCTATCTACTCTTTACAAAGAAACGACGCCATTGCTCTGTATGGACACAAAGGCGTCGTTTCTTGCCTCATTACTTTTTCGCTCGTGGTAGAAACACCTGTCGTCCACGATAGTAGCCGCAATTGGGGCATGCATGGTGCGACATGCGCGGACGCTTGCATTGTGGGCATGCGACCAACTGTGGTAGGGTCAAATGATGATGTGAACGTCTATCGCCCTGACGAGCAGGCGAAGTACGTTGCTTTGGTAATGCTCCCATGAATTTGTTCTCCTCTTCCACCAGTATCGTGTCCTGAATGTATTCCATCCAGGTATACCTACTCGTGTTATTCTGTTGCTATGATTGTACGTCTTTTTGTAGTAACGTGTTAAGAACGCTGAAACGCTCATCAACCTCTGGCTTGCAATCGCAAGAACCAAGATTGAGATCATGCCCACATTGTGAGCAAAGTCCAGCACAATCCTCTTTACACAACGTTACCATAGGTAGTTCGAGCAGTACGCGCTGCCTTATTGCCTCTGTCAGGTCGATGAGATGGTGGTCGTCGATAGGAAACACGTCTTCCTCCTTAGTAGGAGGAAGTGGCATCCCTGTCACTATGTCTATCGTTGGATAAAACCGTTCCTCAAAGGGTAGATGCATAAGTTGCTCAAATTGTTTCAAGCACCGAGTACATGTAAGCTCAAGAGTAAGGTCTACCAGACCATCGACCAGTAAGCCCTGATTGACGCGACGAATTCGTACATGGCCGGTGATGGGACCAACGACTTTCAGGTCTTCGTCAAGCTGGACATTCTCTTCATCAATATCTGCTGTCAATGAAGTTCCTACAGGGGACTTCATGAGTTGCGCCACATTATAGATCATGAAATTGCACATCCTTTCCGGTTGGACTCTATTGCTGTTGTGGGTAAAATATGCTTCTGCAATATGCATGATCTGAACTTCTCTACTGGTGCCAATCTATTATAGACAAGCCGTAAGAGGGTGTCAAGTGATTGCGAGAGTGTTGCAGAGCTTTTTGAAAGCACTTTGCCAGCCGTTTTAGCAATATATTGGTTCTTAATTGGCTTGCCTCTGTCATAACACCCTGATACTTCTGCTATGGGAATATTGGACCTCCAATAGTATCGTTGGCAAGTGATGCACGACGCGGCTGTATCTCTTGCTTCACCAACTCTTCTTTATCGTTCTCGGCTTCGTACTCTGCATCTTCTTCATCCTCTTCGTTTACCTCTTCTTCGGGTTCTTGCTGTGCAATACTCTCTAAGCCACGTTCGATACTCAATATGGTGCGGCTCACATCAGTTTCGATGCTCATCAAATGCTCTTTAAGGTTGTGGAGTGTTTCAGAAACATATGCATCCGCATCAATCTTGAGCTGTTCGGTATGAACGTGTGCATGTCGTACCAGCTCTTGTGCCTGCTCGTTCGCGTGTTGTACCAGGCCCTTCGAGCGTTCCTCGGCGACCCGTAGCAGTCCTTCACGAGTCATGACTCGTTCAGACTCCGCCCGAGCTCTTGTCACAATATTCGCCGCCTCTGTGTTTGCCTGCGACAAGACACGCTCTTTGTCTTGTACAATGCGCCGTGCTTGCTTGATTTCGTCAGGAATTGCTGTACGCATCTCATCAATAATACTGAGGATGTCGCCCTCTTTGATAATGACCTGATTCACCAGGGGCATTCTGCGGCTACTGGCAATCAGATTTTCCAGGCGGTCTAAAAGATAGAGGATATCCATTATGTTTTCCTGTGTTTTTCTTGCAATGCTTCCAATACCGCCGCCGGTAACATATCCGTGACATTTCCACCCAGGCGAGCAACCTCTTTCAACAAAGAGGAGCTAACAAAAAGATGCTCGAGATTCGTCAGGAGGCAAACTGTTTCAATTTCAGGAGCGAGTTTCCGATTCATGAGACCCTGCTGAAACTCTGCCTCGAAGTCGTTAGGTGAGCGTAGTCCTTTGACGATGGCGTTGCCCCCAATTGTACGCACAAAATCTACCACGAGTCCTGTGAATTTCTCGACACGTACATTGGTCAATGCTTCATCGGTAATAACTTTTTGCCAGAGGGCAAGCCGCTCATCAACTGAGAAAAGCAAATTTTTTGCTGGAAAGGCGTAGACTGCAACGATCAAGGTGTCAAAAATATGTGCGGACCTCCGCGCAATGTCCAGATGACCAATTGTTAAAGGATCAAAGCTTCCCGGATAGACCGCGATACGTTGGCCGCGCTTCTCCTCGTTGTTCACGCGTAACCCCCTTTGAAGTTTTAAGGTAAATTGGTTTGACCTGAGGGATAAATAATTGTTCCTATTAAACCATATGAGCTAGCATTCAGCAATAGGGAACAGCATGAGTGCGATTAATGGCCGACGAAACTTTGCCAGAAGAGATGCATACGTTCGCGCAATGGTGCATGTTCTGGCTTGCGTAGATAGGAATCACTCTCCCAGAGTTTGTCGGCTAGTGAGCGAGACAGTTCTACGAGTGGTGTGTCATTCAGGTTCGCCATACGGAGTTCCGGCATACCGCTCTGACGAACGCCAAAGAAATCACCTGGTCCACGTAGTCGTAGGTCTTCTTCCGAAAGTTTGAAGCCATCATCGGTATCTTGAAAGACGCCGAGCCGCTCTTGCGCATTGATGCTGGCGTCTTCGCTTAATACATAGCAGTAGGATTGATATTTGCCACGTCCAACACGGCCACGAAACTGGTGCAGTTGTGACAGACCAAAGCGGTCCGCGTCCTCAATCACCATCACCGTTGCGTTAGGAATGTCGATGCCGACCTCAATCACGGATGTTGCCACCAGGATATCTAGTTCATGATCGCGAAACTGGCGCATCACCGCGTCCTTGTCAACGGCTTTCATCGCTCCATGCAACAATCCTAACCGCTTGTAGGGGAAAACTTCACGCTTCAAGCGTTCGTACTCGCTGGTTGCGGCTTTGACCGCGATAGATTCGGACTCTTCAATCAGGGGACAGATAATAAATGCCTGGCGTCCCTCTTCGATCTGATGCACAATAGTGGTATTTGCTTCTGTACGACGCGCTCCCGTGCGCCAGCGAGTGATAATCTTTTGGCGTCCTGGCGGAAGCTGGTCGATGATAGATATATCGAGATCGCCATAGAGCGTCAGCGCGAGTGTACGTGGAATAGGAGTAGCTGTCATAACGAGCATATGGGGATGATAGCCTTTTTGGCGTAAGGCGTCGCGCTGCTCCACACCAAAGCGGTGTTGCTCGTCGATGATGACCAGTCCAAGTTTGGAGAAGGCAACATCCTCTTGAATCAGCGCATGTGTACCAACAGCAACTGTTGCTTCACCACTTTCAAGTGCGGCTCGATTCAATGTCCGCTCGCGTTGTTTCAAGCTACCTGTGAGTAGGACAGTACGAATACCAAACGGTTCTAGCATAGCACTAATGCTGCGTGCATGCTGTTCCGCCAAAAGTTCTGTCGGTGCCATAATCGCGCCTTGATAGCCATTAATCACTGCCATATAGAGCGCGGCTGCTGCAACCGCTGTTTTACCTGCTCCAACATCGCCCTGTAAGAGACGGCACATTGGTTGTGTGCGCTCAAGATCGTGAAAAATTTCGTGCAGTACGCGCTGCTGTGCATGCGTGAATTTAAAGGGTAACGTAGACTCAAATGGTTCATCGGTTGCGACTGTGGACCAGAGCGTTGTCCCTACAGGTTGCGACTCTACTACTGATAACTGCTGAGGAGTAGTTGACACATCAATAAAAATCTTTTTGAGATCAATGGAAAAGGCATTACCCTGTGCCACCTGCTGCTTCCAGCGACTACGCCGCTCCTGCATACCTAGCTGAATTAGAAAGAGTTCGTCAAAGGCGAGGCGACGGCGTGCGGCTGTAAGCATCTGCTCACTTTCGGGATAATGAATATGCGAAATAGCATCTGGCAAGGGGAGTAGCCTAGCCTCTGTACGTATTACTGATGGCAGATGGTCAGGTACCATTGGGGCATAACGATCCACAACTAACTTGGTGAAACGACGTAGTGTCTTCGCGGACAATCCTTCAGTAAGCGGATACGTGGGTACAAGACGTCCTGTATTGAGCAGGTCTCCTTGATCTGGCAATTCATGTGTACGTACCGAAAACTCGACCTTGTTCCCAAAACGCTGTTTAATGCCTGTAACGACAAGGTACGAGCCTTTGGCGGCGAGTAGTTGCTTTTGTAGATAGCCCTGGTTAAACCAGGAGACACGTAACTTACCAGTATCATCTGAAATAGTAGCAACAGTGATTGAACGGCCACCATTTGTACGTTTGGTCTCCACCTCCCAGATCATTCCTACCGTTGTTACTAGCTCTCCAAAAGGAATTGTCGCGATCTTCTCAAGCTTGCTATAATCGCGGTGTTCACGTGGAAAATAAAAGAGCAGGTCACGTACTGTACGAATACCTAATGTGTGTAAACGGGTCGCCACAGAAGGACCTACACCGGGGACTGCTGTCACGTCTGCGGTTAAGAGCGTCATCACTGTATGACCCTGTGTCATTCCTGCTTCAAGACGTATGGATTGTGAGGTGGATTGCACTTGTGCTATAGATTTTTGTGGTGCGTGTACAGGGGGTTCAGCTGATGGTTTATAGGGCTGTAACGAGAATTGTGCTACCTTTGGTAGTGATACTTCCTCTTTTACCTGGTCTATATTTTTGCTTATAGTCTTTTTCTCTACAGGTATTGGTTGCGCACGTTGCACAGGTATGAGTTTCTCTGCAACTGTATTTGAAGACTGCCCAGAAGTAAGACGCATGTTGGGCTTATCTGTATTGTTTGTGCTCATTTCGTTGAGTATAGATAATGCGGATCGAATGCTCGTGGCCCGTTGCATAGGGTCTTGTTTACGATAGTCTATCAGATATTCCATGATATGATGAATAGGCGCGACTTCCCCTCCCACGTTCTTACAAGCTCTACTGATTTCTTCTGCCCAACGCGCTGCAAACGTCTCAAGTCCGCCTGGTTTGATGGCCTGGTCTTGATGGTTTGTACGTTGCTCAAATTGTAGTATTTTTCTCGCACGCTCAATGTATTCTGTGACTGTCGTTGATGTTTGGTTTGCCATAACGTTCTATTGTTTCACTATCTCTACTATTGTTTTGACTGCTCTCATAATAGTGGGTTGTGGGAACATGTGTCAAGGCTTTCCAAATGGCCTTTTCGGACTAGTTTGTAAATCAAAGTATGAAAATCGTCGTGTCAGACGTATATATGTGTAGCGAATGAATTCAATGACTGCTCTGCTTACTATCTTGTTTACTAACGTTAAAAATATCCATCCGACACAAATAACTCTGGAGGTTTTCGACGTCTAAGGTGGAAGTGAGCCAATGGTACAACAAATAAAACACACGAATGGGGGGAACGTGCAATGGCAACTACTGGTGAATTGCGTGCGATTATAGAAGAATTGGAATTGATTGATATAGGGGATGCCGCGAGCTATCTGGGGGAAGAGGCAACAATGTCTTGTGGATTTTCGAGTGATACGCAAGAGGTGCAGAGGAATTTTGTTATTCATGATGAGACATGTGGTTGCGTCTCTTGTCAAATTCTCAAATCTTGACATTTTTTTAAGAAAAGGCACAAGCAGAGGTGTAGCTTTCATATGAGCTACATCTCTACTTGTTTTTTACGAGTAACGAGCTTCTAGTAGCACTTTGATACGCTTATCGGCGTTTGGCATGCCGCACGTACGCAGTTGGTCAACGACTTTCGGTACGTCATACTCCACGCGGCAATGCTCTGCCTGCCATTCACCATTTTCCCAGCTCAAAATACCATAAGATGCACGATGATCTTCATCACGTGGCAGGCCACAACTGCCAGCATCAAGTAAGAGCAAATGACGCCAGCGACGCTGATAGGCGATGTGTAGATGACCGAAGGCGATAGCACCGATTGTCGGCGGTATGTGATCAAGTAAATGCTCCAAATCTTTGTCGGATGCGGTTGGAAAAATGGTCTCTTCCTGGTTGAGGGGGTTAGCATGGACAACAAGTAAAGCGCTTTCATTTGGGTTGGGTACAAGGTGTGAATTTGGGAGCAACTCAAGATAATTAATACCAGCATCGCCAATTTGTTCTCGTGTCCAATCGACAATGCTGCGCTTCTTGGTCCCTTTCTTTGGGCGTTGTGTGACGACATCTACATCTACGTTGCCCTGAATAACGGGGCATTCCAACGCCTGTAACGTTTCTATGACTTGCAGAGGGCAAGGACCATTCAAACACAGGTCGCCAGCAACGACGAGTGCATCAATTGGTTGTTGTTGGGCAATGTGTTGTAGTACCGCTTCCAGTGCCACCTGATTTCCATGAATATCTGAGAGAATAGCAATACGCATGTGGTGTGATATCCTAATTACGAAATGAGTTTTATATAAAAAAGTCATATGTAGTATACCGCAAAAAAGAACGGATAAACCACTATGTTACATCGTATCGGCGTTATCTCAGACACTCATGTGCCACGTTTCAAAGGCATACCAGAGGCAGTATGGCAGCACTTCTCTGCTGTTGAGCGCATCATTCATGCCGGTGATCTCTCGGTACTTTCAGTCATTCATGAGCTAGAAACGATTGCTCCCGTAGATGCTGTGCAGGGCAATATCGAGACAGAAGAGGTGATCTTGAAGCTTCCAATCAAGCGCGAAATCATGGTTGGACAATGCAAAATAGGCATTGTGCATATCCTGGGGGACACAAAAACGCATGTGCGAGTGGCGCAGCATGAGTTTCCAGACGCACGCATCGTTATTTTTGGACACAGTCATATTCCCTATATTCAAGAGCATGATGGGCAGTTGCTCTTCAATCCCGGTAGCGCGAATGATCGTCGTCGTCAACCCCACTGTAGTATTGGGCTACTCACGATTGACGACGAGACGAATAGCGTGCAAGGAAGAATTATTGAGCTATAGTTTTACAAGAGAGCGGTCAATACTAGCGAGTGTGGGTTTGCCTGAAAGCCCCATTGCCATCTCTAATTCACCATGCAGCAGTCTTAGGACGCGTTCCACGCCCGCTTGTCCGTCAACGGCAAGGCCCCAGAGAATCGGACGTCCAACGAGAACGGCACGCGCTCCTAAAGCAAGCGCTTTCAGTACATCGCTACCGCGTCGAATGCCGCCATCGACATAGATTTCACAACGACCCGCAACAGCCTCGACGATCTCCGGTAGTGCCTCGATACTTGCTATCGCCCCATCGAGTTGCCGCCCACCATGATTGGAGACAATAATACCTTCTATGCCATGTTCAACCGCAAGGAGTGCATCTTCCGCTGTCAAAATTCCTTTGAGGAGAATAGGAAGTGACGTAAGTGAGCGGAGCCACGAAATGAAGTCCCATGTTACTGCTGCATGCATTCCCGTTTCTGTCTTATATTTTCCTGTAAAGTTTGCAGCAACAAGCGGTGATGGTGGCAAGATGAAGTTGTTGCGCACATCGCGTTCGCGTTTGCTGATATGTGGCGTATCAACGGTAAGGACAATGGCACGATAGCCAGCAGCTTGGGCGCGTCGAACTAACATCGCTGAAGCTTCACGCTCATCATACACGTACAACTGAAACCAGAGTGGCCCGACCGCTGTTTCTGCCACCTCTTCAAGGCTCCGTGTCGCAACGGTGCTCACAACCATAAGCGTATCGACTGCGCCCGCGCCACGAGCGGTAGCACACTCACCTTCAGGATGCGCCATACAATGGCAGGCACTCGGTGCAATTAAGATAGGCATACTTACTGGAGTACCTAGAACTGTAGTACGTGTATCAACGTTACTTACATCAACAAGAAAGCGTGGTCGCAAGCGAATACGCTCGAAGGCTTCGCGATTTGCACGTAGTGTCACCTCGTCTTCACTGCCACCATAGTAATAGTCCCAAACAGGCTTCTCAAGGCGTTTTTGTGCAAGTGTTTCATATTCGCTGATGTTGATTGGTGTTTCCAATGATGTGTCCTTTCCAAGGATAGCGTATGCAGAACTACGAATAAGCTGACGCGTACAAATTTACCGCGCTCCGATATATTCTTGCCCACCCAGGTATGGGCGCAGCGCTTCAGGAATACGAATGCTACCATCGGCCAGCTGATGTGTCTCTAATAGCGGAATTAGAATGCGTGGCGATGCAATAGCGGTATTGTTGAGAGTATGTACAAACTTGACCTTGCCTTCCTCGTCACGGTAGCGCACATTCACGCGTCGTGCCTGCCAATCGTGAAAGTACGAACACGAATGCGTCTCACGATATCTCTGTTCGCTTGGAACCCAGCACTCGATATCGTACATGCCCACCTTGCCATCCCCCATATCGCCTGTACAGACGTTGACGACACGGTATGGCAGTTCGAGAGCCTGTATTAATTCCTCCGAATTGTGCAGGAGTTGCTCATGCCAGGTGACCGAGGTTTCATGGTCGGCCTTGCAGATCACGTATTGCTCTACCTTATTGAACTGGTGAATGCGAAACACGCCTCGTGTATCCTTGCCATACGTGCCCGCCTCTTGCCGAAAGCAGGGGCTAAAGGCGACGTAGGTAATCGGCAGTTCTTCGGCTTTGAGAATTTCATCCTTATACATACCGGTAATGGGTACCTCGGCAGTACCAACAAGGAAGGTATCCTCACCCTCAATAGTATACACTTGATCGCGACCCTTGGGGAATTGTCCGTTGCCAATGAAGCAAAATTCGCGTGCCATTGCTGGAACGATTAACGGTGTAAAGCCCTTACGTGCGATACGGTCAAGCGCGAAGTTCATTAACGCCAATTCTAGACGTGCGGCATCACCTTTTAAGATATAGCTGCGTGATCCCGCAACCTTCACTGCTCGCTCGATGTCTATCATGTTGTGTTTCTGCATCAGTTCGTAGTGATCAAGTGGCTTAAAATCGAATTCGGGCTTCTCACCCCAGTGTTTGACGGGAACATTATCGTTCTCATCCTTGCCAATGGGAGCCTTGGGGTCAGGAATGTTTGGGACGGTCAAAAGCACCTGGTATCGCTCCTCCTGGAGGGCGGTAAGTTGTGGCTCCTTTTCTTTTAACTGTATCGAAAGCTGTTTGCTTTCAGCAATAAGTGCGTTCCGCAGTTCCGCATTCTTCTCTTTAGCCGCTTCCTGTACACGTTTCGAGAGTAGGTTCTGCTGTGTACGCATCTCCTCAATATCATGCTGAAATGTGAGAACCTGACGATCAAGCGCAAGTAGTGCGTCAACGTCGAGCGGATTATTTTTGAGCCGCGCCGCCTCTTTTACGGCCTCTGGATGATTCCGAATAAATGTCAGATCAAGCATAGAGTACTCCTTCAAGTTATGGAAGTTACAATAAAAAAAGCGTCGTCATCCATAAAAGGACGACAACGCTGAATACGCGAAATCGTGGTACCACCTTGATTTTTCTCTCCCTCTCAACGACGTGGAGAGAACTCATTGCTGCCTGATAACGGAGGCTCCGTTAACGCTTCTCGCGCAAGCTCACAGGTGGATTTCACTCTCTTTCATGCTCGCTGCGTTGCACCTGCCCGCAGTTCTCTGCTACACAATGAGAGTTACTTGTCCCGTTCATAGCCAGTCTTTGTTTTTGCTGTCGTCAGGATAACAGGCACTATAACATTTGTCAATGCCTGTAATTGTAGCACTACAATTTCCAGACTTTGGCGTTAGTGAACGAGACATCAGTATTTGCCGTCGTATCGCTGGCAAAGACTCCCAGCATACCAGAACTATATGTGCTATCGCTGGCACTAGCCACATACTGTTTGTTGATGTAGAGATACATGACGCTTCCTTTTGCGACAACGGTTAAGAGGTTTGTTTGACCCGTGCCTGTCTTGATCGCCGAACTGTTATCCGCAACAAGTGACGTATTGTGTGTTGTATCTTTCGAGACATCGAGCCTGTAGCTGCCATTTTGATTGACACTAAAGAGGTAAAACTGTGCCAGGGAGCTATTGCTATTGCTACGAAAAACAAGACCACCCTCGTCGCCCTGGTTAATTTTCATCTGCACTTGAAACGCAAAGTTGCTAAAATTCGAGGTGCGCGCAAAACAGGGGAAGTAGAAATTTTTTGAGAAAAGCGTGGCATGATACGTTCCTGCATTAAAACCACAGCCACCACCATCAGTTGTATTATTTATGTCCCAGTTATAGTTGTCTGGTGCAGTAAGTGGAGAGTTAAGTGCAGGTTCTCCCTGTGTTGATTGCATATAGATATTCTGCAATGCAATGACCGTAGCTTGTGCTTGAACAGTAGCTTGCGTCTGCGCTGTAGCCGTAGCATTCGAGAAAGCAATAGCGGTTCCAGTTGCCTGCGTGTTTGCAATGGCCGTAGAGCGTGCATCATTTGTGAGAATTGTTTGCATCGTCGCTGTCGCCTGGGCATGCAATTGTGCGGGATGAACTATAGTTTTACCACGTGCAAGAATGGCAATCTGATTTTGCTGGTTCAGGTTGGTATTGAAAGACGAGGTGGTTGAACTGAGCTGAGCAAGATTTCCGCATGCTTGAGGCCATTATCGGTATAGACATAGAGTTCATAAAATGCAAGTGAAAGAAGAAAATATAAGAGGATTTGCATGCTGATATCGACAACATCAGCATGCAAATCCTCTTGTAACATATTGCGGACTACACCATACCAAGTTCCCACTTGGCGTCTTCGGTCATGCGGTCTGGAGACCAGGGTGGATCAAAGGTCAGCTCGACTTTACAGCTTTTGACGTTCTCAACCTGTCCTACACGCATCTCGACCTCCGCGATCACCTCGCCTGCCATCGGGCAGCCTAAAGCGGTGAGCGTCATTGAGATTTGGACATGCTCTTTCTCTTCATCAACCTCAACACCATATACGAGTCCGAGGTCGACGATATTGACGGGAATTTCTGGGTCATAACATTCATGCAGAGCATCCATAACCTCTGCTTCATTTATCGTTGCCATGTGTAGGGATTCCTTTGTGTACGTTAAATGTGTTGAATACGTACATTTCTCTTTTTATGCTATACATTGAAGAATAGGCTTACCAGTAATATAGCCCATGCGTCTCTATTTGTCAAAACGCGTTGCCCACGCGTTCGAGAAACATATTGATAAAACGTTCGCTATCGACAGCAGCCGAAATCTGCATATTTGGCTTTGGCGCATGAGGGCGTTTAAAGTAGGCGACAGTTTCACCTTGCGTCAAGGTTCCAGCAAGCTCAACATCAACATAGGCTTGTTCCCAAATGATGAGATCGGGCTGAAACACGGCAGCGAGACAGAGCGGGTCATGCATTTGAAAGCTTGTGCTACCATACGTTGTGCCGAACACGTCAAAATAATAGTCCATCATCGCTTTGATCGCCGTCGTTACCTTGCCCCCACCCCCGCGCTCCGCTAACAGCTCTACATGATGTCGTTGCAAAGAGACGCGCGAGGTAACATCAAGACTCACCAAGCGTAAAGGCCATCCCGCGTGAAACACAATATGTGCTGAATGAGGATCGGCAAAAATGTTGGTCTATGACTCACAATAAGACGTTTTTTCTTGTATGTTGTACTTCAAAGGATCAGTTTATCAATCCGATACTCATGGAGAAAAATTTGTAGAAGATACAACGCAATCAAAAGCCTTATATAAAGAGGTATAAGGCTTTTGATGAGCAGCTAAATTTTTACCGATAAAAGGAGAAGATCTAAAAACTTTTCTTTAGATGCTGTAAGAACAACATCGACATTTGGTTCTTTCTGAAGTACTCCTCTATGATCGACAACAGTTTGTCCTCGGCATAGTTCGCTTTGTGTTTCTATCCCTACGTACAGCCGTTTTGTTTCTCCTGCGATACTTTCATCGAGTGCTATTGCCATTGCAATAGGGTCGGCAAGAACAGTGCGATTTTTTACTGAGGCGTGGGTGTTTTGTATGTTCATGCAAAACGCAGCGAGGGGGGTATTAATGTTTCGTATCGTTTCCTCATCGGTTGAAGTGATTGTTGCAGCCGATATTGATACGTCCCAGCCAACCATTTTGAGCGGCATACCTGAGTCAAAAACAATTTTTGCAGATTGTGGGTCTACCCAAATATTATACTCTGCCACAGGAGTTATGTTTCCAATCCCGTATCCAACGCCTCCCATGACAATGCATTCTTTTACTTTATGAGCAATCGAAGAGTCAAATAGGAGCGCAAAGGCAATATTTGTTAATGGACCAAGCGTTACAAGGGTTATTTGCCCGGGATATCGATTAATCGTCTCTACAATAACATCAATTGCTCGACCATTTGCAGGTTGACGACCAGCAAGTGGCAATCCAATATCTCCCAAGCCATCATGACCATGAAAATACTCTGCCGTTTCAAGAGGGTAAAATAGAGGAGACGCCAGGCCAGAGTAGACAGGAACCGACTTATTGCATAGCTCTACTGTATAAAGTGCATTTTGTACGCCTTGCTCGACTGGAACGTTACCTGCAACAACCGTAATTGCTTCTATCTGTACATCAGGATAGTGCAAAGCCATCACCAAAGCAACGGCATCATCCGAAGCCGTATCAGTGTCTATAATAAATCGGCGCACGTAACATACCCCTTTTTTATTTTCTTTGCTAAAATATGGTTTGATGTTATGCTGTCGGAGGCACAACACCAAATTCTTTAGTTCTTCACGCTCGGCTTTTCAGGGAAAGACAATTTCGTTTGCTCGAACGGAGATTGTCTTTCTTCTGCTGTACCTAGCGTACTGCTTGCCCATGCGAGAAAAATCGCACGAACATCTTCAAATGAAATCAACCCTTCCTGTCCGTCTTGTATCGCCTGATGAAGCATCGGGCGATAGTCAATACGCATTTGCGGATAAGGTTTTTCAGGTATGTATCCTTTTTCCATACGCTTTATAGCTAAAGTAAGTTCATATGGATACGGATAGCAGCCATCGACAAATACCGACTTATTTAACAAAAGCTGTGTTATCCGCTCCCCACTGGAAACGGGAAACAGACAACCATGCCTTTTCATTTGACATCCAAAACATACCACATGCCTGCAAGAGAAGATTTGAGTAGAGGGAATTGAGAGGATATAAACTATAGAAAAGGCACCTATTAAGGTGCCCCCTCGTTTTTGCAGTACACCCTCATATCAAAAGAGTGTATCTAATCTTACTATGAAAAACAGGTGTAAGTCAATTTTTCTCTAGAGATGAGGTAATTAATATCTGCAATTGACGAAAGAGTTAGAACAATCTATAGTAGTAGTGCAGTACAAGAATTTCATATCAAATCTAGTGCCAAAAAATAAAACTTACTCACAATCACATAATCCACAATCAAACAAGCGAACAAGCGAAAAGCAATCCTCCCGTAAGCTCGAACCCAAAGACTACTATGTAAAGCTCCATGATCCTATTCAACACGCCAGAGCCTTAACTGATAAGACGAAGATGCTGTACTGCGCTATCAAGCACTGGTTAAAGAATATGCCCTATTGCACCCCAAACTATGAAATGCTGGGGGAATGGGCAGGGATTAAGAGCAAAGCAACTATTTCAAAGCATTTAAAAGTTCTCTTGAAGGTTGGGCTCATCCGATGTAAACGGCGGGGCTTTAAAGTATCAAACCAGTATGAAGT